>Ga0325400_1001903_pt1 | contig 17695 bp, 10 predicted proteins | sample PopdelMetagenome_2_FD_205662 | JGI IMG/M metagenome (GOLD analysis project Ga0325400, IMG submission 205662) | Populus deltoides microbial communities from Bellville, Georgia, United States - Xylem-PdKOR-R1 | ecosystem: Host-associated > Plants > Phyllosphere > Stem > Wood/Secondary xylem... | reverse complement strand
AAAAAAAAAGATAATGATCCCAACCTAAGGAAGTTAACCTTAAACATTAGAACAAAAATTTTGTTTTCTTCCAAGTAAAACCTCATAACTATGTGTTCATATATTGAGCACAAAAGGAAGGTTAATTAATATCTTGTTTAAGAAGTATGAAGCAGATATATAAATTTAATGAGAGTTTGTTTACTTGGATAGATTAATGGAAGTTGAATGATGAATGTCTTACTTTGTGGAACTTGCAAGTTGTTTTTCTATTTTAACGTTTTGATTACTAGGGACTAGTAATAAGCTAGTTGGGGGGGTGATTAGTACTTAAAAGTGCATTTTTATCAAGGATTTATATCATTATTTTGCACTTAAAGCATCAATAACTCCTTAACTAAAGCATGTTTTATAATAACAAGTCTAATACTATAAGATACCTTTAATTTAAGGTAAATGTTCATCTTAAATGCAGGTCTATCACATAAATCAAGGGATTGATTGATGAGTTTAACTACTGAAATTAAGAAGACAAAGAGAGGGTTAAGCTTAGAAAAGAGATGCTGGTTTAGTCCAAACTGGAACACTGTTTAGTCATTGGGTCATATCTGAAGTTGTAGAACTTGGATTTCAATTTGGTTTATATGACTACAAAGCTAAAACATAGGCCTAAAACATTTATGGGGGAGTGAAAGACTCAATTCTGTTGTTTGGAAGTCCAAATCTTAGCAACAACAGAGAAGTCGGAATCTGTCTTGCAGCCCAGAAACTGTTCAGTGTTCAACCCATATCTTGAGTTCTAGAAGTCCAAATGCATTGATTCTTTTTTTTTTTTTGAAAAGCTGAGACAATTTCCTAGAACTTTCATGAGGACAATATGTTCAAATTCTGACGTTAGCAATGATGTTTTGTTCAGACAAGAAGATAAGGACTGTCACCAAGTTAAGATGTGGCCACCCACTCAACAATTAGTCATCAAATCAATAGTTTCAAATTTTAGCCTATAAAAGGAGGCATTTGCCATGTATTTAGGCATCTTGGTTTTCAGATCAAGATCATGTTCTTGCTCTTTCTTTATATTTTTATAATGCTTAAGTTTTGTTTATATTAATCTCTTGTTTATGCTTTTCATTTCCTTATATCTTATTTATATTTCTCTCTTTTATTATGTTTAGCTAAGTTTATTATGTGAAGGTGAAAAGGTTACACTAATGGTGTAAGAATAAGTATAATATAAACTCAACATGGACTTTAATGTTTGATACTAACATGTTTTATATTTGTTATCTTATTCACTCTTAATACTTTGCTTGTTAAATAGTTAATCTAGATTTATGTTGTATAACATTGGTACAACAAATACTTGGCACTTTCATAGCCTAAACCGTATGGTATAACCGACACGTGCTATGAAAGGAACTTGATTTGTTGTTAACATAAGTTATAATCATGAATACCTACAACATTTACAAGTATTAGAATTATTCGAATAAGATAACTAAGGTAATCATGTTAACAATTTATAATCCAATTGGAACCTCCTTTGTGTGTGGTTTCCAGTTGAGTAATAAGAGTTTATACTATACTTGTTTAAAATACCATTAGTGGATCCTCTAACCTTGACAATTGTTTTTATCATTGTTTAATCCTTATATCAATATCACATCTCAAAGCTCTCTTCAACTTATTATTATTATTATTATTATTATTATTATTATTATATAGTTAACCCCCATGTGGTTCGACCCTAGTCTTGCCGGGTTATTTATTACTTCGACACTCCTACACTTGGGAGAAGACATCAATCTTTTGGTCGTGTCAACGCTCAAGCATTCGGTAATGGGAAATGATTTTTGCGTATAGAAAGATTAAGCTTTCTATAATCAACACACATTCTCCAACCACTTGAGATGCGAGTAGAAATGAGTTCATCTTTTTTGTTCTTTACCAATGTGATTCCAGTCTTTTTGAGCTCCACATGGATTGGCGCCATCCATTTACTGTTTGTGATGGAGTAAATGACTCCTGCATCTAATAATTTCAAAATTTCAACTTTCACTACCTCCATCATAGACGGGTTCAACCACCTTTGCATTTCCCTTGTTGGTTTCGCATTGTCCTCCAATAATATGTGATGCATACACCTTGAGGGACTAATGCCCTTGATGTCGGCTAAAGTCCATCCAGTTGTCGTTTTGTGATCGCACAACAACTTCACAAGTTTTTCCTCTTGCGCACTTGTCAAACCTTGTGCTATGATAACATGAAGTGTATTGTTGTCGCCAATGAATACATACTTTAAATTATCAGGGAAATGTTTCAATTCTATCTTGGGTGCCTATAAAATAGATGACAAAAGCTTTTTATGTGAAAGTACTAAATCAACAAAGACATTACCATGGGGGATGGTTTGCAAAGCCAAGGCTGATTCTTGAACGTTTTAGGGAACATATATGTGCTTCTCCATCTCTTCTATCTCGGTAAAATAACAACCATAGCTCAAAGCCATGCTTAATCCATCCTCGCAATCAAAATCAAAAACTTGCTGCACATACTTATCAATTTGGTCATAACATGTGATAGAATAAACATTATTGAAAGGATATTTCATTGTATCATGAAAATTAAATTCAATTTTTTCATCTCCTACTTCCATAAATAAAGTATCCTTACCGCAATCAATTTTCGTATTAGCAGTTTTCAAGAATGGTCTTCCAACAATATAGGAGTGTTGTTGTTCGAGGAAGAATCACAAGACTCACGTTCCATATCAAGAATATAAAAAGTCACATGGAATAACTAAACTATCAATCTTCTATCACACCAAGTGGAGAAACAAAACTATGATCCACAAGTTGTATTACAATACTAGTTTTAATCAAAGGCTCAAGATTAAGAGAATCATAAACATGTTTAGGCATAACACTTATGGATGCACCTAAATCGCATAATGCCCTTTTAAAACTATATTACCAACAACACATGGGATAGTAAACGCACATGGGTCTTTTTGCTTCAAAGGTAAATTCTTTTGAATAAAAGCATATATAACTTCACTCATACTTACTGTTTCGTAGCCTTTCAGCTTGTAAGCTCTCTTGGTAGTACACAACTCCTTCAAGAATTTGGCATACTTGGGAATTTGCTTGATAACATCAATCAAAGGAATGTTGAGCTTCACTATCTTAAAAACCTCTAAAATCTCTTTTTCTTTGTCCTCTTTCATCGAACTAGAAGAACTCAATGGAAAAGGGGGAATTTTCTTAAAACTGGAATTCATTGAGTTAGGACTTACCTTGGAGTATTGGTCATTGTTTCAGTTTATGAAGAAGTACGGTGTTTCTTCTTTATACTCAATTCAGTTTCTATCTCCTTTTCTTCCTCCATCTCAATTTGTTTCGACCTTTGCTCTATAATGTTCTTTCCCACTTCACAACGTGATCACACTAACATTCTCTTTTGGATTCAATGCTTGGGAGGGTAATGATGAGGATCAGCCTAACACCAAGCGTAATCATGTCAACGACTGATTAAAGGTGCTAATTGGGCCAATTACAAGAGCTAAGGCAAAGAAGCTTAAAGAAGCATTAAATGGGCTTGTACAGAATATATGGAGCAAGATGGACCTAGGTCTAATGAGCATGAAAGACAGCCTCTAATTAATTTAATTAAAGTCCAAGAAGAACCCAATTCATGTGGAACAAGGGACTGATGTGTCCAGCCCCATAACAGCCTTATTAGGCTTGTTTTTCCTAATGATACAAGGGTGTGACAGCTTGTTTTGGGAATCTTCTAGCTCTACAAGGATCTTTAATGGGCTGCAACATAGTTTTCAAGCATGGTAAGGATTCATAAATGTTTTAGAATCCTTTTCTTACAAGGATTCCTTATTCATCCTAGCTACAACAAGGAAAGAAGACTTCAGAATTAATTCTACCTTCAGATCGGATTTTCTGGGTGACAAATCTAATCCTATCATATTAGGATATTAAATTCATATTTATTATTGTTATTATTATTTTCTTCTTGGTTTAAGGTTTTATTTATATTATTTGAGTTTAATTGTAAATGGGCCTCATATAAGTCCACATAAGGGGTTTATTAGGGTTTGTTTCAGTCTATAGTCAATATAAATAAATGCATAACCAAACATATAAGGGTGCAATTTTCGGATCAATAAACTTTTTTTGTTGCACTTGTTGTGTGTTGGTGGGATAATCTCCTTTCCTTAATTCAATGGCAGCCTTAAGAACGAGATAAGTTAATTAATCTAGACAACATAACTATCCGCAGTCCATGTTTGATTTGATCGAATGTTTTTCTTAAAATTAATAACATGGATCCGCCACGATTATTAAGCTCAGTTGCTTCACAAGTTTATATATCACAACTCCGATTTGGATAGTAAACTTAGCAATAGATTATTTACAATAATAACTTAGAGTCCGCTCTAGCAATCAAAATAAATAATCATAGGAAATCAGCATAGAAAAACAATCATAGGAAATCAGCGTAGGAAAACAAACATATTCATCATATAAACTAAAAAGAAAAGGTAAAATAAGTATCACAGTTCTTGAAATCCGAAGGTTTCTGTGTCCTTGCAACCAAGAAAAAGACCTTAGCCTTGCATGTTTATTGAAAAACTAATAAAAAAGAAAGAAGGACGTATGATTTCGGGTTTTTGGAGGAAAAGGTGTGTATTTCTTCTCTTTTCTGGCCTCCCTCATTCCTTTCTCTCTTTCTTTTTATTTTATAGGAAACCCTAATCCCTTTTCTACAAAATAGTTCTTTTCTAAGTAGACAATTTACATTTAAATATTTCAATAACTATTTTCTTAAAAAAGAAAAAATAGCCTTACATAAAATTTTCAAGCTATGACTTTTGACTTAGAGAAGCTAAATTGCCAAAATAAAGACTTGGATGTTGGTTTGGATGCTTTGAGAAGTACTTTGGACTTGTTTCTTCACAAAACCTGCTTGCTGACATAATTCATGTGTCATTTAGAAAAATCATATATCTCTCATATAAGCTCTTTTTCTACTGACATTTGGTAGGCTGATAGATCTTCGAGTCAAGAATTCAAAAAAATTGAGTTTGTAGCTAATGAACTTTTGTAGCTCAAGATATTCAAGTCGAAATGGCTGAAGGTCAACACTTGAAAAATGCGAGATTTGTCTTTCAAGGCTACGATTTCCATGCTCTTTCTCTTTTTTATTTTTCTTGCCATATATGTATAGAAATGTATGGATGTTAGCTTTCTAAGCCACTGGAATCACTTCATTTCAACCTTTAGAGCCCAAGCTCTGCACAAAACCTCGACTGGAGGTCAAATCTACCAATTATCTCTATTTTTTTTTAATTTTTCATCCAAAAGTGCCTTCAAAACATAAAACAAAGAACATCAAGGCATTTTATATATAAAACATAGGCAAAATATTAGGTAAATATGGGTAAAACTATTGAATTATATGGTTGCATCATTAATTATTCAATGCATGAATTGCTTGTAAGGAAAGCTTATAGTGGTGGATTAATGGGACACTTTAAGATTACTAAGATTTTAAAGATTTACATGAATATTTTTATTGGCCTAACATGAAAAGAGATGTACAAAAAATTTGTGATAGGTGCATAACATGTAAACAAGCTAAGTCTAAATTGATGCCTCATGGGTTATATAGACCTTTACATGTTCCTAAGGAATCTTGTGTTGATATTTCTATAAACTTTATTTTAGGTTTAACTAGGTTAAGGAAAGGAAGAGACTTCATATTTGTTGTTGTAGATAAATTTTCTAAGATGAGACATTTTATATCTTACTATAAAACTGATGATGTAATGAATATAGTATATCTATTCTTGAAGGAGGTAGTTCGGTCGTTCCAATGAGCATTGTGTCTAATCGAGATGTTAAATATTCGAACTATTTTTGAAAGATTTTGTGAGGTAAGTTAGGAATTAAATTTTTGTTTTCTACTATTTGTCATCCATAAACAAATGGTTAAACCGAAGTAGTAAACAAGACTTTAACTTAATTATTAAGAGTAGTCATTCAAAAGAATATTAAAAATTGAAAAAATTATTTGTCATTTGTTTATGGATGCAATCGTAATATGCATTCTACTACTAATTATTAACCATTTGAGATTATTTATGGTTTTAATCCTTTAACACCATTAAATTTGATTCCTTTACTTGTTGATGAAAGGATTAATCTTGATAGTAATAAAAAAAGACACGATAAAAAAATAGGGAAAAAAAGAGCAACATACATTCAACGCTAATAGAAAACACAAATTAGTAAGGTTTGAACCAGGAAATTAGGTTTGGGTACATACGAGAAAAGAAAAGTTTCTTGAACAAAAGAGATCAAAATTGATGACACGAGGAGGACGACTTTTTCAGATCATAAAGAAGATTAATGACAATACTTATAAAGTGAATCTACCAGGTAAGTATGGTATCAATGTTACATTCAATATTTTTTTTGATCTCTTTATTTTGTGGAGAAGATAATTCAAGGATGAATCCACTCAATGAAAGAAGGAATGATACAATTCAAGCAACACCAACAGATTCATTAGAAGTTCTAATTGGTTTAATGACAAGACTTAGAGCTAAGAGATTCAAAAAGTTTTAAATAGACTTCTTCAAGACAAATAGGCTAAGATAGATTTTAAGAAAATATTAAATAATAAAGTACAAGCCTCGATTAATTTAATTCATATTTTCATATTCAAGAAGAGCTTGTAGGTGAGTATTCAAACATTATAAAAAGATTGAAAAAAAAAATCAAATATGTAAATTTTGACCTTTCGCTATTATTTTGGTCATAATTGGAACTACAAAAAGAATTTTAATATGATTTTAGTTACATTGAAAAGTAGACAACCATAACTTTCCAGCAATATATGACACATTTTCTAATTCATTAAGACAATAAAGAACCATGTGTTTGAAGCTAAGCTTCGATTCTATTAACAGATTAACAAAACAACTTTAGTCTTATTTATATTAATTGAGCTATTATTTTATTTATTTTTTAATTATTATTAGATTTTTTAGAGATGTTAAATTTTTTATTTAAATTTAAATTCATTGGATTATTATTATTATATATTAGGTTTATCCATATTAATTAGACATCTTATTAAATTTAGGATTTTTTATAATATAAAAACTCTTGTAGAGACCTTTTTAAAAATAGATTTTTAAAAAAAAAATTCAACATTTTTATTATCTTTCATGATTTGGCGATTCTTTTATTAAATTCTTGATTAAACTTGCAAACTCTTCAAAGAATTAATCTAATTTTACTATGATCTTATACTACATGTTCGTGTCTATTTATATTTATAGGCGTAAAGTGAAAATAATCATTATGTGTTACTTTAATTTAACAAGTTTTTATTTAATCAAGTTTCAAACTATTAAATCTAATATTAACATATCTTAAAAGGAATCACATCAAATGCTGTGAACAGATAATAACGCAAGCGAGTCAGCATAAATCCACAACAAATGTCAAGTGGTCAAGGCATAATTAGCAAGCTAGCATTCCCAAGGATGAGCAAGACAGACAGATTTCATCTAACTACATGACCGTCTATGACTTAATCAATCATATAAAGATGTAGGTACCAAAAATCCCGAGTGCTAGGTTTGAAATTATGTGGACTCACCAGCTCCATGAGCAGAAGCAGGCCCATGGTGAACTGATTGACGATCATGGAGAAAATCTACATCAATCAACTGCAGCCGGCATACTCTTTCTTCAACTCATAACAGTACCCATTTCAGGTCTTCAAAGAACAGAGAGATACTATCAATGAGAATGGGAGTATTTAGATAGAAGAAAGAAGGGAATAATATAGTACATCAAATAGCTGCCCATTAACCCAAGTACAAAGTTGAAATTCAGGAACCAACAAACAGTCGAAGAAGCCCATGTCTTCAAAAGTAAATTCAAGCACTCACTTGGGACTGTGTTTCCTTCTATAAAACAGAAGCATACTGGTAAAGTACATGTACTTTAATTCGAAGCATCATAATGCAAGGTGCTATTCCAGGAAAAAACTTAAACGAGCAAAATGAGCAAGAACTTGGCAATGCCATCAGTTTTCTTGCATAGCTTCTGAATGGTACTTTTCTAAATCAGCATCTAGATCTTCTGCAGATATCTTTTCACCACGACCTCTACCCCTTCCACGACCACCCCTTCTAACTCCATGGCCACCACCACGAGGCCGTCCCGTGGTACCACCCCTTCCTTGGCTACTACTGCATTATAGAAAATCAAACATAATTCAAATGCAAAAAATAAAATGAAATATGATAATACACAAGCACTCACAAACACAATTCAGTAGTTCAAAACAAAAGGAGCACAGGGTTTGCCAATTGGGACACAGACTCACACACAGACAAACATAAATGACCATTGCTGGAAACTGATATTACAAACACATGCAAAGTTCAGAACAAATTAATGCAATCAATACAGCAAAGGTATGACGAAAGTGATGAGAAACTCCAATCATGCATAACAGAAAACGGACCAAACCACGGACCAGCACCACCCCATCACAAAGGCTAAACTAGAGAAATTGTACAGCATGTAAGTCATGGAACAACTTAAAATGCTAACCTTCTAGGAGCAGCAATATTTTGATTCCTATACATGCCATTAGTGGATGGAGAGACAGCAGGCCGAGTGGCAATATTTGTTCCCACAATCTCAATCTTCATTGGCTTTCCATCCAGTTGAACATTATTGTATCTCTTGACAGCAGAGACAGCATCTTCCCGCCGTGCAAAGACTATCTCCGCCGTTCCCTGCGAGAAATTACCTTTCTTTTTCGTAATCACGAGGGACACAAATAATTTCCAGATTATGAAAGTAGATGAACTGATTGATTACCTCTGATCTTCCACTCCTATCATAATGGACTGAATATCGTTTAAGGTCACCAATCTCCGAGAAAAGCTCCTGTACAGAAATCAGTACAAAATTAAAGTAACTCGATTACTTTTCATGGGTCGAATACATTTGCAAATTAAGAAACAAAATAAAAAGAAAAAGGACTGACCTTGATGTCTTCAGTAGAAACACCGAAATCTAAGTTGGAAATATAGAGTTTAGTCCCAGTCTCAATGGAAGAAGCACGAGCAGGATATGCAGAAGCAGAAACAGGATTATCCGTGAACATGTCGTGCTGCCATGACGTCTCTGGAGCTTGGACCTGGGGCTGTAGCAGTTTCGAATCAAAATAGTTAAGCATGTGCATATTTTTTTTTATGATTAGTTCAATCAATCAATCCAAAGAATGCGTGAGATGGTAACCTTGGAATAGGGCGTTGTTATGTTTCCCGCGCGATTGGAGAACCGACGGGAAGGACCAGGGCCGCCAGAAGAACGAGGTCTGCCTCGAGAATTCGACGACTTCCTGTTGTTTTCTATTATGTCGTCTAGAGACATGTCCAGGGCCGTTGTCGTCATTTTCTTCAATTACCTTTCTCTCTCTCTCTCTTGCTGAGTGCACCGGATCCAGACGCCAAAATTGTGGCAACAGGGAACGGGAGGGTTTAGAGGAGGAGAGAGAGGCTAGGGTTTCATCGCATCATCACTATCTTATTCTATCTTCATCTTTATTATATTATATTATTAAAATTATAGGAAACAACAATAAAGCTAATCCCAACATATTTTTTATTATGAAATAGTTTACCCTTTTTTAAAAAAATATAGTTCTTTTTTTAAAATCTAATTTTTTTTCTCATTTACATCATTCTTTATCTAACTTTTATAAAAATTTATTATGAAGAAGAAAAGTGAACCAAAAAATTCTTATAATTATGATTTAAACTAAAAGAGATATAAGATTTTATATAGCTATTTACTATTCATCATTTAACATATTTTCATGAATTTCAATAGTGAATTTTTAAAAATAATTTAATTTGATTTTCAAACTTTTATTTGTATAATTGAGCCCTTTTAAACTTAAATTAGCACCCAATTACATATTTTTTAAGAAAGAGAGTTGAATTAAAAGATAAAGAACTGAAGTGAAAAAGACAGGTAAAATAGATGGCGGCTTTGGAATTTGTTTGAAAAATACATTTTAATCCATTATTTTTTTTTAGCTATTAGATAATCGATCCTCTTATTTTTAAAATTTTAATATTGATATCAACCTTTATTTTCTTATTTTTTTAGTTTTTTTGTGTAAGAGAGAGATGGAGTTGCTGAATTCTAGTGTACAGAGAGAGTTTATGTTGGAGATGATTTCGACTATTAAAATAGTCGATTTTTGTGTCTAATAGTTTCGTATGATGAAAAAAGTTAAGAGTAGGTGTTTTTTTTACCTTAAAAGTGTTTAAAAACAATTTGAGATTGGGAAAAGTTTTTGTTTTGAGTTAATTATGGGTTTTGGGGTGGATGTTTTTATGTTTTTAGAGGTCATGGGTTGGTTTAATAAAGTTTTAAGGGTATTTCCTAGATGTTTTGAGTAAACCAAAGTGGTCAAAAACTGGAGAATTATAAACAATGTGTCATCTACCAAAATAGACAACGCCTCATCTCTCTTTTTTTTTGTCAAAGAATTGAGTGGATGACCTATTAACTTAAAAAAAAAAATAGTCCCTTGTGTGGGGGCCTAAACTTGCAAGCCCGCGTGCGAGCCTTTTCTTAGTAGGCCAATCACCTGGCTTGGTTTACACGTCCCATAACGCCTAGCCTTTTTCTTTTTGTGTTTTTTTTCTAATTTTCAATTTTTATGATATATTTTTTAAAATAATTTTTAAATTTATGTTTTAATTAATTCCTTTTCTATGTGATTTTTCGGTTTATTTATCCTTTTTTAAATAACATATATTTTTTAATTATAGTGGGTGTGTTTAATTTTTTAAGAGGTTATTATGATTTATTTGTAATTATATATATAATATGTGTTGTCTTGCATAGTATTTTTTTTCCTTTTACTTTATTCAATCTGTTTCATATATAAATTTTCTAGTTTGCTATCGTTAGGTCTTTTATTTCCTATGATTTAAATAAATCTAACTTATTTAGTTAGTTGGGAACTATAACCCGAGTTATTGAATCTTTTCTTTTTAAAAAAAACATGCTTACAACACCTAAATATTTCACTATAAAAATAATGCAGACTCGTAGCATAACATAGGCACTTGTCTAGTAACATATACTAAAATGCCTAGCATTATAATTTTAGCACATTCTTTTTTCATCTTAATTTTTTTTAATTGCGTCTTCTATATCTAATTTTTGAAAAACAATTGTTAGCAAGAAAAAATTTGAATGAAAGAGGACCAAAGTATAAAGCATGAATAAATCTCATTGCCAATTTAAAATTTAGGGAAAAATTTACTTTTCATTGTCTTCCTTCAATATCCCTATAGTTTTTCAATTTGAATTTTGGTGCAATAGTTTATTTTTCAGTCTCTGGATTTAAGAGAGATATGAGAAAGTCATCGAATTTCAGCGATGAGAGAGAAAGTAATCATTTTATATCATGATTGCCTTTTCATATATATATTTTCTCGTTTGCTATCGTTGCGTCTCTTTTTTTCTTCATATGATTCAAATAAATCCAACTTATTTAGTTAGTAGAGAGTATAACCCGAGTTATTGAATTTCTGTTTTTTTTTTAAAACATGCTTACGACACCTAAATATTTTATTAGAAAAATAATGCACACCGCAGCGTAGCACAGACACCTGTCTAGTAATATATACTAAAATGCCTGGGATTATCATTTTAGCACATTCTTTTTTCATCTTAATTTTTTTTAATTGTGTCTTCTATAACTAATTTTTGAAAAAAAATTATTAGCGAGAAAAAAATTGAATGAAAGAGGACCAAAGTATAAAGCATGGATAAATCTCATTATCAATCTAAAATTTGGGGAAAAAGTTACTTTTCATCCTATTACTTTTCATTGTCTTCCTTCAATACCCCTATAGTTTTTCAATTTGAATTTTGGTACAAAAGTTTATTTTTCAATCTCTAGATTTGAGAGAGATAAGAGAAAGTCATCGGATTCCAGCGATGAGAGAGAAAGTAACCATTTTTTTATCATGATTGCTTTTTCATATTTATATTTTCTCGTTTGCTATTGTTGCGTCTCTTTTTTTTTCTTCGTATGATTCAAATAAATTGAACTTATTTAGTTAGTTAGGACTATAACCCGAGTTATTAAATTTCTCTTCTTTTTTAAAACATGCTTACGACACCTATATATTTTACTAGAAAAATAATGCACACTCATAGCGTAGTACAGGAACCCGTCTAGTAACATATACTAAAATGCCTAGGATTATCATTTTATCACAATCTTTTTTTCATCTTCAATTTTTTTTAATTGTGTCCTTCTATATCTAATTTTTTTAAAAAAATTGTTAGCGGGAAAAAAATTGAATGAAAAAGGACCAAAGTATAATGCATGGATAAATCTCATTGCCGATCTAAAATTTGAGGAAAAAGTTACTTTTCATCCTATTACTTTTTATTGTCTTCCTTCAATATCCCTATAGTTTTTCAATTTAAATTTTGGTACAAAAATTTATTTTTTAGTCTCTGGATTTGAGAGAGATAAGAGAAAGTCATCGGATTCCAGCAATGAGAGAGAAAATAATCATTTTATTCACTTTTAGACAACAAAACTCTTTGTTGTTGGTGTCAACGAGTTCTATTCGATGACGGAAGTTTGATGGTGGTTGTTTTGAACCTCCATCTACCTAGAAAAATAGATTGAGATGGAGAGAGAAATATTTTTCTTGGTTTGATTTTATATTTTTGGATCTTTTTGAGATTTTTTGGGTTGTTAAACTGATTGTTTTTGTTCTAAGAGTGTTCATTAGGTACTTTTTATATCAAAATGGGTGAAAAAATGAATTTTCTATGCAAAAAACAATAATTGTGATAACCGAAATGTTTGAAGAGGTGGATAATATGTCTTTTATCATAGCAAACAATGCGTTGTTTGTCCTCGCGAACAATGCATCATTCCCACAACAGATGATGCGTTCTATGCATTAATTTGTTTTTTAAAAAACCATCGACCTTTTAAATAAACAAAAAATCAACCTCCTGGTTACGTATTGGAGCACTCGCCAACTCAACCTGAGAGATTTCTAACTTCTCTAACATTACCTTTGACCTTTCATTTTCCTTGCAAAATTTTATAGGCTGTTGATTATACATATGTTGTTGCTATTGAGTAGATTACTAAAATTAAGTTTTGCGAGATTTTATAGATCTCTAAAATTCTTTGGTTGTTTTCTTTATCTAAGTTTTTGTTAAATTTATGGAACATTGATGGTTTAGAGATATAAAGCTAGTTTTTTCTTGATAGTTGTTGTTGTTATTAAAATTCCCTTTCATTAATGAAATTTACATCATGTTATCTAAGAGCTGATGTTGTTGGCTTAGTTGTTGAAATCAACATTTTCTTTGGTTTTGTTTTGTCTTAGAAGCTGTGTTTTGAGTGTTAAAAAATTGAATTAGAATTGCTTTTTTATAAAACTAAGGTGAGTTGATTCACCTTTTACATTTGATGGGTGGTGGAGTGTTTTTTTTATAAAAGATTCTTTGGTTTACAATGAAATGAGGTGAAAACAAGAGGAATTCAAAATGATTAGCTAAATTGTTGGTTATTTAGTCGACTTGGTGATGGGTTCTCAAATATCATACACGAGTGGAAAAAAAAAACTATTCGGGAGTGCCTACGATCCTGTTAGATAAATCTAGAGTTGTTTAAGGATTTATTACCTGAAGATTCGATCTTCTCTATCTTTAAATAATTCTTTAAAGGCTGGGTTATCGCAAACCACAAGTCATCCAATTATCTGGCCTCCAATGGTAATCCACACGAACCATCAGTGAGAAATCTTCTAAATCCCTATTTAAGAGAGAGAGATTGTTATACTTATAGCTAGCTCTCTATTTTGTGACTTACGTAGTTTCTGTTTCTAATAAACAACAACCTTTAAAAATAAGAGGCATAGCTTGCTATTTATTGGAAAATATGGAAAACCCTATAAATTGACAAAATATCAATTTGCCCCTAGAATAATATCCATATATTAATTCAAGACAATTTTAGAAATTAACTCAATCAAGATCTTTTTTTTTCTAGGTTTAGAAATACAATCCATGTATTAATTATATTACAATCCTTAATTTATAAAATATATTTTAATTAAGTCATACTTAATTAAGTCATCATAATTTGATTTATGACTAATGGTTCTTAATATGTGTAACACATTAGGTTCCTAATATGTTGGTCTAAATATAAATTATAATTCTAATTAAATAGAATTAAATAAATTAAAATTTTTAATTTATTATTAATTCAAAAATTGATTAATTTATATTTGAAAATTAGGTACATCGTCTAGCAATGTGTCATCCTCCAAATATTAGAAAAGTTATTAGTGGTTTGATTTAAGCTTTCAGTGACCGGCTTCTGAGTGTAATTGATATCCTTTCATTAATAATATTTTGATTTAACATTAAAGCATGAAGTATGTCTACCATGTTAAATCATATTTGTTCTCTACATAATAGTTATTGATCGTTTGAATAATATTTAAAACTCTTTTTAAATCTCATTCCACATTGGCCAAGGATTTCTTAGTCAATACTATTTGATAGCATATATAAAACATTTTTCCCCAATTTACCTAAAGTGATAAATCATATCTTAATCACTTAAGTATCTTTATATAGTTCATGATATACTTAATGTCTTTCCCTTCGTTACCTCGATTAAGATAATATGTAACAGGATCAAAGTATAACATTCTCTATATAAGATAACTTAATGATCTCAAGTTTAATGATCACTTACACAACCACTATGTGAGCCTTTCCATAGATATAGGTGATCTCTTCATATGAAATTCTCATGCGGGTCAATTTAGTGTTTATGTCTTATGACAAACATCTACATATTAGTTCTAGGTATCTCATATACCTCAACTTATAAGAACAACAACTTCCTTTCATCAAGGAAAGAATACAATTATATTAGTTTTTATGACTCTAATAAATGTCCAGTATTTAAGAGAGCATCGACTAGGAACATTTTACGAACAATGCTTTGATGCAATAGAGATCTCATAATTATAACAACTTTATAATTTCGTTTGCAAAATATTTTTGTTCCATGGACTTTATTTTTACTCTAGATTTATAAATTAAATATTAGATTCATTAATCTAATATTATATAAATATTAAAGATAAATTAAACTTTTATTAATAATAAATATGTTTTTACATGAATATAATTATGTCATATGTAACCAACCGATTGGTAGGGCATATTAAACTAGCAATCTCTCACCTGCACCAAAGACAATTACTTATGTATCTAATATCATATTGCTCCATATAGCATTAATGCTTTGGATATTGATTTAGTAAGAGGATCTTCTACATTGTCTATAATGGGTACTCACTCTATCTTTACATCTTTCAGTTCATTGATTTATTAAATCAAATAGAATTTTCTAAGTACTTATTTGGATCATTGATGAGACCTTGATTCATTTGCTTTTGCAATGGCTTCATTGTTATCACAATTATCGCACGTCCCCCGTGCGACGTCTATGACGATTTTTTGTTATATTTGCGTGATTGGTTCTTGAGAGTTGCCACCTAGTATTTGATTAAGGGTTACTAGAAAATTCAGATTTACTGGTCGTTGTTAGAGATTCGAGGGTAAAGGACTGATTGTGGCTAGGGAAGGTATTAACACCCTAACACACCCTACAGGATAAGCTGCTTTACAATTTGATGTGATTTGAAAATTTAAAATATTAATCAAATTCTAAGACTTTAATAAATCAGTTATTAAATCCTAGAATATATATAAAAACATATTCTTATATTTTCATGAAAAATACATGATTTTATTTATCCTTGAAATATTTAATCATATTTAAATTAAACACTTAATTCTTTTTGTCTTTTTTATTTTATAATTTAATCACATAAATAAATAAAAATACAAACACACACTTACACATCACTTTTTACTATGTTTTTCTGTTACAATGTTTACAACATAACATAAACTAAAAAACATTTAACAAAAATTTAAATACATATTCAAACATGTAAAAATTACAAAAAACAAGTCCCTAAAAAGTCTAGGAACTGTGGAGCAGTGGCGGAGCGTCACCTCCACGCGCAGCTGCCACTTACGGCGCATGGATTCATGGGCCGCTGCAAAAAGATCGGCAGTAGAGGAGATCCAAAACAGCTTCCTCCCCTCTTCATTTTCCTCATTGGCGTTGACCTGCAAAACACTCAAAAACGCAACAAGCAGGTCTGTTCTAGTCCAGATCTGCTCTCGGATTTCTCTCTTTTTAAATTTGTGAACCTTTGTCTTCTTTCTTCTTCTCAGCTTGCTTTCTTCCTACTAGTGGCAAATTTGGCCGTGGTTATGGCCGTGGCAGTAGACGAATCTGCCAATGCTTGAAGGTCTCGCCGTGGGGGAGAAGGAAGTGTTTCCTGAGCGCGGGGAACAGCTGCGGGTCTGTGGGTGCCGCCACGTGTTGGCTGCTGCTGGAGGCGGTGGTTGGCTTCTGTGGAGGCCAATCTACGGGGAGATGAAGGGAAAGTTCTCCTGAGCGAAGAGGTAGTGACGGCTGTGAGAGGGAGAACCAGTTTGGTTTAGGTGAGTGGCTGTTTGAGAGAGAACCATCTAAGGGAAGGGGGCGGTCTGTGTGCAGAGGGGGCCGGTCTGGTTGGTTCTTTCCTCTCCCAAGAAGATGGAGAAACCAACAGGAGATGGGTGGGGTGGCTGACCTCTGTTTTTGACAGAGGGGAAGTGAGCGGCGGCTTCTCTGGTTTTTGAAAGGGAGGGGGGGCCGACCGGCCTCAACAGGGAAATAGAGGAAAGCTCTAGCTGGGACTTGAGAGGAAATAGGGGGAACGGTGATGGCTTATTTTTGGTAGAAGGGAAGAGAATGGCCCGTCCCCTGGAGAAAATGGGGGCTCTGGTTTTTTGATAAAGGGAGGGTGGCGGCGGCTTGCAAAGAAGACTGATTTTTTATGGCGTTCTTTGGGTTTTAGGGCTCTTCATGTTAATTTTCCTCCCCTCTTCCCATTAAATTTTCTATGCCCCCATGCTTGTAAATCCCCCCATACCAACGTTGACTCTATAAGAAAAATCAATGGTTGTAAAATTTACACGTTAAAAATTGAACGCTGACTCCATAAGAAAAATCAATGGTTGTAAAATTTACACGTTAAAAATTGAACGCGTTCAAAATATCTTTGAAAATTTAAATTCTTTTGAGATAACGTTGAAAATGCTGAAAACGATGCAAATATATCAAAAATATATTTTTTAGGGTTTTCATTGTTTTTTTGCTATTTGTTTTATTTTTTCTGAAAATTTATCAAAAACATGGGTCAAAAGTTGGATAGCAACAGATGCCCCCTCTTTACAATGCTTACGAAGCAAAAATTCTTCAATGTTTTGTATAGTAAGCTTGTAAAGAAAACAAAAGGTCTTCCTGGCTTACTGAGTGATCCACTCAGCCAAGAACTTCACTTTTTAAAAGAAAATTGTCTCATTATCTTGGGAGACCCGCGCTTTTTGAAGAAATGTGGTCTATTATCAAGGGCGACCTGTCCACACACTCATACTGGTCTAAATTCAGGGGCGAGCTG
>Ga0325400_1001900_pt1 | contig 17697 bp, 15 predicted proteins | sample PopdelMetagenome_2_FD_205662 | JGI IMG/M metagenome (GOLD analysis project Ga0325400, IMG submission 205662) | Populus deltoides microbial communities from Bellville, Georgia, United States - Xylem-PdKOR-R1 | ecosystem: Host-associated > Plants > Phyllosphere > Stem > Wood/Secondary xylem... | reverse complement strand
AGCATGCCCAGGTCGAGGTACCAGGACTGCGGCTTGGTGATCCGCCGCTCCCAGGCGCGGTCGGAGATGGTGAACGGCGCCAGGCCCGGGGCGACGCCGAGGCACTTCTGCGAGCCGGAGTAGGCGATGTCCACGCCCCAGGCGTCCAGCTCGACCGGGATGCCGCCCAGGGACGTCACGCAGTCGGCGACCAGCAGCGCGTCGCCCTTGCCGGCACCCAGCGCGGCCATGTCGGACTCCACGCCGGTGGAGGTCTCGGCGTGCACCGCGGCTATGACCTTGGGCGCGGGGTGGGCGGCGAGCACCCGCTCGGCGTCCACCGGCTGGCCCCACTCGTGCTCGACGGCGACGACCTCGGCGCCGGTGCGCGAGGCGACGTCGACCATCCGCTGGCCGAACAGGCCGTTGACCGCCACGACGGCGACGTCGCCGGGGCCCAGCGTGTTGACGAAGGCGGCCTCCATGCCGGCCGACCCGGTGGCCGACAGCGGCAGGGTGCGCCGGTTCGCGGTGCCGAACACGGTGCGCAGCCGGTCGGAGGTCTCGTCGAGCACCTGCAGGAACAGCGGGTCGAGGTGGCCCAGCAGCGGCTGCCCGAGGGCGACCGTGGCCTCCGGGTAGGGGTTGCAGGGGCCGGGTCCGAGCAGGGTGCGGGCGCGCAGCATGTGCCGCAGGTTACCCACGGCCGCTGCGCGCCCCGACCCCCGTCAGGCCTCGGGCACCTCCGGCACCGCGTCGATGCCGGCCTCCGTGCGCTGGGCGGCGCTGATCGGCGTGGGCGCGCCGGTCAGCGGGTCGTAGCCCGCACCGGTCTTGGGGAAGGCGATGACCTCGCGGATGGAGTCCACCCCGGCCAGCAGGGCGACCAGGCGGTCCCAGCCCAGCGCGGCACCGGCGTGCGGCGGCGGGCCGTAGGCGAAGGCCTCCAGGAAGAACCCGAACCGGTCGCGGGCCTCCTCGGTCGACATGCCGAGGGTCTCGAAGACCCGCTCCTGCAGCCCGGCGTCGTGGATGCGGACCGAGCCGGACATGCACTCGTTGCCGTTGATGACCAGGTCGTAGGCGTCGGACAGCGCGCCGCCCTTGTCCTCGGCGAAGCGCTCCCGCCACTCGGGGGTGGGCGAGGTGAAGGGGTGGTGCATGAAGGTCCAGCCGCCGTCCTCGGTCTCCTCGAACATCGGGAAGTCCACGACGAACAGGAACGCCCAGGAGCCGGGCTCCACGAGCTCCAGGCGCTTGGCGATCTCGTTGCGGGCCGCGCCCAGCAGCTCCTGGGAGGTCCGCCGCTGGCCGGCGGCGAAGAAGATGCAGTCACCGGGCTGCGCGCCGACGGCGGCGACCAGGCCCGCGCGCTCGGCGTCGGAGATGTTCTTGGTGACCGGGCCGCCGAGCGTGCCGTCCTCGGCGACGGTGACGTAGGCCAGGCCCTTGGCGCCGCGCGAGCGCGCCCAGTCCTGCCAGGCGTCGAAGGTGCGCCGGGGCTGCGACCCGCCGCCGGGCATGACCACCGCGCCGACGTAGGGCGACTGGAAGACCCGGAACGGGGTGTCGGCGAAGAACTCGGTGAGCTCGACGAGCTCGACGCCGAAGCGGGTGTCGGGCTTGTCGGAGCCGAACCGGTCCATGGCCTCCCGGTAGGTCATCCGCGGGATCTCGCCGACCTCGTGGCCGGCCAGCTCGCGCCACAACTCGGTCACCACGGCGGAGGCCACGTCGAGGACGTCGTCCCGGTCGACGAAGCTCATCTCGAAGTCCAGCTGGGTGAACTCCGGCTGCCGGTCGGCGCGGAAGTCCTCGTCCCGGAAGCAGCGGGCGATCTGGTAGTACCGCTCCAGCCCGCCGATCATCAGCAGCTGCTTGAACAGCTGAGGGGACTGCGGCAGGGCGTACCAGGAGCCGGGCTGCAGCCGGACGGGGACGACGAAGTCGCGGGCGCCCTCGGGGGTGGAGCGGGTCAGCGACGGGGTCTCGACCTCGGTGAAGCCCAGGCCGGCCATGACGCCGCGGGCCACCCGGTTGACCTCGCTGCGCAGCTTCATGACCCGGGCCGGGCCCTGCCGGCGCAGGTCGAGGTAGCGGTGGGCGTAGCGGACGTCGTCGCCGGCGGCCTGCGCGGTCTCGATCGGGAAGGGCAGCGGGGCCGACGCCGACAGCACCTGCAGCGTCGAGGCGACGACCTCGATCTCGCCCGAGGGCAGCTCGGGGTTCTCGTTGCCCGCGGGGCGGCGCTGCACCTCCCCGGTCACCAGCACGCAGAACTCGTTGCGCAGCGCGTGCGCCTCCTCCTCGCGGACGACGACCTGGGCGTAGCCCGAGCCGTCGCGGACGTCGAGGAAGACCACGCCGCCGTGGTCGCGCCGGCGGGCGATCCAGCCGGCGAGGGTGACGGTGGTGCCGGCGTCGGACGCCCGGAGGGTGCCGGCGTCGTGGGTGCGCAACAAGGGAGTGCCTTTCAGAGGGTGCGGTGCGGGGTTACCAGCGGGAGTGGACGTGGGCGCGGATGCGCTCGTCGTAGAGCCGCTCGAGGTCGGCCAGCTCGGTGTCGGTGAGCGGGGCCAGGTCGGCGGCGGCGGCGTTGCCCTCCGCCTGGCGGACGCTGCTGGCGCCGGGGATGACGGCGGTGACGCCGTCCTGCTGGATGATCCAGCGCAGCGCGACCTGGGCGGGGGTGCGGTCGCCGCACAGCTCGACGAACTCGCGGGCGGCGGCGACACCGACCTCGTAGGGCACGCCGGCGAAGGTCTCGCCGACGTCGAAGGCCTCGCCGTTGCGGTTGAACTGCCGGTGGTCGTCGGCGCCGAAGGTGGTGTCCTCGGTGAACCGGCCGGTGAGCAGGCCCGAGGCCAGCGGCACCCGGGCCAGGATGCCGACCTGCGCCGCGGCGGCCGCGGGGAGCAGCTCCTCCAGCGGCTTGCGCCGGAAGACGTTGAGGATGACCTGGATGGACTGCACGCCCTCGTGCTGCAGCGCGGTCAGCCCCTCGGCCACGGTCTCCACCGAGACGCCGTACGCGGCGATCGAGCCGTCGGCGACGAACCCGTCGAGGGTGTCGTACACGCGCTGGTCGGAGTACACGGCCGGCGGGGGGCAGTGCAGCTGCACCAGGTCCAGGGTGTCCACGGCCAGGTTGCGGCGGGACCGGTCGACCCAGGCGCGCAGGTTCTCCGGGGTGTAGGTCTCGGCGACGAAGGGGTCGGCCCGGCGTCCGGCCTTGGTGGCCACGAACGGCCGCTGGCCGCCGCGGTCGGCCAGGACGGCGGCGATGCGCTGCTCGGAGCGGCCGTCGCCGTAGACGTCGGCGGTGTCCAGCAGGGTGACCCCGGCGTCCAGGGCGGTGCCGAGGACGGCGGCGGCGGTGGCGTCGTCGACGTCGCCCCAGTCCGCGCCGAGCTGCCAGGTGCCGAGGCCGACGACGGAGACGGAGGCACCGGTGCGGCCGAGGGGGCGGGATTCCATGCTCACACGCTCGCACGCAGCGAGTCGGCCAGCTCACCGAGGGGGACGGCGACCTGCTCGCCGGTGGCCATCGTCTTGACCTGGGCGACGCCCTCGGCCAGGTCGCGGTCGCCCACCACCACGACGCGGGCGGCGCCGGAGCGGTCGGCGGCCTTCATCGCGCCCTTGAGCCCGCGGCCGCCGTAGACGGTGTCGGCGGCGACGCCGGCGGCGCGCAGCTGCCCGACCAGCCGGACGGCGAACCGCTTGGCCTCCTCGCCCAGGTGGACGACGAACACGTCCGTGCCGCCGGTGACCGGGATGTCCAGGCCCTCGGCCTGCGCGGCGAGGATCGTGCGGTCCACGCCCACGGCGTAGCCGATGCCGGACAGGTCGGGCCCACCGAGGGCCGCGGACAGCCCGTCGTAGCGCCCACCGCCACCGATGCTGGCCTGCGCGCCGAGCCCGCGGTGCACGAACTCGAAGGTGGTCTTGGTGTAGTAGTCCAGCCCGCGCACCAGCCGGGGCGCCTCCACCCAGCTGACACCGAGGTCGGACAGGTGCTGGCGGACCGCGTCGTAGTGCGCCTTCGTGGCGTCGGAGAGGTGGTCGACCATGAGCGGGGCGTCGGCGAGCTGGGCCTGCACCTCGGGCCGCTTGTCGTCCAGCACCCGCAGCGGGTTGATCGCCGCGCGCTGCCGGGTGTCCTCGTCGAGGTCGAGACCGGCCAGGAACTCCACCAGCAGGTCGCGGTACTGGGGCCGGCAGGTGGCGTCGCCCAGCGAGGTGAGCTGCAGGTCGTAGTCGGTGAGCCCGAGCCCGCGGAAGCCGGCGTCGGCCAGGGCCACCAGCTCGGCGTCCAGGGCGGGGTCGTCGACGCCGAGGGCCTCGACGCTGACCTGGGTGAAGTGCCGGTAGCGGCCGGCCTGGGGCCGCTCGTAGCGGAACGCCGACCCGACGGTCCACAGCTTGGCCGGCAGCGCGCCGGCGTAGAGCCGGTGCTCGATGAAGGCGCGCATGACCCCGGCGGTGAACTCCGGGCGCAGGGTCAGCGAGCGGCCGCCGCGGTCGGAGAAGGTGTACATCTCCTTGGAGACGACGTCGGTGGACTCGCCCACGCCGCGGGAGAACACCGCGGTCTCCTCGAACACCGGGGTCTCGACGTAGCCGTAGCTGGCGGTCAGCAGCGGGGCGACCAGGGCGTCGCGGGCGGCGAGGTAGGCGGCGGAGTCCGGGGGCAGCCGGTCGAAGGTGCCCTTGGGGGCCCGCTGGATGTCGCTCACAGCCCGCGGCCCTTCGGCGCCGTGCCGGAGCCGGCCGCTGCGGCCTCGGCCAGGTAGGGGTTGCCTACCCGCTCCCGCCCGATGGTGGTGGCCGGGCCGTGCCCGGGCAGCACGACGGTGGCGTCGTCCAGCGGCAGCACGACGTCGCGCAGCGAGCCGAGCATCGCCTCCCACGACCCGCCGGGCAGGTCGACCCGGCCCACCGAGCCGGCGAAGAGCACGTCGCCGGCCAGCAGACCCGGGGAGTCGTCGAGGTCGAGGGTGAACACGACCGACCCCTGGGTGTGGCCGGGGGCGTGCCGCACGGTGAGGTCGACGCCGGCCAGCGACAGGGTCGCGCCGTCGTCCAGGCTCAGCACGTCGGCCGGGTCGGGCAGCCGGGCACCGGTGATCAGCGGGGCGAGCTGCGGGCCGTGCCAGCGGACCGGGTCCGAGAGCATCCCGGAGTCGGCCGGGTGCAGGTAGGCGGGGATGTCGTAGCCGTCGCAGACCGGCAGCACGGAGAACGTGTGGTCCAGGTGCCCGTGGGTGAGGACGACGGCGACGGGCTTGAGGCCGTCGTCGGCGAGCATCCGCGCCAGGGGCTCGACGGCGTCCATGCCGGGGTCGACGACGACGCACTCGGCGCGCGGACCGGTGGCCACCGCGTAGCAGTTGGTGCCGAACGCGCCGGCGGGGAACGAGCGGATGAGCACCCGAGCAGGGTACGTGGCACCGCCGACACGACCGGCGTCCCGATCGGCGTCCCAGCAGGTGGCCAGGAACCCTTGCCTAGACTCCGCACCCGTGGTCAGCAACAAGCAGCGCCGTCAGTCCGCCCAGCGACACCTGCAGCGCCAGCTGGAGCGGCGGGCCGCGCAGCAGCGCAAGCGCCGCCGCAACCTGCTGGTCGGGGTGACCGTGGCCGCCGTCGTGGTGGTCGTGGGCGCCGCGCTGCTGATCACGGGCATCGGCGGGGGCGACGACTCCCCCGCCGCCGACGCGTCGTCGTCCAGCAGCTCGGCGGCCGCCCCCTCGGCGGGCCCGGGGGCCGAGCGCGCCGGCCAGACGACGACCGCCGGCTCCTGCACCTACACCTACGACGCGCAGGGCAGCGCCGGCTCCTCCGCCGTGGACGCGCCCTCGGGCGACCTGCCCACCGGGCAGCAGGCCGAGACCATCGCGACCAGCGCCGGCGACGTCCCGGTGACCCTGGACTTCTCCGGCCCCGGTGCCTGCGCCGCCGAGAGCTTCTCGTCGCTGGCCTCGCAGGGCTACTTCGACGGCACCCCCTGCCACCGGCTGACCACCTCCGACGGCCTGAAGGTGCTGCAGTGCGGTGACCCGTCGGGCACCGGTTCGGGTGGGCCGGGCTACACCTTCCCGACCGCGACGTCGGGCAGCGAGACCTACGGCCGCGGGGTGCTGGCGATGGCCAACAGCGGCCAGGGCACCGACGGCAGCCAGTTCTTCCTGGTCTACGGCGACAGCCAGCTGCCCCCGAGCTACACCGTGTTCGGCACGGTGGGCGACGCGGGCCTGGGTGTGCTGGACACCGTGGCCGCCGCCGGCGTCGCCGACGGCAGCCAGGACGGCGCCCCCGCCACCCCGGTCACCATCACCGCGGTCACCCCGGCCGCCTGACCCCCGCCCCCGCGGTCACCGCCCGGCCGGTGACCGCGGCGAGCACCTGCTCCAGCGGGCCCCGGCCGACCAGCCGGGACCACACGGTGCACAGCACCAGCGCGCTGACCACGAAGACCCCGTAGACCGCCCAGCGGTCCTCGGGGGTCAGCGCCGACCGGTCCCCGCCGGCGGCGAGCCCGAGCAGGTGCACGCAGTAGGCGGTCAGCGGCATCGACCCCACGGCGGCCAGCGGCGCCAGCACCGGCCGCAGCCGGTCGGCGACACCCAGGCACGCACCGAGCACCAGCAGCGCGAACCCGCCGGAACCGACCACCTCGGCCACCGACCCGCTGTGCGGGGTGGCCACCAGCAGCTGGTCCGGCGCCGGCACCAGGTCCCGCCAGGTGGCGGTGCCCTGCTGCAGCACCCAGTCGGGGACGCCGTCCTCGGCCCGCACGCCCAGCAGCGGCCCGACCCCGTAGCCGACCACCGCCAGGCCCAGCCCGGTGCCGGCCAGCTGGGCACGGGTGCGCGCCGTGGTGAGGTCCAGCCGCCCGACCCCGAGCCCGGTGACGACGAAGGCCGCCCAGACGGCGACCGGGTAGTGGCCGGTGACGGCCAGCTCGCCGAGGACCCCGCCGCCGGGCCCGGCGGCCACCCACGGCAGCAGGACCTGGTGGAACAGGGGCACCACGACCGCCACCAGCCCGGCGGCCAGCGCGAACAGCCGGCGCGGCGGCCAGGTGAGCAGCGGCAGGCACAGCGCGAGCAGGACCGCGTAGAACTCCAGGATCACGTACACCCCGGTGGTCAGCAGCTGCACCAGCCCGCCGGCGACCAGCAGCAGCGCGGCCCGGGTGAGCACCGCCAGCCGGGCCGCCACCAGCGCCCCGCCTGTCGGCGGCACCGTGCGGCCGGTCAGCAGGGCGACCGACACCCCGGCCAGCACCGCGAACAGGATGGACGACCGGCCGTCGACCAGCCCGGTCCAGGTCCCCGGGTCGGTCCACACCAGGTCGTCGGTGGCCAGCAGGTGCGCCCCGAACATGCCCAGCACGGCCAGCCCGCGGGCGAGGTCCACCCCGGCCAGCCGGGGTGCCGCCCCGGCTCGGGTGGCTACGCCGTCACCCGTTCCACGTCGAAGACGCCGTCGACGTTGCGGACGGTCTGCAGGACCGCACCCAGGTGGGCGGGGTCGGCCAGCTCGAAGGTGAAGCGGCTGACCGCGACCCGGTCGCGGCTGGTCTGCACCGACGCGGACAGGATGTTGACCCGCTCGTCGGCCAGGGCCTTGGTGACGTCGGAGAGCAGCCGGTGCCGGTCCAGCGCCTCGACCTGGATGGCGACGAGGAACACCGCGCCGGGCTGCGCGGCCCAGGCGACCTCGACCAGCCGCTCGGGCTTGCGCTGCAGGTCCGCGGCGTTGGTGCAGTCGGTGCGGTGCACGCTGACGCCGCCGCCGCGGGTCACGAAGCCGAGGATGTCGTCCCTGGGCACCGGGGTGCAGCACTTGGCGAGCTTGGCCCACACGTCGGTCATGTCGGTGACGACGATGCCGGGGTCGCCGCTGGCGGTGCGGGCGACGGAGCGGCGGGCCGGGATGGCGGTCTCGGCGATGTCCTCGGTGGCGCCCTCGGACCCGCCGAGGGCGACGAGCAGCTTCTCCACGACCGAGGACGCCGAGACCCGGTTCTCCCCCACCGCGGCGTAGAGCGCACTGACGTCGGGGTGGTGCAGGTCGGCGGCCAGCGTGGCCAGCGCCTCCCCGCCCATCAGCCGCTGCAGCGGCAGGCCGGCCTTGCGCATCGCCTTGGTGAGCGCGTCCTTGCCGGCCTCGACGGCGTCCTCGCGGCGCTCCTTGGTGAACCACTGCCGGATCTTGGTCCGGGCGCGGGAGGAGCCGACGAACTCCAGCCAGTCGCGGCTGGGGCCCGCCGTCGGGGACTTGGAGGTGAACACCTCGACGGTGTCGCCGTTGGTGAGCTTGGAGTCCAGGGAGACCAGCGAGCCGTTGACCCGGGCGCCGATGCAGCGGTAGCCGACCTCGGTGTGCACGGCGAAGGCGAAGTCCACCGGCGTGGAGTTGTCCGGCAGGCTCATCACGTCGCCCTTGGGCGTGAAGACGAAGACCTCCTGCGGACCGAGGTCGTAGCGCAGCGTCTCCAGGAACTCCCCGGGCTCCTGGGCCTCGCGCTGCCAGTCCAGCAGCTGGCGCAGCCAGAGCATGTCGTCACCGGAGGAGCCCGGCTTCATGGGCGTGACGGCACCGCCCCCGCGCGCCTTGTCCTTGTACTTCCAGTGCGCCGCGATGCCGTACTCGGCGGTGCGGTGCATGTCGTGCGTGCGGATCTGCAGCTCGACCGGCTTTCCCTGCGGGCCGATCACGGTGGTGTGCAGCGACTGGTACATGTTGAACTTCGGCATCGCGACGAAGTCCTTGAAGCGGCCCGGCACCGGCTGCCAGTGCGCGTGCATGATGCCCAGCGCCGCGTAGCAGTCCCGGACGGAGTCGACCAGGATCCGGATGCCCACGAGGTCCCAGATGTCGGTGAAGTCGCGGCCGCGGACGATCATCTTCTGGTAGATCGAGTAGTAGTGCTTGGGCCGTCCGGTGACCGTGGCCTCGACCTTGGCGCCCTTGAGCTGCTCGGTGACGGCGTTGGTCACCTCGGCCAGGTAGGAGTCGCGGGAGGGCGCCCGCTCGGCGACCAGCCGGACGATCTCGTCGTACCGCTTGGGGTACAGCGTGGCGAACGCGAGGTCCTCGAGCTCCCACTTGATGGTGTTCATGCCCAGCCGGTGGGCCAGCGGGGCCAGGATCTCCAGCGTCTCGCGGGCCTTCTTCTCCTGCTTCTCCGGCGGGAGGAAGCGCAGCGTGCGCATGTTGTGCAGCCGGTCGGCGAGCTTGATCACCAGCACGCGGGGGTCGCGGGCCATCGCGATGATCATCTTGCGGATGGTCTCGGCCTGGGCGCCGTCCCCGAACGACACCTTGTCGATCTTGGTCACGCCGTCGACGAGGTGCGCGACGTCGGGCCCGAAGTCGGTGACGATGGACTCCAGCGTCACGCCGGTGTCCTCGACGGTGTCGTGCAGCAGCGCCGCCACCAGGGTGGTGGTGTCCATGCCCAGCCCGGCGAGCACGGTGGCCACGGCGAGCGGGTGGGTGATGTAGGGGTCGCCGGACTTGCGCCGCTGCGCGGAGTGCGCGGCCTCGGCGACGTCGTACGCGCGCTGCAGCAGGGCCAGGTCGGCCTTCGCGTGGCTCTGCCGGTGCAGGGCCGCGAGCGGCTCGAGCACCGGCCGGACGACGGTGGAGCGCTGGCCGTTGACGATCCGGCGGGCCAGCCGGTCCACGACCCGGCGGCGGCGGACCGACTCCAGGGCCGGGCCGTCGGCGTCCACGCCGGCCTCGGTGCCGGCCGGGGAGGTGCCCGGCGGCGCGTCGGGGGTCTGCAGGGCCGGCCGCTCGGGCAGCGCCGCCCGTGGGGTGTCCGCGTCCGGGACGGCGGCCGGCTGCTCGGCAGCACGGGGGGCCACCACCTCGGATGCCATGGCCACTCCTGTCGTCCGACCGGTCGGGACCCCGTCCATGCTAGCCACGCACCGGGACGGGTGGACCGCTCGGGAGGGTGAGCTGCGTCAGGTGGTCCACAGCGCGTGCACGCTGTGCGGGGCCAGCTTCTGCCGCCCACCCAGCGCGGGCAGCTCGACCACCACGGCCACCGCGCTGACCACGGCGCCCAGCCGCTCCACCAGGGCGACCGCCGCCTCCAGCGTGCCGCCGGTGGCCAGCACGTCGTCGACCACCAGCACCCGCTGCCCGGCGCTGAGGGAGTCGGTGTGCAGCTCCAGGGTGGCGGTGCCGTACTCCAGCGCGTAGTCGGCGCTGATCCGCTCGCGCGGCAGCTTGCCGGCCTTGCGCACCGGCACCACGCCGGTGCCGGCGGCCAGCGCCACCGCGGCGGCCAGCAGGAACCCCCGGGCCTCGACGCCGACCACCACGTCGAAGCCGGGGTCGGCGTCCCCGGTGCGCAGCGCCGCCACCCGGGGGTCGGTCAGCACCGGCGCGGCCAGGCCGTCGACGACCCGGCGGAAAGCGCCGGCGTCGGCGAACACCGGGGTGAGGTCGCGGAAGACCACCCCGGGCGCGGGGAAGTCCGGGACGTCGACCGCGATGGAGGCGATCAGCTCCTCCAGCGGCGGCTCGGTCACCGGCGCTTGCCGCGCGGCCGCTGGGGCCGCGCACCCGGCTTGGGGGCGGGCACCGAGCGGGTGACCGACGCCGGGGACTCCACCTGCTCGAGCGCCTCGGGGCGCTCGGGCAGCTCGTCGCGCTCGGCGACGGCCACCGAGGAGGGCGCGCGCCGGGCCCGGCGCGCGCTGGCCACCGGACCGGCGGGGACGCCGGTGCGGGCGGCGCGGGCCTCGGCGGCGCGGCGAGCGAGCACCCGCTTGCGCAACGCCTGCACCCCGGGCTCGCGGGCCTTGAGGTCGGCCAGGACCGGCGTGGCCAGGAAGATCGAGCTGTAGGTGCCCGCGGCCAGGCCGACGGTGAGCACCAGCGCGAGGTCCTGCAGGGTGCCCACGCCGAGCAGGCCGACGCCGACCACGAGCAGGCCGAGGACCGGCAGCAGCGCGATGACCGAGGTGTTGATCGACCGCATCAGGGTCTGGTTGACCGCGAGGTTGGCCGCCTCGCCCCAGGTCATCCGGGCGCCCTTCTCCAGGTCCTTGACGTTCTCGTCGACCTTGTCGAAGACCACGACGGTGTCGTACAGGCTGAAGCCCAGGATGGTGAGGAACCCGATGACGGTCGAGGGGGTGACCTCGAAGCCGACGAGGGAGTAGATGCCCGCGGTCAGCACGATGTCGTGGACCAGCGCGGCGATCGCCCCGACGGCCATCTTCGGCTGGAACCGGACAGCCAGGAACACCACGACGGCGGCCAGGAACACCACCAGGGCGATGAGCGCCTGGTCGGTGATGTCGCGGCCCCAGTCGGCGCTGACCGCCTCCGGGCTGACCTGGGCGGCGTCGACCCCGGCGGCGTCGGCGATGGCCGAGACGACGGCGGTCTCGCCCGCGTTGTCCAGCGCACCGGTGCGCAGCAGCACGGTGTCGCCGCCGACCACCTGCACGGTGGAGACGTCGGCGCCGGCGGACTCGGCGGCCTCCCGGACGTCGGCCAGCTGCTCGGTGCCGCCGGGGAGGCGGAAGCTGTTGCCGCCCTCGAAGTCGATGCCGAAGTTGAAGCCGCGGAGGAGCATCGAGGCGATGCACACCAGCATCACCACGGCGGTGACCTTGTACCAGAACCGGCTGCGGCCGACGACGTCCAGCCCGGCCTCGCCGTTGTACAGGCGGTGCGCGAGCGAGGCCCTCCGCCGCGGCCGGGCCGGCTCGTCGCCGTCCTCGGTGGGCAGGCCGGCCTCGGCGAGCGCGTCGTCGTCGGCGTCGGCCGCGGCGTCGGCGCGGACCTCGGCGTCGGACTCGTCGACCAGCTCGTCGTCGGTGCTGCCCTCGCGGGGGGTGCCGGTCATCGGTCGCTCCTGTCGCTGCTGCTGGACCCGGTCGAGGACGCGCTGGTCGCCCCGGCCGTCGCGGTCGGGCGCTGCCCGGGTCGCGGCGCCGCGACGGCCCGCCGGGTGACGTCGACGGCGCCGAGGCCGGAGAACCGGCTGGAGCCGAAGCTCCTGAACCGGCTGAGCACCGCCATCAGCGGGTGGGTGAAGAGGAAGACGACGATCAGGTCGAGCACCGTGGACAGGCCCAGGGTGAACGCGAAGCCCTTCACGTCGCCGATGGCCAGCACGTAGAGGATCGCCGCGGCCAGGAAGCTGACCGCGTCGGCCGACAGGATCGTGCGGCGGGCCCGCACCCACGCGCGGGGGACGGCGCTGCGCAGCGTCCGGCCCTCGCGGATCTCGTCCTTGAGCCGTTCGAAGTACACGACGAAGGAGTCGGCGGTGATGCCGATGCTGACGATGAACCCGGCGATGCCGGCCAGGCTCAGGGTGAAGCCGATCTCGCGACCCAGCAGCACCAGGCTGGCGTAGACCACGACCGCCGACAGCACCAGGCTCGCGATCATCACCAGGCCGAGCAGGCGGTAGTACAGCAGCGCGTAGAGGAACACCAGCGCGATGCCGATGGCGCCGGCGATGAGCCCGGCCTGCAGCTGCTCGGCCCCGAGCTCGGTGGTGATGGTCTGCGCGGTGGCCTGGGTGAAGGTCAGCGGCAGCGCGCCGTACTCCAGCTGGTTGGCCAGGGTCTGCGCCTCGGTCTGGCTGAAGTTGCCGGTGATCTGGGTGCTGCCGCCGGTGATCGCGCCCTGCACGGTCGGGGCGGACACGACCCGGCCGTCCAGGACGATGGCCACTGCGGCGCCGGCCTGCGCGGCCTGGGCGGTGTAGGTCGCCCAGGTCGAGGAGGCCTGGGAGTTGAAGTCGACGGTGACGATCCACTCGCCGGTCTGCGCGACGGTGCCGGCGCTGGCCGAGGTGATGTCGGTGCCCTCGATGACCGCCGGGCCCAGCAGGTACTTGGCGGTGCCGTCCTCGGAGCAGGCGGCCAGGTAGGAGTCGGGGAGGTCGACGTCGGCGGCGCCGGTCTGGTCGGTGGAGCAGGTCAGCGTCGCGTACTCCGCGGTGGCCTGCTCCTGGGTGACCGCGGTGGGGGCCGCGCCGTCGGAGGCGGGGGCACCCGAGGTCGGCGCGGCGTCCGTGGTCGGGGCGGCGTCGGTGGTGGGCGCGGCCGGGGTGGTGCTGTCGTCGGCGGCCAGCGAGTCCGGGGCGGCGCCGTCGGTCGGGGACGCGGGGGCGGCGGTGTCACCGGGCTCCGTCGTCGGGGTGCTGCCGTCGGTCGGCACGCTGCCGTCGGTCGGCACGCTGCCGTCGGTCGGGGTCGCCGACGGCGTCGCGGACGGGTCGGCCGGGACAGCCGCCTCAGGGCCCTGGACGACCGGGCGGAACCGCAGCTGCGCCGTCTGGCCCAGCTCGCGGGCCTGGTCGCCGTCGTCGCCGGGGACGGAGATGATGATGTTCGAGTTGCCCTCGGTCACCACCTCGGCCTCGGCCACGCCCAGGCCGTTGACGCGCTGCTCGATGATCTGCCGCGCCAGCTCCAGGTCCTCACGGCTGGGCGTGCCGCCACCGGGCACCTGCGCGGTGAGCGTCACCGTGGTGCCGCCCTGCAGGTCCAGGCCCAGCTGCGGGGTGCGCTGCGAGCCGGTGAAGAAGATCAGGCCGTACATGACGGCCACGATGAGGACGAACGCCGCGAAGTACCGCGACGCCCGGAGCGGGCGGGCAGCCACGTCAGGCCTTGCGCTCGGTCGGGTCGCCGTCGCCGTCGACCAGGCCCGTGCGCTCGTCGCGCGGCGGGACGACCTCGCCGGCCTGCGCGTCGAGCACCGCGCCGTCGGGGGTGCGGACCTCCATCACGGCCGGGCGGGCGAAGGTGGCGACGACGCCGGGGGCGATCTCGATGTCGACGGTGCCCTCGCCGAAGCCGGCGACGGTGCCGTGCAGGCCGCTGGTCAGCATGACCGGGGTGCCGACGCTCAGCGACTCCTGCAGCTTCTGCGCGTTCGCGGCCATCTTCTTGCGCTGCCGTGCGGGCAGCACGATGAGCAGCGCGAAGGCCAGCACCAGCAGGATGAGCGGGAAGAACTGCTCCACGGTTGTCGTGCCTCTCCACCGCACCCGGTTCGGCGCGGTTGTGCGGCCACCGGGTGGCGGCCGCTTCGGGGACTCAGGCTGCGGCGCGCCCGCGGGCGCGACCGGCGCAGGGCGCGCGCCACCCAGGGGCGGGCGCACCAGCGCCGAGGAGTCTAGGCGTCGAACAGGGTGGGCGGTGCAGGCTGGTCGCCGGGCGCGCCCTGCGGGATGCCACCGCGCAGCCACACGCCGTCGGGGACCGGCAGCCCGAGGTGGGCCCAGGCCGCCTCGGTGGCGACCCGGCCGCGGGGCGTGCGGGCGAGCAGGCCGGCCCGCACCAGGAAGGGTTCGCAGACCTCCTCGACGGTGTGCGGCTCCTCCCCCACGGCCACCGCGAGCGTGGCGACGCCGACCGGGCCGCCGTTGAACTTGGCCACCAGGGCGTGCAGCACCTCGCGGTCCAGCCGGTCCAGGCCGAGCTCGTCGACGTCGTAGAGGGCCAGCGCCGCGCGCGCGACCGGCTGGGTGATCCGGCCGTCGGCGCGGACCTCGGCGTAGTCGCGGACCCGGCGCAGCAGCCGGTTGGCGATGCGCGGGGTGCCCCGGGACCGCCCGGCGATCTCGGCCGACCCGTCCTCGTCGATGGCCACGCCGAGCAGGTCGGCGCTGCGGCGCAGCACCGACTGCAGGTCGGCGGTGGAGTAGAACTCCATCTGCCCGACGAACCCGAACCGGTCGCGCAGCGGCCCGGTCAGCAACCCGGCGCGGGTGGTGGCCCCGACCAGGGTGAACGGTGCGATCTCCAGCGGGATCGCGGTGGCGCCGGGGCCCTTGCCGACGACGACGTCGACCCGGAAGTCCTCCATCGCCATGTAGAGCAGCTCCTCGGCGGGCCGCGCGATGCGGTGGATCTCGTCGATGAACAGCACGTCGCCCTCGCCGAGGTTGCTCAGCATCGCCGCCAGGTCGCCCGACCGCTCGATCGCCGGCCCCGAGGTGATCTTCACGGCGGTGCCGAGCTCGGCGCCGATGATCAGCGCCAGGGAGGTCTTGCCCAGCCCGGGCGGACCGGACAGCAGCACGTGGTCCGGTGGCCGCCCGCGCCGCTTGGCGCCCTCCAGCACGAGGTCGAGCTGACGGGCCACCTTGGGCTGGCCGACGAACTCGGCCAGCGAGTGCGGCCGCAGCGCGGACTCCACGACGCGTTCCTCGTCACCGGCCCACGGCGAGGCGTCGGACTCGGTCACGACCGGCCCAGCAGCCGCAGCGCCTGGCGCAGCAGCACGGCGACGTCGACCGAGCCGGTGGCGGCGAGCTGCTCGTCGACGACGGGCGCGAGCTGGGCCAGGGCGCCCTCGGCCTCGCGGACGGTCCAGCCCAGACCGACCAGCGCGGTGGTCAGCTGGTCCCGCCACGGCGCGACGGGGGCGACCGCGGCCGAGCCGGTGGCCCCGGCGGCGGCCGCGACGGCGTCCAGGCTGACGTCGCCGGTGGACGCGCCGATCCGGTCGCGCAGCTCGAGCACCAGCCGCTCGGCGCCCTTCTTGCCGATGCCCGGCACCTGCATGAGGGCCTTGAGGTCGCCGGTGGCCACCGCCCGGCGCACGTCGCGGGGCGGGTGGATGGCCAGCACCGCCTGCGCCAGGCGGGGGCCGACGCCGTTGGCGGTCTGCAGCAGCTCGAACAGCTGCCGCTCGTCGTCGTCGGCGAAGCCGTAGAGGGTGAGTGAGTCCTCGCGGACGACGAGGCTGGTCGCCAGCCGGGCGGACTCCCCCACCTGCAGCCGCGCGATGGTGCCCGGGGTGCACTGCACGGCCAGCCCGATGCCGCCCACCTCGACGACCGCGCCGTCGGGGCCGACCGCGGCGACCCGGCCGGCGACGCTGGCGATCACCGCCCGCTCCCGATGCCCTGCCAGCGGCCCGGCCGCACGGCCGAGCGGGTGGCCACCGACAGCGGCGCTGCGCCGACCCCGGCGCCGGCGGCCAGCGCGGCGACCCGCAACCGGTCCTGGGTGGGCCCGCGCCAGACGTGGCAGACCGCCAGCGCCAGCGCGTCGGCGGCGTCGGCGGGCTTGGGCGGGGTGTCCAGCCCGAGAACCCGGGTGACCATCAGCGTGACCTGCTCCTTGTCGGCGCGGCCGCTGCCGGAGATGGCGGCCTTGACCTCGCTCGGGGTGTGCCAGTGCACCGGCAGGCTGGCCTGCGCGGCGGCCAGGGCGGCGACGCCGGCGGCCTGCGCGGTGCCGGTTGCCGTCCCCTTGTTGTTCTGCTGGAAGACCCGCTCGACGGCGACCACGTCGGGGCGGTGCTCGCGGACCAGCGCCGTGACGGCGGTGTGCAGCTGCAGCAGCCGCAGCTCCAGGGCGAGGGTGTGGTCGCTGCGGACCACGCCGACGCCCACCGCGGTCGGCCGGGCACCGGGGCGGCCGTCGACCACGCCCCAGCCGCACCGGGTCAACCCCGGGTCGATGCCCAGCACGCGCATGGCTCCCCCTCGGACGAACGTGTGTTCGAGAGGATAGGCCCCGGAGGGGCCGGTCCCCCGGCGGCACGCCGGTCGGCCTCAGGCGTCGATGGTCTCCATGACCTCGTCCGACACGTCGTAGTTGGCGTAGACGTTCTGCACGTCGTCGCAGTCCTCGAGCGCGTCGATCAGCTTGAACACCTTGGTCGCGGCGTCGGCGTCGAGCTCGACCTGCACGCTGGGCACGAAGCCGGCCTCGGCGGAGTCGTAGTCGATGCCCGCGTCCTGCAGGGCGGTGCGGACGGCGACCAGGTCGGTGGGCTCGCAGACCACCTCGAAGGTGTCACCGAGGTCGCGGACCTCCTCGGCACCGGCGTCGAGCACGGCGAGCATGACGTCGTCCTCGGTGGTGTCGGCCGAGGGCACCACGATCACGCCCTTGCGGCTGAACAGGTAGGACACCGACCCCGGGTCGGCCATCGACCCGCCGTTGCGGGTCATGGCGGTGCGGACCTCCATGGCCGAGCGGTTCTTGTTGTCGGTGAGGCACTCGATGAGCACCGCGACGCCGGCCGCGGCGTAGCCCTCGTAGGTGATGGTCGAGTAGTCGACCCCGCCGGCCTCCAGGCCCGCGCCGCGCTTGACCGCCCGGTTGATGTTGTCGATCGGCACCGAGGACTTCTTGGCCCGCTGGACGGCGTCGTAGAGCGTCGGGTTGCCGTTGACGTCACCGCCGCCGGTGCGCGCGGCGACCTCGATGTTCTTGATCAGCTTGGCGAAGAGCTTGCCGCGCTTGGCGTCGAGGCCGGCCTTCTTGTGCTTCGTCGTCGCCCATTTGGAGTGGCCGCTCATCGTGTCTCCTCGCTCGCAGGTCGTCGTCCGCCGGACCGCTCGCGCACCAGATCCACGAAGAACCGGTGCATGCGGGTGTCGCCGGTGAGCTCCGGGTGGAAGCTGGTGGCGACCACGTCGCCCTGGCGGACCGCGACGATCCTACCGTCGGCCGGCCCGCCCGAGACCTGGCCGAGTACCTGCACCCCCGGCCCGGCCTCCTCCACCCACGGGGCCCGGATGAACACCGCGTGCACCGGGCCGCCGGGCAGCCCCGCGACGTCGACCGCGGACTCGAAGCTGTCCACCTGCCGGCCGAAGGCGTTGCGCCGCACGGTGACGTCCAGGCCGCCGATGGTCTGCTGGTCGGCCGGGGCGTCCAGCAGGCGCTGCGCCAGCAGGATCATCCCCGCGCA
>Ga0325400_1001899_pt1 | contig 17702 bp, 14 predicted proteins | sample PopdelMetagenome_2_FD_205662 | JGI IMG/M metagenome (GOLD analysis project Ga0325400, IMG submission 205662) | Populus deltoides microbial communities from Bellville, Georgia, United States - Xylem-PdKOR-R1 | ecosystem: Host-associated > Plants > Phyllosphere > Stem > Wood/Secondary xylem... | reverse complement strand
GCTGGCTAACTTTATTATCACCTCCGACAATCTGTTCGGGGCTGACAATGTCATTCTGGAAAACTGGGTGCGCGGCAGCCAGTTCGTCTTTGCCGACAAGGCCGCGCCGGATCTGCGCGGCACCTACAACCTGAGCGTGGGTAATCTCAACAATCTGAAACTGACCATCAGCGGCAAACCGACCAAACTCGACTACCAGATCGGCGCCGATACGGCGAAGATTACGCCCAAGGTCGCCTGGACCAACGACATTATTTCCATTCAGGCTCAACTGGACAAAAAGAACCCGGGCACAACCCGCCTGACGGGCTACCGTGTCGACGGCAACACCTTCAAAGGCGATGGCGAAATGCCCGACGGTCGTCTGGTGAAGTGGACGGCTACGCTGGCGCAGCCTTATCAGTCATCCGCCAAAGCGGACACGGCCCGCAAGCCCAAGCCGGAAATCGGTAAGCTGTCGTATCCGTTCGTGGGAATGGGTAATCCCGAAAAGCCCAAAGCCCAGACAATGCTGATTCGGAACGCGACGGTCTGGACCAACGAGAAAGACGGGGTACTGCAAAACGCGGACGTGGTCGTTCAGAACGGGAAGATTACGCAGGTGGGCCGGCAACTGGCTACCCCGGCGGGGGCGGTTGTTATCGACGGAACGGGCAAGCACCTGACCAACGGCATCATTGATGAACACTCGCACATTGCGCTGCTGTCGGTCAACGAAGGCTCGCAGACCAGCACGGCAGAAGTGCGGATGTTGGATGCAATCAACCCCGAGGACGTAAACATCTACCGGCAGCTGGCGGGTGGCGTCACAACTTCCCAACTGCTCCACGGATCGGCAAACGCCATTGGGGGTCAGTCGGCTATCGTGAAACTGAAATGGGGTGAGTCACCCAGCGACATGCTCATCAAAGGCGCGGACGGATTTATCAAGTTTGCCCTGGGAGAGAACGTGAAGCAGGCCAACTGGGGTGATGCCGTGCGCGTGCGGTTCCCGCAGACCCGGATGGGGGTTGAGCAGGTTTACTTCGACCACTTCACCCGCGCCCGTGAGTACGACAATGCGTGGAAGGCTTACAACGCACTGAACGCCAAAGACAAAGCAAAAGCGGTTGGGCCGCGCCGGGATATCGAACTGGAAACACTGGCCGAAATTCTGAATCAGAAACGATTCATCACCTGCCACTCCTACGTGCAGTCCGAAATCAACATGCTGATGAAGGTGGCCGATTCGCTGGGCTTCCGGGTCAACACGTTCACGCACATCCTGGAAGGCTACAAACTGGCCGACAAAATGGCTAAGCACAAGGCCGGTGGCTCGACGTTCTCCGACTGGTGGGCGTACAAAATGGAAGTAAAAGACGCTATTCCCTACAACGCGGCCCTGATGCAGCGCGCCGGGGTGACGGTTTCGATCAACTCCGATGATGCCGAAATGGCCCGTCGCCTGAACCAGGAAGCCGCCAAGACCGTCGAGTACGGGGGTGTGACGGAAGAGGATGCCTGGAAAATGGTGACCCTGAACCCGGCTCGTCTGCTGCACCTGGATAACCGCCTGGGTAGCATCCGCGCGGGTAAGGACGCTGACCTGGTGCTGTGGAACAACCACCCGCTGTCGATCTACGCCCGGCCCGAAAAAACCATCATCGACGGGACTATCTACTTTGATCTGTCGATCGAAGACGGCAAGCGGGAGGCCATGCAGAAAGAACGCGCGCGCCTGATTCAGAAAATGCTGACGGCCAAAGCCGGTGGCGCAACGACGCAGCGGCCGGTTTTCCGTCGGCAGCGGATGTGGCATTGCGAAGACGTGGAAGGCGTCATGGCCGAAGGCGAAGAACGGGAAACGGAACAACAGCAAAGTAAGTAATCCATCATGAAAAAGATAGTTATAACGATAATCGCTGCTCTGGTCTCTTTAGGAACGCAGGCGCAGAATCCGGCTCCCGCGCGGCCCCAGGCCCGGCCCATCGCCCTGACCGGGGCGACCATTCACGTGGGCAACGGGCAGGTAATCAACAACGGGGTGGTGGTTTTTGACAAAGGCGTCATTACGGCCATTGGCGATGCCTCGACGGCGTTCGACAAAGGGGGCGTGGAGGTGATGGATGTAACGGGCAAACACATCTACCCGGGCCTGATTTCGCCCGCGTCGACGGTGGGTCTGCAGGAAATTGGCGCCGTTCGCTCGACGCTCGATTTTAACGAAGTCGGCTACATCAACCCCAACGTTCGGGCCTTGATTGCCTACAACACGGATTCGGAAATTATCCCGACCATCCGCAACAACGGCGTTCTGCTGACGCAGGCTATGCCGATGGGCGGGGTTGTGTCGGGCAGTTCGTCGGTCATGCAGGCCGACGGCTGGAACTGGGAGGATGCGGTCCTGAAAAAAGACGACGGCATCTGGGTTAACTGGCCCGCGTACTTCAGCCGGTCGTTCAATTTTGAGGACTTCTCGCTGGCGCTGAAGAAAAACGACCAGCGGCAGGAGGCCCTCAACGCCCTACGCGCCACGTTTGCGGACGCCCGGGCCTATGCCGGTATCAAAAAGCCCACGCCGGTTAACCTCAAGTTTGAATCGATGAAAGGGCTGTTCGACGGAACCAAAAACCTGTACATCCGCGTGGATTACGGTAAAGACATCATCGAAGCGGTCAAGTTTGCGAAGGAGATGGGCATTAAAAAGCCGGTCATTGTCGGGGGCGAAGAGTCGTACCGCGTGGTGGATGTGCTGAAAGAAGCCAATGTGCCGGTCATTCTGAGCCCGCTGCATCGGCTGCCCAACCGGATGGACGAGGACGTGGATCTGCCGTACCGACTGCCGGGTATTCTGCAGAAAGCAGGGGTCACGGTAAGTCTGAGCTACGCCGACGAATGGTGGCGGACCCGTAACCTGCCGTTCCTGGCCGGTACAGCCGCCGGGTTCAGCGGGATGGATCACGAGGAAGCCCTGAAGATGATCACGTCCAATACCGCCAAGATGATGGGCGTTGACCACCTGGTTGGCACGCTCGAAAAGGGCAAACACGCGACGCTGGTTGTCTCGCGGGGCGACCTGCTGGATATGCGGACGAACCTGGTTGAACATGCCTACATTCAGGGCCGTCACATCAACCTGGATGACCGGCACAAGCGGTTGTATAACATGTACCGCGAGAAGTTCACCCAGGAAGCGGCTGGCAAGTAGAATCGCTTATTTACTAAAAGTTAAACGGGCCGGCTTTTCAGTCGGCCCGTTTTTGTTGAACTTTGGAGCTCTTATTACCGCCACTGCCTATTGAACCTATGATTCGCATTTTCCAACAAGACGAAGGGGCTGTTCGTAAAATTAAAGATATTGAATCCTTTTCCCAGACCGACCGGACGCTGTGGGTCGATCTGCAGAATCCTTCTACGGAAGAAACCAAAAGCGTCGAGGAGAAATTTGACGTTAATTTTCAGAGCCAGCAGGAACAGGCCGAGATTGAGATCAGCTCGCGGTACATTGAGGAAGATGACTACCTGATTGCGAACTCGAACTTCCTGATTCCGAATAAGGAAAATGGGTATACCAACGTGCCGGTCAGTTTCATGCTGAAGGACGATATGTTGTTTACGTACCGCAACGCCGACCTGAAATCGTTTGCGGATGTGGTGCGGAGAATCAAGTCAAGGCGGGCCAACTTCCGGGATGGTGGGCAGATTCTGATTTACATTTTCGAGTCGCGCGTTGACTACGACGCGGATTTGATTGAGCTCGTATCGCAGCAGGTCAAATCGATCAATCGGCACCTGGACCTCGAAGCGACCCTGGAGCGGGCCATGCTGCTGCAGATCAACGACTACCAGGAGCTAACGATGCAGATTCGGGAGAATGTGGTGGATAAGCAGCGCGTGATTTCGGCCATGATTCGCAGCGATGGCTGGTTTACCGACGAGGAACAGCAGCGGCTCCGGACGCTCATCAAAGACATTAACTCGCTGATTGATCACACCAATTTCATCTTCGAACGGCTGGAGTTTCTGCAAAATACCTTCCTGGGTTTGATTGATCTGGAGCAAAACCGAATTGTGAAGATATTCACCGTCCTTTCCATTATCTTCCTGCCGCCCACGCTCATTGCCAGCATCTACGGAATGAACTTTGGCAATATGCCGGAGGTTAACTGGAAATACGGCTACGTGTTCGCCCTGGCCCTGATGGCGCTGTCGTCGCTAGGTACGTGGTATATTTTCAAGAAAAAGAACTGGCTGTAAGACGGTTATTCCGAATTCGAGTTTTACCAAAAATATAAAATCATGTCATTAGCCTCTCAGGAAGATCTGGTCGGTATGCAGGCGATCAGCGAAATCGTCGGCCTTACCCTGAAACAAATGCAGGCGTACGCCCAGCCGGGTATGTCGACCAAAGAGCTGGATCAGTACGGACGAAAACTGTTGGAACAGGGGGGAGCCCGGTCGGCGCCTAAACTGGCCTACAACTTTCCGGGCTGGACGTGCATCAGCTTGAATGAGGAGGTTTGTCACGGCATTCCGTCCCACCGACGGATTCTCAAAGAAGGCGATCTGGTTAACATTGACGTCTCGGCCGAATTGAACGGCTACTGGTCAGACAACGGCGGGTCCTTTGTTCTGGGGCAGGACATTCACCAGCACGGGGCCCTGGTGGAAGCCTCGAAGCAGATTCTGGCCAAAGCCATCAGCCGCATTAAAGCGGGTGTCCGGATCGCCGACATTGGCGGCCTGATTGAGACGGAAGCCAAACGGTCGGGCTACCGGGTAATCAAGAATCTGGCGGGGCACGGTATTGGCCGGCGCTTACACGAGGAACCCCACGAAATCCTGTGCTACTATGATTCGTCGAACAAAGGCCGGTTCAGAAAGAACTCGGTCGTGGCCATTGAGACGTTTCTGTCCACCAAAGCCAGTTTTGCCCACGATAAAGGCGATGGCTGGACGCTGGTCGCCAGGGACAGTTTTGCCGCCCAGCATGAGCACACCATTGTCGTAACCGAAGGAGACCCCATTATCTTGACCTCGGCTAATCAAATATGGAATTAAGGGTCACCCGTTCCATAGCGATTAGCGAAACAGTTTTCGTTTGAGCTTTTGCCAGCGGGAAGGGCCTGGCGTAATGGCAAGCATACCACCTACGATGTCACTGTAGTGCCTGGGCTCCTGAACCACAATATCGCCCAACTGAATCAGGGCATTAGGATGTGCAACTTCGAATGCCTGCTGGACTATCCGCGCGCCGGGCCCGGTCACCCGCACGACCACATGGTCTATAGGGCCTCGAACCGTCACGGGAATCTCAAAAACACCCGCCGAGTCGGTTTGCCAGTTTTTGCCGGATAAGGAAACCGTAACCTGCCCCCCGGCAAACGGAGAAAGAGTACTGGTTGAATCCCGGACCCACACGCGGCCCCTGATCACCCGGTCGAACGTGGTGCTGCCAGCCTGATGCACGGAAAGCGGGGTTGCTGCATAGTCAGGCCGCACCGAAACGGGTGGTCTGGCGGGCCCGGCCGGCTGGACCTGTGCCCGGGCCGTCTGCCAGCCGAACAGACCCAGGGTGATCAGGTTCAGCCAGTGGCGCCAGGGAGCCGACTCCGCATCCTTTGCGTTTAGGGAGCGACCCAGTTGTTCGGGACGAAAACGCCCGCAACCCGGCTCGGCCGACTGGCTGAATCGCCGGGCCAACTCCTGGTCGGAGTAGTTCGTATAGTCGACGACTACGTGCTGGCAACTGGCGCAAAGCCGTCCCTGGTCCGTGGGTTTCATGTCGGCCCAGCGTTCGGAACAGGGCTCCAGGATTTGAATCGTGAACTTGGGCATTATTGATTTTAGTAAATCAGGTCGTTCAGGAAAAGGGATTGGATTCGGTTACATCCTCAAAAGACAATTGACAACCGCCCGGATGGATAAAGCCAATGGCTCGGAAATAAGCGTATCGCTGCCATCCAATACGATATTAGTCAGGGTATTGTTCTTTATTTTTCGGACCTCATCCGAACTTAGCGTCAATTCAAAGGTGGACAGCATGATCCGGTTGTTGGGGAAGCTCATACTATCGACGGGCTGGGCCGGCTTCGTTAGTTTTGTGCCATCGCTGAAGTGCAACACAACACCGGGTGATTTTGCGCTGCCGGGCGTCAAAAAAGCATTCTTGCCAAAATTCAACTGATAACTGGTGTCCGTTTTTACGATCGATTTGCCGAAGAAGAACAGAAAGATATTCGTGCTGTCGGTTTCCCGACCGGGCGGTACTTCGACGATACCAACGTAACCCACTCCATCGCTTGCTTCTATTTTGGTTACGGTCCTGCAATCCTGGGCCACGCATAAGTAGCTGGAGGAGTAAAGAAGGATTAACGCTAAAAGTACTTTCTGTAAATTCATTATGGCTTATCACGGACTGGCTTGATCAACCCTGTGCTCCGGAAGATAGTAAAAAGTGGTTTCTTTAAGAAATCAGGCCGATCAGCGGGGTTAGCCTGGTTCACAGGGTCTTTTCCAGGCACACGCTGTCGGCGTCGCCGACGTAAGCGCCGTAGCAATCCGTAAGCTGGTAACCGCATTTCTGATAGAGCGCAATGGCTTCCGGCTGTTTGACGGCGGTTTGCAGGACTGTCTTTGCGTAGCCTTTTTCGCCGGCCCAGCGTTCCAGTTCATCCAGGAGCTGCCGGGCAACGCCCGATCGCCGGGCTGTGGGCCGGACATACATGCGTTTCACTTCAACGGTGTCCGCCTGCTCAAAGGCCTTAAAACAGGCGCAACCGACAGGCTCGTCTCCGGCCACGGCAATGACCACGCTGGCCCCATCCAGTCCTTTATTGTGAACATCGTACTGGCTTTGTTTAGCGCCGTATCGGTTGCGCAAATCTCGATCCAGTTCGGTAATTAGCGCGTGAAAAGACGGGTCGTTGGGCGTAGTACGCTGGATGGTTATCATAGTGCCAACCGGTTGGAGTGTGTTAAATCGAGATTCGGAAAGATACCCATTTTTATTGACTCAGAACGAGTGCCTGACTGAAGTACGGCTGTCCTGACCCACCCCGGCCCAGATCCCAGAGCACATTCTCCACGGCCCGTACCAGCGCCCAGCCCCTGACTAGCCCGGGGTCAACGGACGTATAATCGGCAATGACCTGAGTCAAATACTCATTCTGCTTCGCGGTCGGGGTGGGGCCCAGTAAGTCGAGCAGCAGATAGCCCGTGTCGAAAGCCGGGCTGCCCACCAGCGGCTTGGGGTCGATCAGCAGCCAGTCTTCCCGCCGGGCGGCCAGAATATTGCCCAGATGAACGTCCCGGTTCACCAGAACCGTTTCGTCGTCGGAACGGAGCAGGTCCTGAAGGATGGCACTGGCCGCATGGAGCAGGGAGCCGACGACCGTATCGGTATCCGGCCGCTGAGCGGCCAGCATCTGTTGACGCCAGGCCGAAGCCACATCGAACACGGTCTGGAAGGGATGATCGGTGGCTACGGGCTGCCATAGGCGTTTGAGGAGCTGACAGGCAATCCGAATGGCTTCGTTGCGGTCCGGGTGGTCGGCGAGCGCCAAACCAGGCGTGATTTTTTCCAGTAACAAAGTCCCATTCGCCGGATTGTGGTCATAAAGCCGGACGGCCCCCGAACCCCCATACAACCGAAGCGCATCGGCTTCGTGCCGACTTTCGGGGTCAAAAGGCGGGGAGCATTTAAGAACCGCCGGTACGCCATCAGCCTGAGTCACCGCCAGGACCAGTGCCACCGAGCCGCCCGTGTAAGGCTCGCCCAGCGTAAGCCCCCACCGGTCGGCCTCCTCGGCCACCAGCCGGGGCAGGGCAGCCAGCCACTGTTGGCCCGGTTCGCCAAAGACCTGTTGCGCCGTTTGCCGGACGGCCTGGGGAATGTGGAGACGGGGAGTCATTGGCATTGGATCAGGAACGTAATTTTCTACAGGGTAAGCTGCAACCGACTTAAAACCGGCCAGTGATCGGAAATATAAACGTCGCGTTTTGCGTCGTAAACGGTCAGAAAGTCGTGCCGCTTCACGTCCAGTCCCGGGCCAACCAGTACAAAATCAATCGTTCGCGTCGCCGGAACAGGCTTAAAATTGTTAAAGGTGCCCGCCCCGCCGAAATGCGGCGCTTCCGATAATTGCTCCGTATTCGTCAGTTTTAGTTCGTCATCGCCCGTTAGCGTCTTCAGGGCGGGGGCGTTTTCCGGCGAGTTGAAGTCACCGGTTAAAATGACGGGTAGATTCCCACTCAGTTTTCTGATCTGGCTGATCAGCAGTTGGGCGCTGCGTTGCCGGGCCTGTTCGCCCCGGTGGTCGAAGTGCGTGTTGATGACAAAGAGCTGCCGACCCGTTCGCTTTTCCTCAAAAATCGCGTAGGTCGCAATTCGGGGCAGGGCCGCGTCCCACGACTTACTGCCCGGCTCGTCCGGTGTTTCCGACAGCCAGAAAGTGCCCTGCCGGATGGGATTGAACTGGTCTTTTTTGTAGAAAATAGGCGAAAACTCCCCGCCTTCCTTTCCGTCTTCGCGCCCGGCGCCAAGCCAGGCGTAGGCCGGGAGCTGATCTTGCAGGTCGTGGATCTGATCGGAAAGTACTTCCTGCAAACCCGCGAAATCAACGCCGTAATCGGTGAAGATCTTGGCCGCCATTGCCTTCCGATTGGGCCAGGCATTGGCGCCGTCGGCGGGGTTGTTGTAACGGATATTAAACGAAATCACGTTGAGGGGCAGCTTGGCCTGGGGGCGTTCCTGGGCAAAATGGGGGTGCCCGAGGCCAAGCAGCAACGGCAGAAGCAAGCCTAGTAACCGGGTTACGTTCATGGTCGGTTCAGGTGGTTTGATTGACCGGGGCACAGTTCCGCAACCGTTAAGGCAGCCGGTACACCGGGTAGCGGTTGTGCGTTTTTTCGTAGTAAGGCGAGTTTCGGTAAACAAAATCCAGCTGCGCATCCGCGCTTTCGGCCAGCGTTTTGTCGGCAGCTTTTTTCTCGTCCAGCTTCTTCCGAACGTCCGGGTGGGTTTTCAGGTAGTCGGCGGCCACCTCTTCGAACACATAATCCGAAAAGTGTTCTTTCTGACCCAATATACTATCGAAAAAATTCCAGGCAAAAAACGAGTCGATACCCTGCGGTTCAAGCGTTTCAATCAGGTACCGATTGGCCGTCTGATTGGGGTAGATCAAGACATCGCCTTTGTAGAACGGAAGGGTCTGCTGTTCGGTCCGCACCTGAACGCCCGTGTGCAGGTAATGTCCTTCGAAGGGGCGGGGCGGTGTTTTGTAATCCTCGATGTAATAAGCGCCAACGGCAAGTGTTGTGTCTTTGGCGAGCCGTTCCAGCCGCACGCCGTTGCGTTCCAGGCGCTCGATCAGGTTGGTCCAGCCCTGCGGAATGAGGTAGGCTTTGGGTTTGGTGATCTGCACGTTCGGCACAAATGTATTGCGGTAAGGGATCTGTTTCGTGAACGGCGCCGAGCGGTCGTACCACAGTCGTTTGAGACCCGAGACGTCACTGGGTTTGTAGCGGGCCGCGTAGCCGTTGAACAGGATGCTGTCGACCTTCGAGCGGTCCGGTTTGTAGCTGACCGGAAAGACGGATTGCTGCCGGATTGCTTCGTCGGCTTTCTGCTTATTGGCAATCAGGGTTTGGGCGTCGCGCTGGGCCAGCCGAAGGGCTTCCGCCATGAACGCGTAGGTGCCTTTGACGCGCGACGGGTAATCTTTCAGCATGTGCAGCTCAACCACGAAACCCAGGCAGTTGAACAGAGCCGCGTACCCGGAGCTGTAGCGGGGCGAGTCGTTGAAGCCTTCGATGCCGCTTTCGGGCGTATCCGTGAAATTATTAACGTATGGCACCGGCTGAAAGCCCTGGGCGGTCAGCGCCCGGTCCAGTTCCGGCCCGAACGTCTGGGTCATGTAACCCGAAACCAGCGGGTGCAGCTTGTCTTTCTGGGTGGCGAAATACGTCAGGATGTGCTGGTAATCCGCGCCGTTACTGGTGTGATTGTCAATCAGGATGTGGGGCTTGTAGGTCTGGAACATCCGCTGCCACGACTTCGCGTTTTCCGAATCCGTTTTGATAAAATCCCGGTTCAGGTCATAATTTCGGGCATTGCCCCGAAAGCCGTACGCGACCGGCCCGTTCTGGTTAATGCGCGAAAGGCCCCGGTTCAGGCAGCCATCCACGTTGTAGACAGGCACAATGGCCAGCAGCACGTTTTTGGGCAGTTTATTGGCCTTGAGCAAATCCCGCGCCCAGAGCATACTGGCGTCGATGCCTTCGGGTTCGCCGGGGTGAATGCCGTTGTTGACGAGGAGAGTCACTTTGCCGGGAGCGGGCGAGAAGTTGCCGTCCGCCGACAGCAGAAACAGGTGCAGCGGTTTACCAATATCCGTCTTCCCGACTTCGATGAGTCTGGCCTGATCGTATTGCTTATCCAGTTGCTGAAACCAGCTGATGATTTCGGCGTAAGTGGCCGTTTCGGTGCCTTGGCTGCGCTCGTAACGGGAGGGGGGCTGGGCCGCGAGAAAAGCCGGCAGGAGACACAAAAAAAGAAGTTTTCGCATGGTTGGTTAAGAAAGCATTAAAATACCCGCAAGAACGGGCTGGCGGGGCGCTTTTGCAAAGAAATTATAATTCGGGTTAAACCTTTCCGGGCCGTATGCGTCTAAGAACTAAAAGAATAACACGGACTTCGTTGAGCCATGAAAACAATCAATAAAATACGGACGCTTTGCGCGATGACCCTGCTGGTACTTGGTTTGGCCGGTCATGAATCCCTCATGGCTCAACCAGGTTACGGCCCGGGCTACGGACCTCAGCCGGGTTATGATGACCCCTACGCCTACGGAGGCCAGCCGGGTTACGGGGCTTCTCCCCAGATGTTCTTTAACGAACTGGCGCCCTACGGACAGTGGGTACCCAACCCGACCTACGGCCAGGTGTGGATACCGAGTGTGGCGCCGGGCTTTCAGCCTTACGCGACGAACGGCCACTGGGTGGTTACCGAATACGGCAATACCTGGGTTTCGGATTACCCCTGGGGCTGGGCGCCGTTCCACTACGGTCGCTGGTATATGGATCCTTACTACGGCTGGGCCTGGATACCGGGCAGCGAGTGGGGACCGGCCTGGGTGAGCTGGCGTTCGGGGGGCGGCTATTACGGCTGGGCACCGCTCGGACCGGGTATGGGCATCAACGTGACCATCAACATTCCGTCCAGTTACTGGGTTTTTGTGCCGCAGATCTACATCACCAGTCCGCAGGTGTATAGTTACTATGTGCCTCGCAGACAGTATACTACGATCTACCAGAATACCACGATCATCAATAACGTTTACCAGTACAACAACCGGTCGTATGTCTACGGGCCCCGCCGGGAGGAGATCGAGCGATACACGCGGAGCCGCGTTCCGGTCTATCGGGTGGATAATATAAATCGCCCGGGCCGCGCGGTGGTTGGTAATGGCTCGGTCGGTATTTACCGCCCGGAAATGGGTGGCCGGGGTGGTAATTGGGCCGACGCAAACCGGGGCGGTAACGGCCGGTACAACAACGACGGCTTTACGAATCGGGGTAACTTCCCGGATCGGACAACCCCCGCTTACCCGGGTGGTTCGGTCCGCACGAACCGGGACGAATACAACGGTAACTTTGGCAACACGGCACCCGCCAGCCCACGGGCGGATCGCGGTAACAACGGCTTTACGCCCAATACAAATCCGGCCAACAACGGTGGATGGACTAACGATCCGCGGAACGGTGACTCCCGCAATGGCGATTTTCGAAATGGTGGCGGCTGGAACAATTCCCGGAATGGCGATTCCCGGAATGGCGATTCCCGAGGGGGGGATTTTCAGAATAATCTGCCACGGGCCAACCGGTCGGATAATCCCTTCAGCAACGGGGGAGGCCAGTCGCCCGCTTTTAACCGGTCAGGAATGGGCGGAGAAGGGGGCCAGCCCCGAACGCAACCGGGCGGCCAGCAATCGACCCCGCAGCCTGCGCAGAGTCAGCCGCAGCCGGGTGGCTTTCAGGGAGGGCGTCCCGGTGGTCGGGGGCCTCGTTAATCAGAAAAAGCTTTACGAAAAGCCGTACTCATGGTCTGGGTACGGCTTTTTTGTTGTTCCAGAGAAGCGTCCGAATTGCCCGACTGGCGGCTAAACAAACAACCACGGCAATCCGGCGGTTAACTCAGGGATTGTAATAGCCAACTGGATTGTGACGCCTTCATCAACGACTCAAACAACTTCTGCTCCCAATAAATGGATGATACTGGGTACGCTAGTATTCGGTAACTTCATGGCCACGCTCGACAGCAGCATTGTCAATATTGCCTTACCGACCGTCCGCCGGGTGTTAAACGCCGGTGACAGCGTCGAATGGGTCATTCTCAGTTATTTGCTGACCACCACCAGTACGCTGCTCATTATGGGTAAGCTCTCCGACTGGCTGGGGCGTCGGCAGTTGTACATCACGGGTTTCGTTATTTTTGTTATTGGTTCACTGCTCTGCGGATTATCCTGGAGCCTTTGGTCGCTGGTGACTTTTCGGGTGGTGCAGGGACTAGGGGCTTCCATGCTTTTTGCGATTTCACCGGCCATCATTAGTGACACTTTCTCGCCTAACGAACGGGGCCGCGCCCTGGGTATCACGGGCGCCGTGGTAGCCGCCGGCAGCAGCGCCGGCCCCGTCATTGGGGGCTTGTTGCTGGGGCATTTCGGCTGGGAGAGTATCTTTTTTGTGAACGTGCCCATTGGTCTGATCGCCATCTGGCGCGCCTGGACCGTGTTGCCCCCAAGCCCAACGATCAGCACCCAGCGGTTCGACCTTCTGGGGGCGGGTCTGTTTCTGGTAGGCGTAACAACGCTGCTCATTGGTATCGATTTTGGGCCAGATCCGCAGTATGGCTGGGGGAACCCGCTTGTTATTCGGTTATTGTCGGTCGGAGGGGTGTTGCTGCTGGCGTTCTTTCTTTGGGAGGCCCGGACTAAAGCGCCTATGCTTCAGCTGAGCCTGTTCCGGGTGCGCGCTTACACTTCGGCGATTCTGGCGGCCTTCTGCGGTTTCCTGGCCTCGGGTGGTAACCTGTTCGTTATTCCTTTCTTTTTGCAGCAACTGCTCGGCTTCAACCCACAGACGGCCGGATTGGTCCTGCTGGCGGGTCCGCTGACGTTGAGCATTATGGCTCCGCTGGGCGGCTATTTGTCCGATAAGATCAGTGCCCGCTGGATATCCAGCGCCGGACTGCTCATTACCGCCAGCGGCTATTTTGCGTTCTCCATGCTCCGGGCCGACTGGGTCTGGCACGATGTGGTCTGGCGCAGTGCACTAGTTAGCATGGGCTTCGGGTTGTTTCAGTCGCCGAACAGCAGCAGCGCCCTCAACGCGGCTCCCGTTATGCAGCGCGGGGTTGCCAGTAGTTTAATTGCGTTCATGCGGAACCTCGGACTGGTCAGCGGCATTGCCCTGGCGGCCGCCGTGTGGTACAGCACCCGCAACAACTACGCGCTGGCGAACCACATTGCCCCCGAAAGCCAAACCGCCCAGTTGCTGGGAATGCATTATGCGTACCTGACCATGACGGGACTGGTTCTGCTGGGTGCCCTGATCTCCCTGACGCGCGGCAAACCGGCAGTTGATCCGCCCCCGACGGTAGCGACCGCCGATTCGGTGCCGAATGTGGCCTGACGTATGCTATTTCTCTTACCAGGGAATAAAGCCCGAATCGGGCGCGCTGTCCTCACTAAAAAATTGGCCCGTTGGCCCTTCAGGACCCAGGGTGACCGCTTTGACAACCCGGGCCGCGGCAGTGGACACTGTTTCGGTTCCGGCATGCTGATTGAGGTCTGTGGCGGGATAACCCGGGTCAACGGCATTGACTTTAAAGGCAGTGTCGCGCAGGTGATGAGCCAGCGCAACGGTGTACGCATTGAGCGCGGCCTTGGACGGTACGTAACTGGCCGGCAGAATCCCATAATATTTCCAGGCAGGATCGGTTTGCAGGGTGATTGAACCCAGGCTGGAGCTAACGTTAACGATGCGGGGCTGGGGCGATTGCCGGAGCAGGTCGATAAATGCCTGAGTGACTTCGATGGCCCCGAAAAAGTTTGTTTCGAAGACGCGCTTAAATTCACTAACGTCGGTTTCCAGAGGTGTCTGGGGCATTTTACCCGGAATCCCGGCATTATTGATCAGCCCATCCAGCACGTCGGTCTTTTGCCCGAGGACCTGGCGGGCGGCCTGGATCGAGTCCGGCTTGTCAACATCGATCAGGACCGGTTCCACCTGGGTTAGTCCCTCCGCGTGCAACTGATTCACTGCCTGCTGGCCTTTCTGACTATCCCGACTGCCCAGATACACATAACAGCCCTGCTGCAGCAATTGCCGGGCCGTCTCAAAACCAATACTTTTATTCGCCCCGGTAATGAGGATCTTTTTCATGTCTTAGCGGTTTAACAACTAAATCAATTTTCGGCGAAATAGTTAGTTGGTCCTTCCAACCTTCTTCCGATTCAAGGCATGCGGTGGTCATAAAAAAAGCCAAAGCTCCCTTAGGAACTTTGGCCGTGCTACCTATTCATAAATAGAACGAATCAGGTGTCAGGATTACTCCATGATCAGTTCGCCCAGGGCTTCTTTCGTAAAGCCTTTCAGCTCGCCAGTCTGGCCCGCTTTGATTTTTGTCACCCAGTTCGGATCGGCCAGGATGGGGCGGCCTACCGCGACAAGGTCAAAATCACCGCGGTCCATCCGGCGGGTCAGTTCATCCAGGGAGCTTGGCTGTGAACTCTCCCCGGCAAAGGCGCCGAAGAAATCGCCGGTCAGCCCTACCGACCCCACCGTGATTGTTGCTTTGCCCGTCAGTTTTTTGGCCCAGCCGGCAAAGTTGAGGTCGGAGCCATCAAACTCCGGTTCCCAGAAACGGCGCTGTGAACAGTGCAGAATGTCAACCCCCGCGTCGACCAGCGGCTGCAGCCAGGCTTCCATTTCCTGCGGGGTGTTAGCTAATTTGTAGGTATACTCCGACGGTTTGAACTGCGACAACCGGATGATTACCGCAAAGTCTTCACCCACCTGTTTTCTCACTTCCTTAATGACATCCGTGGCGAAGCGCGTGCGCTCAACCAGCGTCTTACCCCCGTAACTGTCGGTCCGCAGATTGGTGCCTTCCCAGAAGAACTGGTCGATCAGATAGCCATGCGCCCCGTGAATCTCCACGCAATCAAAACCGGCTTTTTTGGCATCGACTGCGGCCTTTCCGAAGGCAAGAATCGTTTCTTCAATGTCTTTCTCGGTCATGGTCGTACCGTTGTTGTTGCCCGGCCGGTTCAGCCCCGACGGCCCTTCGAACGGCACGGGTGGTACCCAGCCCGAATGGTGGTTGTCCATAATGCCCATGTGCCAGATCTGCGGCCCCATTTGGCCTCCTTTCGCGTGAACGCCGTCGATAACGCGCTGCCAGCCCGCCAGAGCCTGCTCGCCGTAAAAGTGCGGTACATTGGCGTCATTAGAGGCCGAAGGACGGTCGATCACGGTGCCTTCAGACAGGATCAAACCTACCTCGCCCTGGGCTCGTTTCTCATAGTAAGTGGCCACATCGGCCGTGGGTATGCCCCCGGGTGAAAACGAGCGCGTCATCGGCGCCATGACAATACGATTCCTGAGATCCAGTGATTTTAACTGGAACGGTACAAATAAACTGTTGGTACTCATCTTTTTTTGGGATTATAAAGTATTGGCAATCAGCGTACTCAGTCGTTCAAAGGCCGCTTCGTCACGTTTGTAGTAGGTCCATTGTCCCTTGCGGGTGGCCTGGACAAACCCGGCGCGCTGCAGAATCGACAGGTATTCCGATATAGTAGACTGGGTGAGGTTGGCCTTTGCCTGTAGCTGTCCCACGCATACGCCCTGCTCATACCCGTATTCTTTCTGCCCCGGGAAGTTAGCCTCGGGTTCTTTAAGCCAGTCCAGTATTTGCAGCCGCGTCTTGTTCGACAGGGCTTTAAAAAGATCAACCTGTTCCATGGTGCAAATATATCGACTTTTTCCGATATATCTATGTATTGTTTGTGCAATAAAAAATGCCGCTAGTCGCTATTACGCCTTTTTCTAGTTAACCATTTTGGTAACAGGTTTTTATGCACAATAGGTTCGTTGTGTAGACAATCGGCCGGCCCAAAAAAGCCCCGGCAGGACGGTTTCTGCCGGGGCGAACTGAACGCTTAGATACGCTATCCTACTTTCGATAATCCAGCGGAGGTTTCCGGTCGCCCGCCAGCGACTGGTAGCTGAAGGCTTCTCCACCGCGCGCCTTGTGCATTTCCGTGGTTGCCTGCCTGATGGCGTCGGGTTGCTGAAGAAGATCGATGGCGGTTAAGCCAAGGGTCTTGGCCGCCACCATCATGCCTTTAAAGCCAATCGACATCCCGTCACACGCCACGGCCTGCCAACTGTGCGCCGGAACGCCGGGCACCCACGTCGCCGTGGACAGCCCCGCCGTCGGCACTACCCAGCTTACGTCGCCCACATCGGTCGAAGCGGGGGCAATGCCGTTGAGGGCATACGGCCGGATCTGAGCCGCCTGACTCACGGGGGGTAAACTTTCGGAGGCCACCGTCTTCCGGATTTTGTCGGCAAAGTCGGTTTCGGCGGCTGTGTACCGAACGGCACCCACACTTTCCAGGTTTTTCTGCATCAGCCGGGCCAGCGTTTCGTTCGGCAGCAGGTTATACAGGCCCGCCATAATTTCGTAGCTCATCGTCGTTTCCGTCCCGAGGGCCGCGGCCTGGGCGGCTTTCATCAGCCGCGCCCAGACTTCTTCCAGTCCTTTGGCGGAAGGGTGCCGGATGGTGTATTCGACTTCGGCGTAATCGGGAACAATATTGGAGGTCAGACCGCCTTTTTTGATAACGTAGTGGATACGCGTTTCGGGGCTGACGTGTTCCCGCATGAGGTTCACCATGTAGTCCATCGCTTCCACGCCGTCGAGGGCCGAACGACCTTTGTCGGGCGCGGCTGCGGCATGGGCCGCCAGTCCCTTGAACTGAAAATTAGCGACCCGGTAAGCCAGCGACGAGGCTGGGCTGGCGCTGTTGTTGTCGCCCGGATGCCAGTGCAGCACGGCGTCGACGTGATCGAACAGGCCGGCTTTCACCAGGTAGGTTTTGCCGCCCCCGGCGCCTTCTTCGGCGGGCGTGCCAATCAATTGAATGGTGCCGGATTTACCTGATTGCCGGAGCCAGTCTTTGGCGGCAATGGCGGCCGCTACTGAACCCACGCCGAACAGATTGTGCCCACAGGCGTGTCCGTAGGCATTGGGCACGAGCGGCTTGCGGGTGGGCACGGAATCCTGCGACAGACCCGGCAGGGCATCCATTTCGGCCAGGATGGCAATCACGGGCGATCCTTTGCCGTAACTCGCCACAAAAGACGTGGGCATATCGGCCACGCCGGTCGAGATGCTAAAACCCTGCTGGCGGAGTTCGTTTTGCAGCAACTGGCTGGTCTGGTCTTCCAGGTACCCCGGTTCGGCCAGTTTCCAGATACGCTTCGCCAGGTCTGCATAGTGGGCGGACTGCTGATCCAGCTTAGCCACAACCTGCTTTTTGTCGTTTTGGGCCAGGAGGGGAGCATTCAGTCCCAGAAAAAGAAAGAAGAGAAGGTAAACGGTACGACGCATCGGCGATGGGTTTGAGTATAGGTTAAGAAAGAAGCAATCC
>Ga0325400_1001897_pt1 | contig 17708 bp, 9 predicted proteins | sample PopdelMetagenome_2_FD_205662 | JGI IMG/M metagenome (GOLD analysis project Ga0325400, IMG submission 205662) | Populus deltoides microbial communities from Bellville, Georgia, United States - Xylem-PdKOR-R1 | ecosystem: Host-associated > Plants > Phyllosphere > Stem > Wood/Secondary xylem... | reverse complement strand
TCAGCTAGCTTTTGCTAAATATGGAAGTTGCAAAAGATATATAACTGCAATTCATGAACCAGTGGAAGTTCATTAGCGCAGTTCCTTTTACGCAGATTTGAATTCCTGTATTAAAGCCTCTTTGAGAGATTGTGGTAGCTACGGTAATGTTTTAAAGTGCTTTTTATTTATAAATATATCAAAATAATTTTTTTTATTTTTAAAAATTATTTTTGATATTATCACATATTTAAAAACATAAAAAAAAATTTATTTTAAAAAAAAATAAAAATTTTAAAAATTTTAAGAATGCGGTTTGCACTATATTCGCAAATACTTCTTTAAAGGAGTATTGGAAACACTATTTTTTTAAAAACATTACTTTTTTATATTTTCAAATCGTTTTAATATATTAATGTCAAATTTTTTTAAAAAAATAAAAATTATTTTGATATATTTATAAATAAAAAATATTTTAAATTATAATAATTATCATGATTCCAAACACCCTCTTACCATCAGCATCCGAGGGACAAACCAAGATAAAAATGAAAAAGATTTGGATTATCAAGCGAAGTCGATTGTGTGAGTTCTACCCAGCTGGAGTTTCCCATGAAATTTACATACGATTGGGATAAATTGGTTCCTAGGTTAACAATAAGAAATTGTTTTTTTTTTTTTATCATAAGAAAAAATTGATTCTAAATATATGTAGTGTCTTTAATTATTTTTCAAATATTACATATTTTTATTATTGTTAGAGTATCTTCAAATTAAGTTTTGGACGAGGCAGATGATCTGAACTTAAAAACTTGAGATCAAAATCATCATGAATCAAGGACCAGGCACAGACCCATGAACAAATTGGATAGATTTTTCTGAAAAGTAGAGTTCTGAACAAAGAGAAGTAAAAAGATGCAAAAAAAAATCCAAGGAAACCAAGATGTGGTTATCTACATCCTTGTCTTGACATTAAATGACCTTGCCGAGTTGCCGGCTTCGGTTTGAAAAGCTACAAGGGGATAGGGTTAGGTTAAACTAAAATGTATTCAATCATTTTCCAGGTTGTGAAGGTGGCTTTAGTCAAATTAGAATTCTTGTATCAATTCAGTGATTTATAGAAATCAAACGCCACTAGCTCAGTAATTATTTCGAAATAAAGTTAAATTGATGTGAATTAGCAAGATCAAAGTGATGGTGTTCCCGTAAGTTTGCTGTTTAATGCTAGAGCTTGATGGTGTTCTTTGAATTGAAAAAAGTTACCTGTAAGGAGATCTTTAGTCAGAGTAGTCCAGGTTCTACACCTCCACTGAATTTGAAGGGATACTGTTTGTAATTCAGAACCTGTTCTTCACTCCATTAATTTTTAAGGTACAACTAATCTCTGTGATTCCGTCTCCAATTCTCAAATCATAGAGGTCATAGTAGTCATGGTCGACCCATATTAAGATGGAAATGACAACTTTTACTTCTGTAACAACTCTGTGATTAGCTTGTCTTCTGTAGAAATCACTCTTTAAGTATAGAAAGTACACACCAGACAACATAGACCGTTAAATGCTGCTTGACTCTTCTGAAAATTTAGGAACATTTTAGGGTGCTGAATATTCTCTCTCTATACATTCCATTCTAGCTTATAAGGGTTAGGCTCATCAATGTTAATATTTACCTTGAAAAGATTTTCGAGAACTTATACAATTGAAAATGTAAATCAGCTCTCTGATTGATAGACGTTTGGCATTGATGATTAGGTAAAGAAGAGCACCTTGAACTTGGGATGTTATTCCACTGTGTGATGTAGAGTTTGTGGTTGAACATCTTACTTCGAGTTTGCTAGATAATCTGGGCACTCCTATTATATGTTTTACTCTAAAACACTTTTGAAGTCTTTGGATCTGGTTTCTTTTGCATCCTGCTTTTCCTCTATTTAACTTTCTTGTTTTCTTTCTCTTTAATGGTTTACATTCCTTCGATAATTATTTTTCTTCAGAGTGTTCCACTTTCTCTATGTATACTTTCTGTGAACAGGTGTTGAAGTTTAATTAACTGTCAGAAACAGAAAGCACTGATCGTGCACCTTTATGTTACCAGGGCTCTATCCCAGCTTTCTAGTATGATTTTGCATAGCTTCAGCAATAGTCATGGCTAATCTTTTATATTTGTTTCTTCTGCATTTATGTCATCTTCCTTGCATTGACTTGAGAGTTGACTAAAATTTTGATTCATTTTAATTAAGTGGCCCCTTTTTTTACCCTCTTCTTTGCTTTATCTCTATTATTTCCTTTGCACGTTTGCCTCCTTCTGCTTGGTGTGGATATGTAAAATGTTCAATATATTTGAATTTCAACCTCCCAGTTTTCCTGACTTTTGAGATATATATTTGAGACAGGCTAGGTCCTTATTTTGAAATGATTCAATGGCAACTTTTGGACTTAGATGTTTATACTGTCTTGTTTTCTTTAATGTAGGGGTTACAAGCGATTTTTCAGACGAGCAATGCTTGAATCATCGGATTACCTTAAGGATGATTGCTTGAAAATTAATTGTACTGTTGGAGTAGTATTTTCCGCAACAAATTGTTCCCAGTTAAACTCGATTCAGGTTCCAGAGTCTGATATAGGAGCTCATTTTGGCATGCTGCTCGACAATATAGAAGGTTCAGATGTTATTTTTAACGTGGCAGGGGAAAAATTCCATGCTCACAAGTTGGTGTTGTCTGCCCGATCTCCTTTTTTTCGATCTAAATTTTTTGATGATGGCGTAGAGGAAGATGAGCAAGAGATTGTCATTTCTGATCTAGAACCTGTGGTTTTCAAGGTGATTTTATTCCCATAAGATCGAATCTTTTAAAGGCATATTGGGTCAGGATTTGTGTTCTTGTTGGTTTTCTGAGTTTATTTATTTCTTGTGTGATTCCCTACAGGCTATGCTGCACTTCATATACCGAGATACTCTCACTGAAGATGTGGACATGGCAACTTCTAGCTCTTCTCCTGTCTGCTCCGTGTCTGAAACATTAACAACAAAGCTGCTAGCTGCAGCAGACAGGTATGGCCTGGACAGACTCAGACTGGTGTGCGAGTCTCATCTCTGCAAGGATATATCTGTGAATTCTGTTTCCAGCATCCTTGCCTTGGCTGACTGTCATCACGCAACAGAGTTAAGAGCTGTTTGCCTAAAATTCGCTGCTGAAAACCTTGCAGGTAATTTCTAGTCTCCCCTTTTGAATTTCCCTTACCATTCATTATTTAGAGAATTGTATGACTGTCAAAATAAACAGTGTCAATTGAGGGGATAGGCTAAGGGCCTTTGTGAAATCCAGCTGTGAAGAACTGTAAAAAAATAAGTCCTCTGCATAAATATGTTGCCAAGTTATCACTTGGTGGTGGTAGGAGAAGGGCCTCACATCAATCACATCAACCTTGTTTTGATGTAGCTTTGGTGGGCATAGATTAATTGCTTGGCAATCATGTTCAACTTCATACATCTGTGTAGCCAGGCAAAATTGTCTTAAATTCGCACATCTAAAATGTAGCTCTTCATAGTGTGCCCAACTTGTACGGAAAGATAATGAGGAATGAGGACAGAAGTAAATGAAGTGGTATTTATGAGGGAAGCAAATGTTCCCACTGGAGTAATGTGTCAAGGTTTTCACTTGAAACTTAAAAGCATCACATAATGCAAACTATTGCTATTAACCACAGGTGTACATTATATATCTGTATCTCCTTTTATTCATGAACTGCACAGTTGGAAATTTGAGATTTATAGATATGCCTCATTGTTCAATATATGATGAATTGTTGGTGCTTGATACGGTTTTCTCATCTCCTTTGGGTATCATTACTGCAGCTGTAATGCGGTAAGATGGCTTTACCTACCTCAAGGAGAACTGCCCATCACTGCAATCAGAGTTACTGAAGACGGTGGCAGTTGTGAGGAGGATTGCAGCAGTGAAGTTGGAAAGTCACGGAGTATATGGGCCCAACTTTCAGATGGTTGTGACACCAATGGCTGAAGAGTCAGACAAAGAACCTAGTATCTGGACATCCAGCTGACCTTTGTAAATGAGGGTGAAGACGGAAAAAAGTGCAGAATAGAAAGCAAAAAAACATTGTGTAACGTAGGAAGGCCTGCCATGTTTTTCAGTTTGAACTGGTGGTAGATTGCGGGTATGTTTTGTAAGCTGTCATGTTGATAACCATAAGCTGTGTTGTTTACTCGTGTTCTGAGTATGTATGGAACATGGCTTGTGAGATTTTTTCCCTTTTCCCTTTTAACATGCTAACAAATTCTGTGTTTCTCAAATAGAGAGAAACAGCCTTCATTACTTGAAATTCCTTTCCTTTCTGCACTCTTTACTCCCATTTTCCATGTCTGGACTATCGAGTAGGAGCACAAAGTGCACTTGTTGCCATGTCTGCCTAGAGCAGCTCTAGCGAATGTCCCTGTTCTGTGGCTGCTGGTGTGTTAGTATATGTTTGGTGTATACTTTAAACCAAGTCTGCTGCATGGATTTATTTCAGGTCTCAGAGGATGAGAGAGATTCGAAGGTAACCAGCTTTCACCATAAAGCACAGTTATCGTTTTGCTGCTGCATGGAGCTCTAACTCTAATTATAATTTAAAATAGTTAATATTTTTTTTTATATAATGAGATTAATTACGATTATTTAAATCTTAGTAGTTATGTTTTTATTACAGTGGAAAATGAAATTTAAAATATTATATGAGCTAACAATTATTTTATATCATGCTTTGATTTTTATGCTTTATTGTTAATACATGATCATTATAAAATTGTTCTATTCTATTAATAAAAAAAATTGCATTCTCAACTCACATTAATATCAATGAATGAAAAAGATTTAATTCTAAATGGTTTCTTTTGACAAATATTCTTAAATAAATAAATAAATAAAATTGATAAACTCCGATATATTGGATGAAGGAAGGTTATATTTTTTGTTTTTTTTTTGTTTTAATTTAAGAATGAAGAAATAAGCTCATGTTGCTTTGTAGGCAGATACATAAAAAAGAAGAAGAAGAAGAAGAAGAAAATAATCTTACTACAAGCATCTTGGATTAAGACTTAAGATTTTTTTTTCTTGAAAAAAATACATATTACTTAATTTTGTAATAGATTGGAAAGTTAAAACTTTTTTTTATACTCATTAGATCACGGGTCGGGTTGAGAGAATCGATTAAAAAAAATTAAATTAAAATTATATTATTTTGATAATTTTTTTTTTAAAAAATTAACAATTAAAATTTTTATTTTTGATTGAATCATGGCTATATCAACCTAAATTATTATATTTTTTTTTTCAGCATGAGCCTCTTGATGCAAAAGATAAATCTTACCCTGACATGAAAGGTAATATAACTCACAAGTAATATAAAATCACAAAATCCATGATCACAGTTATTTGTTTGAGATCTTTTAGTATTTTTAATTTTTAATTTATTTTAATTATATTAAAGTTACATGTTAGATAACTTTTGTCGGAGAATAACTCCCAATAAAATATTAATAGTAAAAATGAATAGAATTCACTTTAAATTTAAACTTAAATAAAAGGTTAAATGTTGTTGAGGAGGTGATGAATGCTTCAAAGCAAGCACCCATGGCATGATGCTGCAATTGTCTGTAATTTGCTTTACAAAATATCTCCATGCTAAAGATAGGGGATTGAATTTCCCCGCATATATGCATATTGAGAACCAATTTTTGGATTCAAATTTCTTCCATCACTAACACAAGATTTTGTCAGAGTTTCATTTGTAAATTTTGCCCCCTTTTCTAGTGATATTATTTACATTTGCAACTTACATATTTGTTCTTTTACCGTGGTGGGTTATCTCCTGGATGGTCAGTCCATACTCCTGTAGACAGTATTTTTCAAGATGAGCTTAGTTACACCCCAGCCTGATAATCCCAAGGTTTCATTAATAAATAATCTGTGTTAGTTTAATATGTTATATGCGATATTATTATATTCATTTAAATATATTTATTATTAATATAGGCTTCATTTATCTTTAATATTTATATAATATAATAAATATTCTTGGTTGATGCTCTCTTGAATACTAGATATTTATTAGAGCCATAGAGACTAATACATATTATGTTCTTTTCTTTATGAAAGAAAGTAGCTGTTCTCATAAATTAAGGTATAGAGATATCTAGAACTAATATGTAGGTGCTTGTCATAAGACATGTATGTTAAATTGAACCGCATGAAAATTCCATATATATAGATCCTCTATATCTATGGAAAGACTTACATGATGGTTGTGTAAGTGATTCATAAACTTGAAATCACTAAGTTATTTTATATAAAGAACATTATATTTTAATCTTGTTACATTTTATTTTAATCGAGGTAACGAAGGAGTGGACATTGAGTATAACATGAATTATATGAAGGTACTTGAGAGATCAAAAGAGTATTCATCATCCTAGGTGAATTAAGAAAAATGTTTCATCTGCTCTCAAATAATATTGATTGAGATATTCTTATTCAAGGTGGAATGATATTTGAAAAGAGTTTCAAATCTTATTCAAACAATCAGTGACTATTATATAGAGAACAAACATGATTTAACATGATAGATATACTCCATACTTTAATATTAAATCAGAAAATTATCGATGAAAGGATATTAATTACATTGAGAAACCGGTCACTGAAAGGTTAAGTCAAACCATTAATGACTTTTCTAATATTTGAAGGATCATGACATGTTGCTAGACGATGCATCTGATCTTCAAACACTACACCATTAAACAGTTTTACCGACGTACTAATTCTTTCGGTGAAAGGCATGAACTTCGTCGGTGAAATTATTACCGACAGTCTCATCGATGGAATAAGGTCGTCGGTATACTAGTCGTTGGTAATTCTCCTTTTTTTCGCTAATTCTGTCGCAAATAAAAAAAACCACCCATCGACGGTCTTACAGACAGATACGCGCGCCAAACAAAAAAAATTTCCCGCGAGAATATTAGTGACGGACTACACCTGTCTAAATTTTCAACGGTAATTACCGACGAATAATCCGTCGGTAATAGTTATGGTAAACACCGATGGAAATATTTCATCAGTAATTATGACATCGATGGTAATTGTTTGGCAACTCTCTGTGAAATACCAACGGAAATTATCCGTCGGTAAAGCCGTCTGTATTTAAACACCGACGGCAATATTCCATTGGTAATTATGGCATCGGTGGTAATTGTTTTGCAACTTTCTGTGAAATACCGACGAAAATAGTCTGTGAGTATGTATTTAAAATATATAAAACAATAATTTATTAATAGTAAAAAAGCTTAATAGACAAATAAAATTGGAATAAACATTAAAAATAAAAAATAATGTTAAATAATATTCATCCAAATATTCATTACAAATTTAAGGTGTTTAAAAAACAAAATTAAACTAGAATAACGGCGGAGCTGGAGGAGGAGGAGGCTGGTTGTTATCGGGACCGTACGACCAAAAAGGAGCTGCACATGTATCATCACTCATCTTTGATCTCATCTCCATGACCATTTGACGGAGCTGATCATAATTCGTCGAGAGTTGTTGATATTGTTGTTTCAAGGCAACCAACTCCTTAGACTAGGTGCTCGATACTGATGGTGAGCTCCCAACGGTTGAGACACTACGGGCCGACCGCAAGTTTTTGGCCATAGTGTTGGAGAGCCCGTAGACCCGATTTTTTTCAAGTCCACCATAAGATCCCACCTCCATCCACAAATCTGGATCGAAATCTAGATGGGTCGAAGGATTGTCCCCATATCTCTCCCTCAACCTGCTATTATAGGTCTCCTGAAAATTTTAAAAAAATCATCATATGCAATTCAAGAAAATAATAACTTACAAAATAAAATGAACGAACGAACATACCACGAAGTGCTGAGCACGGTTGTCCATGAACTGCTGCACCCCCTTTTGGCGATCTTGACTCCGCACATGCGTCTCTACAAACAGCTCCATTGGACTCGACTCACGTCCAAGAGATGCAACCTGTAAGGAAAAAATAGGTTGAAAGTTAAATATATAATAAGGAATGAAAAATTAATTAATGATATATTTCATTAAAATTAATTTTACCATCCGCTTTACATGTGCGCTGAATGGGATGGATCCGCCAGTGTGCGTGGTTAACGAACCATGAATTTGTCGGTTCCTGTTGTTGGTGCCGAACTGTGAGCGCCGTGAGAACCGCTCTGAGGTCACGTGCTAAATATAACCGTCCATATTTCCCCCGAGATGAATGGCGGTTTGAATTCCCGCCAAACTGCCACTTCATTCCATCCTTCAAGACCGTTATCCCTCGCATGTCTTTTTGATTTTTTTTTTGGTGTCATACCAAAAATCATGCAACCTACTTCCATATTAACAAATTAGAATTTAAAACATAAAATTATAAAACAAAAATAAATATTATTTTCAATGTTACCTAGTTGCTACGTGATTCTCCCATACCCTCCTCACAACATTGTTGTTCGCCCTATCCCACTCAAATTTGTTCTGTGTATATAAATAATTTATATAAAATAAAAATAGTACAAGATATAAAATTATAAAAATAATTTATTAAAAATAAGCTGGAAATTAAAAGTTAACACCGACCTGAAATCGCTTAAACCATGCATCGATATTAGGTTTCCACTCAGGATGTTTGGAAACCTGGCTCCATTGAAATAATAGAATCTCCATCGACGATTTAAACGCCAATGTTATAGCCCTTGCAGCCTCAATGTTTGTGAACCTGAAATTAAATAAAAGTAATAATATTAATTAGTTGTTCATAAATTATGTTATAAGTATAAAAAAAAAACTAAAACCTAAACAAACTTACATTGAGAGGTCATCCTTCCATTGTGCCTGGTACTTGCGGTTGAATTGACCCCGCTGTGAAGGCACACTGCTTCTGCACTGTGAAACCGCGCTAAAAGAGGCAGCATCACAAGTTGGCGCAGATTCCTTACCGTGATCAGCATCTAAGGATATGTCCTCCTCGCTGCTAGAAGAACTAGCTGCAACCGTCTGCTGACGACGTGCTGTAGATTTTATTCTACGTATCTACACAAATTTATACGAATAATTATATAATTAACTTTGATTATTTAAATGTTTTTTGACAGAGTCTCCCTTATACTGGAAGGTCCTAAGTTATTGACAAAATCATATTACATTTCCAATTTTATTTCACATCCCGATCCAATCATCCTGGATCTCAACCCAACTCATCATCATTAACACAAAACATCTTATTCAATAACATCATATAATGTGATTCAAGTAAAAGAATCAATTTCAACCATGAACATTCATTGTTAAATTGGTACTTAGAGTTACAAACATTAAATTAAAGTCATACATTCAAATTTACGGATTAATATTACATTTCAAGTTGTAGGAGACAAGACTCTTAATTTATAAATAATTACATGGTCAAAAGCAAAAGATAACTAAATCAATATCATTCCTGATACGACCTTAATGGACCTCAAAATAAAAATTAACTTGTACACATAAATATAAAAATGTAATAACAAGCAATAACAATGACAGGTAAACAATAATATCCTAAAATTAAGATAAAATAATTAAATTTAATTCTATATTTCAATTAACATTTAAAACATAAATTCAACAATAACAATTATAGCAATACAAACAATAATATCCTAAATTAAGATAAACTAATTAAATGTAATTCTATATATTAATTAACATTTAAAATATAAATTCAACAATAACAATTATGACAATACAAACAATAATATCATAAAATTAATAAATAAAATGAAAAAACTAAAAAACACTATGCAAAACAACCTAAACACAAAACAAACAATACACTAAACTAAAAAAACACTATATCAATTCAAAATAAATTTAGGAATAAAAAATGCTTACCTCAATAGTGTGTTGAATTTAATATTTTATCTACAAACAATACACAAAATAAAGAATACTAAAAAAAATAATCATAATTAAAATAAAAAAATACAAAGATAAAGAAAAAGAATACATACCTTTTAAAACTACCACCAAAACAATAAAATCTCTTCCAAAAACCAAATAGAAACGGAGAGGAGAAGAGAAATGGAGAAGAAGAGAAACGAAGTTGAGAGAAAAAATGAACTAAATAGGGGGAGGGGGGGTTTTATATATCAATATTTCCGATGGTATTACCGACGAAAATTTATTGTGGTTGGTGGCATTAAATTCCATCGGTAATGCCGTTGGTAATTAATTGATATTCGCACCAAAAAAGTTTGAAAATCCTGCCAGATTTTTCAATCCGTCGGTACTTGTGCCGATCGACACTCGTTTGACATGCGTGCGCTTCGGGATGTGCATAATCCGTTGGTGACTCCGTCGATGATGTACGTCGGTGAAGCCATCGGTGACTCCATCGATGATTGTGGCATAATCTTGTAAATTGTTTTCAACTCTCTGTGAAATACCGACGGGTTATAGTCCGTCAGTGTACTCGTTGGTGAAACTGTCAATATTTCTTATTTTTTGTGTATCACCTTCACAAAATCTTGAATTGCAAACTTACAGCACACACAACACAATAATAAGAGCTGACCATTAAAGAAGAATAAATATTTCATGTTTCAAAATAATACATTATAAAAACAAGGCTTTACAACATGTTTAGTTAGTCAGAATTTTTATCTTCGTCCTCAATTGAATTGTTATCATCAGCTTCATCGCATTCTTCAATGTGGTTATCATCTTCTTCAACAACATTCTATTTTCCACTAGTAGAGCTCAAAACAACATTCCACTCCTTTGCGTCAACATCAACAAGACTATTGTTGAAAACATGAAAATTCAAATTTTCTTCTAAGTCAATCGAAGGAGCAACTCGGTATGGTTATTTTCTTCTAAGTCAATCGAAGGAGCAACTCGGTATGGTTCAACCAACTCACTAGCTTGAAAGACTTCATCTATCACACTTGTGTCTTCGTTCTCATCCTGAACAACCTTGACACGACCCTTGGGTTTTGTTTTCTAAACGGATAATCAATCAACTCTTGATCGGTCCTTTCTAAAGGAAGGGTTGTATGTGTAATAAACTTGTTGGCATTGTTTTGTGAAAAAAAGACGTTGTTTACATTGCGGTGTCTAGCTTTTGAGTTGATTTCAATGAGGATTTATTCTGATTCCTCTGTCAGTTGTGTCATACCAATAGCATTTGAATAAAAACACTCTATTTTGCTCGCTATGATATTGCAGTTCGATGACCTCTTCCAATCTACCGCAATAGTCAACTTCAAACTCATTAAAAGTCGATCCCTTAATACAAACACCGTTGTTGTATGTCTTTCTTCCATGCCCGTATTCTTCAGTATGAAAGACATATCCATTGACAAAATACCCGTTATAGGTTATAGCACTTAACTTTTATTTCAGGGCCCAAGTTTAGTAAAGACAATGAAATAGCAGCACTACCTCGCATTTGATAAACCTTATAAATTAAATACAACAATAATCAATAAACAAATATTATGTAATATTGACATACAATTAATTACATTGCAAGAGATAATGAGTTTGTGATAGGACTTACATGTGTTCTAAACCATGTGGCAAATTGTTCATTTTGTAATTGAAAGATCTGAGATTCGGTCAGTTGTGAGTTATTGGACAGTAAGTATCGTCGATGTTGCCTGCAAGGTTGTTCCAAATTATATGAGTTTATGGTATCACAAAACATAAATAGTACACTCTTGACAAAGTTTAAGTCAAACATCTACTTACTTAATAAAAGGTCTCAGCTCATCACGGTTAAATAGGACATAATTGTGTGCTTGTTTGAACTCTATTTCAGAAAAATATCTTCCCCTCATGACATTTTTAGGTGTGGGTCGTCTAGGATTGGAGAATATTGACAAGTTTTCACTTGAAGGCATTTCACCACCATCATCATGCTGTGGAACACGGTTAGTCCTTGTTCTCAAATGAGGTTCGAAATATTATGAGATAAATGTTGAGATCTCCTCAACAATATAGGCTTCACATATTGACGTCTCAACATGCGCCTTGTTCTTAATTTTTTTTTTTAAGACTGAACAAGTACCTGCATATATATATATATATATATATATATATATATATATATATATATAATTAAAGAAAAATTATCAATTAAAAAAAATTAATTATGAATTACATAGCTACTGTAATATCTGACCTCTTGAATGGATACATCTATATGTACTGGACCGGTCCTCCAAATTTTACCTCAAACGGTAAATGTACGGGTAGATGCTCCATTGAGTCAAAAAATAATGGAAGGAATATCATCTCAAGTTTGCATATTGTCTCGATGATATTCGTTTCAAGCCTTTCAATGTGATCATCATTCAACTTGCTGGAGCATATATCTCTGAAGAAATGACTGATCTCCGTTAGTGCATCCCATATCCCATTTGGTAACAAATCATGAAAAGCTAATAGGATGAGTGTTTGCATAAACACATGGTAGTCATGACTCTTCATTCCATATAATCTGCATTCCTCCGTATTAACCAGCCTTGATATGTTCGAGGCATGTCCTTCGGGGAAACGCAAACTCTTAAGCCATTTATAGACTAGTAGTTGTGTATTTTTCTCTAACACGAAGCTTGCTCTTGGTTTTGCGACCCATGACCCATCACAAACCAACTCCATATTTTTACGGTTACAGAACACCGCTACATCCAATATAGCCTTGATGTTGTCCTTTGTCTTCCCCTTCACATCTATGACGGTGTTGAAAATGTTCTCAAACACGTTCTTTTCAATGTGCATGACGTTAAGGTTATGGCGGAGAAGATTGGTTTTCCAATAAGGAAGCTCCCAAAAGATACTTCGCTTCACCCAATTATAGATCAAACCAAAACCATGAAAATTCTGCTTACCTGATTGGAGACCAAACACAATGTCACCGTACTCTGACATAACATCAAACAATTCTTCACCGGAAAGACGTGGGGGTGCAGCATCCTTTTCAACTCTGCCAACAAAGAAATCATTTTTGTTCTTTCTGTACCTGTGATTCGGTGGAAAGAAATGACGGTGATAGTAAAAAAAAGAAGCTTTACCCCCATTTGTTAACGTGAATGCCTTGTTGTTCTCCATACAATATTGACATGCTAGCTTTCCATGTGTGCTCCAACCAGAAACCATTCCATAAGCGGGGAAATCATTGATAGTCCACATCAAAGCCGCTCTCATAATAAAATTCTGTTTCCTCGAGATGTCATAAGTCAAAGCTCTAGAGGACCACAACTGCGTCAACTCATCAATCAACGGACGAAGACAAACATCTACATTTCGCCCCAGACTGCTCGGACCTGGTATGACCATAGATAAAAACATGAACTTTGACCTCATACACATCCTTGGTGGCAAGTTATAAACTGTCAGTATAACTGGCTAACAAGAATAAGAAGCAGCAAATGACCTGAATGGGTTGAATCCATCTGTACACAACCCAAGACACACGTTTTTTGATTCAGCTGAAAAGTGAGGATGCACACTGTTAAAGTGTTTCCAGGCTTCATCATTAAAAGGATGCACAATCACTTCATCAACCACATGGTGTGATTGGTGCCATGTCATGTGCTCAGCAGTCCTTGGTAACATAAATAACCTCTGCAATCTATGTGTGATTGGGAAGTATCTAAGTTTTTTATATGCCACGAGAGTCTTCCCTCTACCAGTTCTGGGTTTGTAATGGGAATGCCCACATGTTATGCACTCGGTCATCTCAGCATTTTCAAAGTAGTATAACATGCAGAAGTTAGGGCATATGTTAATTTTCTGATATCCTAAACCGAGGGGTTTTATCATGGACTTGGCAGCATAGAAGTTCTCTTTCAGCATGTTCCCTTCAGGTAAAATGCTTTTCACCTATTCGATAATCTTGTCATAACCGGCCATACTTAACCCGTGATTTGACTTGATGGTGAATACCTGTGCTACGACTGATAATTTACTATGGTTCATGTAGCCATCCCATAATGATTCGTCAGAATCTTTCAACAGATCAAAAAACCTTGTTGCATCTGCATTAGGTTCTTCTTCTACGATTGGACATTCCCTGACATTACCTTCACTCATTCTCATTGCATCCATAACCATATTCCTGTAAGGATTACTGTTCTCATTTCCAACTTCATGCATGTTGCTAGCACTAGAAGTTGACCCAACCACCTGTTCTTCCATGCTCTAATCAGGAACAGATAGTTCTCCGTATGCATACCAACACAGGTAATCCTCCATGAACCCTTTGGTTAGAAGATGCACCGTTACAACATCTTGATGCAGAAACTTTTACATTTCCTGCATAGACAACTAATACCGCCATCAGTAAAATTCCTAGGAATAGATGTTGCGAAATTAATAAAACCCTGAACACCGTTACAATAATCCATCCTCCACAATCCTTGGGATGAGTCCCGATACATCCATAAACGATCATCCATGACTTTTATTGAACCTCTATAAAACATAACAAAAATATTGGTTTTCCCTAACATTATCCAACAAACTAAAAAAACACTTATGTTAAATATTCATTATCAATTATCAACGTTCATACATATATAAATTTACGAAAATCATAACTTCGCAATAGAATTGATAACAATTAAAACAGAACCGTTAAACAAGCTATTAATTATTTATTTTATCACAACACATTTAATTCAGTATAATTCAAACAAAATTTCAACAATTTACAAACAAATATAATTTGACAAAATCTAAAACAAACTATAACAACTACAAAATTATACATTCATACTACAAGTTTCTTTGACAAATAATAATAAAACAAGTACATACGTTAACAAAATACAAATACTAAAAAAACAATAAAATTCACATTTAAATGTTAAAACTAAAAAGGATAGATTTACTTACAAAAAATGATAAAATCTATAAGAACGGATATTGTAACCACGTACAAAAGTATAAGAAGAAGGGGAAGAAGAAGGAGAAATAAAGGAAGAGGGTGTCGGCAGAAGGGGTATATAATGGCTTTACAGATGGAATCACCGACTGAATGAATCCGTCGGTGATTCCATAGTGATTCCGACAATGAAAGTGCCACGTCACTGTATGACTATCTCGGTTTGAATCCGTCGGTCATTCCATTGGTAAAATTGTCTGAAAAAACTCCACGTCACCACACCGCTGCATCTTTCCAAACAAACTATATAGGCCATCGGTGATCCGGTCGGTATATACCGATAGCATTGGAGACGAAATTATTTCCATCGGTAAGAATTACCGACAAAAAAAGTCCGTCAGTAATTTCGTTGGTTTTCGCCGGTTTTCTGGTAGTGAAATATAACTTAATCAATTGTTGAATTGATAATAAATTAAATTATTAAATTTATTAAATTATATTTAATTAGAATTATAATTTATATTTGGATCAGCATATTAGAAACCTAATGGGTCACACATATTAAGAGCCATTAATCAAAAATTAAATTGGAATGGTTTAATTAAGTATGACTTGATTAAAATATATTTTAGAGATTAAGGATTAGAATATAATTAATACATGGATTATATTTCTAGACCTAGAAAAATCAAGTAAGGACTTGATTGAGTGAATTTCTAAAATTATCCTGAATTAATATATGAATATTATTCAAAGGAAAAACTGATATTTTGCTAATTTATAGAGTTTTTCAGATTTCCTTATAAATAGTACACCATGTCTTTTATTTTAGTGTGATTGTCTGTTAGACAAAAAAATTACGTAAGTCACAGAATAAGAGTTAACACTCCACGCATAGAAATCCTTCTCTTCCAAATAGAGATTTATGAGATTTTTAATTGGTGGTTCGTGTGGATTATCGTTGGAGGCCGGACAATTGGAAGAAGATCAAATCTTCAGGTAATAAACCCTTAAACAACGTTTGATCTGTGTAATGGGATCTTAGGGACTTCAGAAATAATTTTGTTTTATTGTTTCCATTGCGTGTATAATATTCGGGAACTCAATAGTGGTATTAGAGCCTTCGTTAGACAATTAGGTTTGTTAATTGCATGTTTTAATTGTTATTGACGTTAATTATGAATTACATTTGTGTGCAAATTTAATTTTCCAAAAAGGTTTTTTTTTCTCTGATTATTCTTTATGGTTACCACTTTGGCCAGATTTTACAGAAATTTACCACTGATATGTTTTTTTTTTAAATTATTTTAGGTGGTTGCAATAACAACTAGCGGCGACACCAACGTTGCTGGTGCACCTGACTGTGCTATATCCACAACTAGATGCCGATGGCAAAAAAGCCACAACATCACTAGACTAGAGCAATGACGTGAGGGCTGTTACCTTGTGCTGCCACCAGATGCAATGATAGTATTGTTGCTGCTGCTGATGACTGCCACCGACGTGGACAAACCACATCGCCAACAACAAGGCAGCTACAACATGAAAGATATATGGGAAAAATTACAATTATGCCCTTGAGCTTTGTTTACAGTTGTTTGAGTGTGAGAATTATGATTCTACCCCTGCAACTTATATCTAATTACTTTTAGGTATATTTAGGGGCTGAATTTATGATTTAACCCTTCATATATGGAATAATGATTTTATATTAAAATTGAAACCCTAAATTAAATTAATTATATAATTAAATTTCCTAATTAGATTATAATTGAATTGAAATGTTTAAATTATTTTTTTTGAGTTTTGTCATATCTTAATAGAATTAGGATTAGAGAGAGTTTTTAAACCAAAATAGTTTTATTTAATTGATCCTAAAATAGTTTAGGATATTAATAAGAATTTTCATATGATTAATTTTCTTATTAAATTTTGAAAAATATCTTTTCAATAAAAGAATCTATATTAAATTGGGAAATTATCAAATTGGATTTGAGTTTAATATTTCTAAGTGTTAGATTTTTTTTTAAATTGCACATGGAGCCAATAATTAGAATTGAAGCATGCAATAATTTTATTATGTATATTAATATGTTCTTATGCATGATGGATGATTATGGACATTAAAGACCAATACGATTGTGTTTTTATGGTTGAATGATTGTAATATTAAAGAGACTTGTGTGTCCTGCCTTATCTCTATTTTTTTTATAGGTTGTAATTCTTTTTCTATCTAATTCCCCTCGAATATAACTCTAGGTTTTTTAATTAATTATACAAATGTTATGTAATTTAGAAATGTAAAAAATTAGATAGAAAATTATTATATAATCCAAGACAGAAAAAGAAATGGCGATGAAAGTAAAATCGATATGCTTCCAATGGACTTATGGAAACTTGCTAAAGCTATCTAGGATCTCACTATCTAAGTGGACGACTTGTAGTTTGTGGCAACTAAGTTTTTTTAAAATTATTTAAAACTAAAGAAAATCAGATCTTCAAGTAATAAATCCCTAAATAACTTTAAATTTTTCTAATAAAATTTTAAAAATTTCTATATAAATTTTTTATTATTTTCACAACATGTATAATATTCAGGAACCAATGGTGGTATTATATTTGATGAAGAGGCATTGAAATTATCCTCCTAGAGGCATAATTTCTTGAGAGAAACCAGCTGTGAGTAACAACAGTTGGTATTTGTTCAGTTCTATTCTTTATTAAATCTATTCTGCATTTAATCAAAGTCCATTTCTTGGTTTCTGGGAAGTTGCAGATTAAATGTTTTTGATT
>Ga0325400_1001896_pt1 | contig 17719 bp, 13 predicted proteins | sample PopdelMetagenome_2_FD_205662 | JGI IMG/M metagenome (GOLD analysis project Ga0325400, IMG submission 205662) | Populus deltoides microbial communities from Bellville, Georgia, United States - Xylem-PdKOR-R1 | ecosystem: Host-associated > Plants > Phyllosphere > Stem > Wood/Secondary xylem... | reverse complement strand
GACCATTCATGAGGTTCGTAGTTTTCATGGACTTGCGACTTTCTATCGTCGTTTTATTAAGGGATTTAGCACCATCATGTCGCCTATTACAGATTGTTTGAAACAAGGTGAGTTTAAGTGGAGTAAAGGAGCTACTAAGGCATTTGAGGAGGTTAAGAAGAAAATGACGGAGGCCCCAGTAATGCGGCTACCTGATTTTACTAAAGTGTTTGAAGTAGAATGTGATGCTTCGGGAGTCGGTATAGGTGGAGTACTTAGTCAAGAACGTCACCCTGTAGCCTACTTTAGTGAGAAACTTAATGAGGCAAAACAAAAGTACTCAACTTATGATAAGGAGTTTTATGCGGTGGTTCAGGCCTTGCGTTATTGGCGCCATTACTTGCTACCACAGGAGTTTGTTCTTTACTCCGACCATGAGGCCCTTCGCTACCTTAACTCCCAAAAGAAGCTTAATCATAGGCATGGTCATTGGGTTGAATATTTGCAGGCATACTCATTTGTTTTGAAACATAAATCTGGAATAGAGAATAAGGCTGCAGATGCTTTGAGTCGTCGGGTAACGCTGTTATCCGTAATGAGCGTTGAAGTCACAGGATTTGAGAGACTCAAAGAGGAGTATGAATCTTGCTCAGAGTTTGGAGAAATATACTTGACATTGAAGGATGAGAGTCACCGTGCTATAAATGGTTATCACCTCCAAGGTGGGTACTTATTTCGGGATAATAAGCTTTGTATCCCGAAAACATCTGTGCGTGACTTTTTGATATGGGAGATTCATGCTGGAGGTCTCTCAGGACATTTTGGACGGAATAAGACCATCGAAGAAGTGGAACGCCAGTTTTTTTGGTCTAGCTTGAAGAGAGATGTCGCCAAATTGGTAGGTCAATGTCGAACTTGCCAACTAGCTAAGCATAGAAAACAAAATACTGGTCTTTACACCCCATTGCCCGTTCCTACTTGCCCTTGGCAAGATGTGAGCATGGATTTTGTGCTTGGGCTTCCACGTACTGCAAAGAAACATGATTCTATTTTCGTGGTTGTCGACCGCTTCTCTAAGATGGCCCATTTTATTCCTTGTACTAAGACCGCAGATGCCTCCAAAGTTGCCAAACTCTATTTTGACGAGATTGTCAAATTGTATGGTCTCCCTCAAACCATTGTGTCGGATAGGGATGTTAGATTCACAAGCTATTTCTGGAAAACCCTTTGGCATATGGTGGGCACCAAATTGAAGTTTTCTACTGCTTACCACCCCCAAACTGATGGTCAAACCGAGGTGGTTAACAGGAGTTTGGGCAACCTTTTAAGGTGTCTAGTGAGTGATCATAATCGGAATTGGGATCTGATTCTTCCTACGGCCCAGTTTGCCTATAATAGCTCTATCAATAGGTCAATAGGCATGAGTCCCTTTGAAGTTGTACATGGTTACAAGCCTAGGAAACCTTTAGACCTTCTTCCTATGTCCCTTCATGCTAGAGTGTCTGAGTCAGCAGAGTCTTTTGCACGTAGAATTCAGGATTTGCATATTGAGATCACTAAACAAATTCAAGCAAGTAATGCGCATTATAAACTTCAAGCTGATTTACATAGACGACATAATGAGTTTAATGTGGGAGACTATGTTATGATACGGGTTAGACCCGAGCGGTTTCCTCCGGGAGCCAATCGAAAGTTACATGCGCGCAGTGCCGGGCCTTTCAAAGTGCTACAACGAGTTGGTCCAAATGCTTATGTTCTTGATTTACCACATGATTTTGGCATTAGCTCTACATTTAATATTGAGGATCTAGTTGCCTACCACAAACCACTTCCTATCCCAGATGATCCATTTGAGATACCACTTAACTCCCCTCCTAATGAACCTATTGAAACCTCTATCCCTTTCACCTTAACATCAGCACAAAAGGATAATATTGATGCTATTCTGGATGAACAAGTTGTTTTTAACAGGAATGGTGAGGTTCAACGGTTTCTAGTTCGTTGGGTAGGTCGACCTGACTCAGATTGCACTTGGATTACTAGAGATACTTTGCAGCAGCTTGACCCAGATCTTTGGGAGTACTATCAGAGTCGGCCTGTATTACACTCGACGGGGTCGAGTTTCTCTAACCCCGGGAGAGTTGGTGGGGACACCAGACCCACACCACAAACTACACGAGTATATGGACAGAGGCGACGTAGGATGGCCCAGCCCGTCACGCTTTGGTTGGGGGACTAAGCCCATTTGGGCCTATTTCATTGTAATTTTATTTATGTAGCCCATTTGGGCCTGCTCATTGTTATTTTATTATTTATGTTAAACAGTTTAATTTGATGGGCCGAGCCCAGTGGGATGTTCTAAGATTTACTATTTATATGTTCTATCATCTTGAGACATGGACATTATTGATGATTAATGAAAATTGCAGATTTTGCATCTCCTTACTCTCCTCTCCTCTCTTCTTTGGGTTTTCTTCTTCTTCTAAAGCTTCTTTCTTTTCCCGGCTTTAATTCTGTTGTTTGTTGTCCCGCGTTAGAAAATAAGTTGGAAAAAGAAGCTTTGATGATGAAATTTCGTGGGGAAATATATGACCAAAGGCTAGCGTCGAAGATGGCCTTGCTGCTTCGTGATGAATTGTTATAGAATAAAGTTGTCATCTCTCCATACTAAAACTTTAATCTCGCTGGAAAAACCTTTTATGACAGTTACACCATGAACTTTTCCGAGCAATTCTTTGCCGGAAAAAGTTTTCACGATGAAAAGCAATACTTTCCCTGACGAAAAATTTCATCAGCAAAACAGCCTGTCGTAAATAATCATGCATTTGTAACATCAAATAAAAAAGACTACTCGTTCTAAAAAAAAGAAAGAAAAAGGAGTTACCAGCTGCGAAAACAAGGAGGACGACCAAGAAAACAAACTTAATGGAAGACCTGTCCATGTCTTCTGGTTTGGTTAATTCTTAGAGAAACTGTGCTTGATTCGTGAGTATGTTCTCCTTGTTCAATCTTGACGATGGGAGTCTGGGAAACCTCTTCAGGCTTGTTATATAGATGAACTCACACATGGGTAGTGAAGCCAGGAATTAACATGATATCTACCTTATCCTGCTTAATATGGAAATATAATCGAAGGGTTATATACTTACCTCCAATAGCAGAATTTTATATTTAATTGAGCTTCCTAAAATGGGATTTCATATTAAGAAAAGTAATCGCACATGAGAGGATTAGAAATCGATACCTAGAATGAAGATTGCGCGTTAATAGTATATATAAGAAGCTACCAAATTTTTCTAATAAAAAATATTGCGCGTTAATAGTATATATGAAGATTGCGCGTTAATAGTATATATAAGAAGCTACCAAATTTTTCTAATAAAAAATATTGTTAGTAAGATAAAAAAAAAAAAAGAAAATAGAAAAAGGAAAAGGTTTCTGTGGGTGCAAAAGAAGTCTATTGGAACCAATTCTACCGATCTTGCTTCCTTTTATTTGTTCAAATTGGTGAGATCGATCGATGATTTCGACGAACAGGAATATATATTCTCAATTTATTTGATTATATATGTATACAAATTTTATTTTCACTTGAAATTTTTTTAAATACAAAAATATGTTAAAAAAGTTCATGTATAAATTATTTTGTTGAGAAAAAATATTTAACCCTGAAGCATGAATCTAATGTCTAGTCTTTTACAAATAAATTAAACGTGGCTTCATGAGAGAGCGAGTAAAGAATCATTCTTGACCTATAAACGTGGAAAAAATATTTTTATAATTTGAGTATTTGATAAATTCTTGAATGTTTTTCCAGCTTAAACACAATCTATCAATGTAACAGATCACGTAGGTCAAAGCAAACGATATTATTTGCTATTGCTAGAAAGTTGCTCAATAGCTAAGATGAGTTTGAAAAGTAACGAGTGGATTTGGATAGGAATTTCAATTTATTAAACAAGCTTGTGATTTGAGGGGGATAGAGTTAATTTGACTTAATTGATTGGTGGAATAGAAGTAAATAGTCTTGCCTGACACGTGGCAGAAGAATGATCGTCCGATCAGAGACTTTCTGGGTCTGACTGCGCCTGAATGCATGTGGGGCCCGTGCTTCTAGCAACGCACATGGGAGCGGCGGTAGTGCTGAAGAAAAGCCCTTGAAAATGAGAGGGTAAAATGGTAATTCCATCCATTCCCTTGAAAATGACAGAGATGCCCTTTGCCACGAGAATTCAAAGGAGGTTCTTGAAGAAAAACTTAAGAACTTTTCTTGTGCCTCTTGATCTTCCGTGCAGATTCAGACCAGCTCTTTCTTTCTTTTCAAACAAGTGTGCGTGAGTGTTTTCTTTTTATTCTTTGAAGTTCATTTAAAAAAAAACATCATAAAAAGTTTATCCAGTTCAGCAATTTAAAAAAACATCACAAAAAGTTCGTTTTAAAAAAACTCAATGAAAGTTAATCCATGTATATTCATATCCTAAAGAGTGTAGTTCCTTAAATGTTCTAGGAGGTGCGGAAGTACTTGCTTTCTCCTTTTACAGAAAAGGAAACAACAAGAAATATCAGATGGATGTCTCGCAAGATGATGAAGAAATCATGCTTTCATAAGAATTACATGGTTTATGATGAAGTGTCATTCATGCAACTTCCAATCTTATAGCGATGTTGCCGGACACATTTCCAGTCTTATTTAAAAGCGAATGAAGCTGGGGCATTCCGAGATCCAACGCGGGACCTGTCGCACCCAAATTAAGCGATAATCACACCACTAGCAAGACCAAATGCATATTTGTGATTACGTTTTCGATTCACATTACAAGTAATATTTTAAATGTTTAGATTAAGGCATCAGTACTATGATATGTTTCTATGTGAATTAATGGAGTTTCTAGCTCACTAAGATGAGTTACTGAAAATGCTAATCAGTAAATTAATTAATGAAGTCATTCTAGATTCAAATTTAATTACAATTGCTGATTCCAGCTATGTTGATTGATAGACTCTGCAACATTCTACACGTTGCCTTCAGATCCTATCCTTGTAGAAGCAAGCTACAAAATCCCATCCTTGCTATTGCTTATGAATAATCATTGCGCGCATATCTTTCATGTTTCTCCTTGTAATTGCTTCATTTTTTAGCTCAGATACATCTTTCTTACAACGGACACTGTGCTTACCTAACGCTGAGGATGGTAATGGTGGTGGTGGTGGTTAAGACCATTGGACCTGAATGTCGGGATCATATGCTTCTAGCAATGGAGATGGGAGCAGTGGTAGTGTCAACGTAAGCATGAATGCGAGGGGTAGGGTAGAAATACAAGGAGAGAGCCCCACGTACGGTGGTTTTTTATTCGCTCAGCCTTTCGCCTTTTAAAATGACAGGGGTGCCCTTTGCCACGACCTGCCCTTTTAAAATGACAGGGTGCTGTGCCCTTTGAAAATGACAGAGCTGCCCTTTGAAAATAACTGGGTGCTGTGGCCTTTGAAAATGACAGAGGTGCCGTTTGCCACGAGAAATTATGAACCTTTCTTCTTATGCATCATCTTCCGTGCAGCGTCAGACCTTAACACTCATGCTTACGTTAACGATATTTAGTTTTTTTTCTTCTGATAACAAATTAAAAAAGTGCTCGTCGGCCTTTTTCCTGTAGCAGGCGATTTACTTTTAAGTTTTAACAATTGTCTCGTCATAAAAGTAAAATCATCTTTCATAGGTGCGCAGCTTAATTGATTGATTGGGTTGGGTTTACTTTCGAGTTTTATAAAATTATTAATTTTAACATTTAGGAAATTAATTGAGATATATATCAATTGATTTGGATATTCATAATTATTATTAAAAAAAAAATCATTATTTACAAACGATATAAATGTTATTTGTAGATTAATGATGGTCAATTTTGTTCATTTTTAAGTAAAAATATTTTTGTATCTTGAAATCTTTTAAAAAATGGTAATTCCATTCATTCCCTTGAAAACGACCAGAGGTGCCCTTTGCCACGAGAATTCAGAGTAGGTTCCTGAAGAGAAACTAAAAACCTTTCTTCTTATGCATCATCTTCCATGCAGCTTCAGACCACCTTGTAAAACAGAGAAGAGAAAATATTTGCCTGCTATTATTCAATGATACTCTGCCTCTTATATACAAGTATTTCCCTACAATTGTCCTACGCTATATTAGGAATATGAATTACAATAGGAATAGTATAGTTGACAGATCAGGTCTACATATTTCTTTCCTAAACCATTACGTAACTTTGGGATATTCATTAATCCTTTCTTAACACACCTCTCTCTCTCTCTCTCTCTACTTTAAGACTGCTATTAGCAAATTCTCATCCGGCCTCTCATTCTTAACTCTATTCTTCAGTACTTAACTTTCAATTTTTAATTTCCGGAAACAAAAGCAAACATAGGAATCTCAATCTAATTTTGTCCGAACGTTGGAATCTACTTGGGAAAAAGATTCTTGAAATGCTGAAACATAAACGGTGTTTGGAAATGTCGCTGCATTTGTGGCCTTTTGCCAGTGGATCTGCCCATTGAATTCAAACTTTCTGGTGTGTTTCTTTTTTTCCTCGCTTGATACTTCGTGATTTTCTCTTTGGAATGTATTTTTTATCTTTTTAACATTAAAATTACATATTTAACTTTCACTTTTTAACAATAAAATTACATATTTAACATTTAATTTTTTAGAATTTAAAAATAACTTTGAAAGACATTTTTGTCTTTGTCTTATAGTTTCTTGTAATAATTATATGGTCTTGTTCTTGTAATTTAACTTATTAGAATATTAATAAAATATAATGCTACACGTGCTATGCACGCGCATTCCTCCACATCAGCACGTAAGAGTCCTCCGTGCTAGAGGCCGTGAGGAAAATTCCGGTGGGGCAAAAAAGAAAAAACCAATCGCTGTGAAGATGAATTTGTGCCTCTAATTAATACCATGAAAAATGACCCTTCTTTCTAATAAGAAAAATGAATCGTTTAAAAGGCGGAGTCAACAAGCCAAGGGGACAATTGGAAACAAAAACAACAGATACGAAAGAGACCAAGCGGGAGAAAACATAACCCAAAGGCAGGAAATCCTCCATGGAACGTGCCAGCATCCTCCAAAAGACGACACTGGAAGCCATAGTCACTACATATTGAGTAAGGTTCTGAAGTGGGTAGCCTAGCTAGAGAGCATACTTGAGTTGGGTCATGTCATCAATGGAAGTGCGAGGATGATGAAAAATGATGCGAAACCCAGGCTGATACCAACTTTCTCTAACATTCTCGAAGCAAGAGGGAACTTTTCGTGAATCAGCTGTGAAAGAATAAGAGAAACAAAGGTAAGTGCGATACAGGCAGCGCGTAAGTATAACTTAAGATAGGGTTTCGTGTGTTGCTCAATTTGTTCATATTGAAGATCAATTTGCAGAGCTGCACTAAGACAGAAGGTTATGAGTATCTTTGCCCATGGAAAACTAGTCTGGTTAACAGCACTCTCTGTATTGGTTGGCTGGTGGTTGGTTGTAAAGGAATGTTGTTGTTGTGGTGGCGGTGTTTGGAGGTTGATGGAAGCAAGAGAGAGTTCTGGTGGTAGTGTTTCTGGTAACTGCGACTCCAGATCAGTAGCCTGATCAGAAGAAGGTTGTGAATTTGGTGGTCGTGGTGTTTCTTGGTTGACAGTACTAAGAGAGACTGGTGGTTGTGTTTCTGCAGGTAAATGCAACTCTAGATTGACAGAAGGGAGCTGCAGCTGGGACAAAAATGCTATTGCTGAAACATAGAGCCTTCGTATGATGCCCATGACCATTTTTGTATATATGTGTTACAGTGTTTAGAAGAGGCTTGTATGTGCTGAGAAGAGGCTGGCCAGACCAAAAGCAAACGTGGGTTTTTCTATAGAGAGTTAGGGCTTCAGTGCAAGAAAGAATGGGGGATATTTACAGGGAGATACCAAGAGTGTTTTTTCTATAAGCAAAACCTGGGGTATTACTATTTATAGAGGTGAAGGAACATATATAGAGCCCGTCGAAAAAGACTTAAATATCCATCCAGCTTCTTTCCCACAACTTCCCTCATCTGCCCTTGTCTCTCTCTTCCAAAGAATTCCCATAACTTCCCTCATCTGCCCTTGTCTCTCTCTTCCAAAGAACTCCCATAAAATTTTTTTTAATAATAATAAATATTTTTATCAGAGTTTTTTTTATATAATTTTAAAGTAATATTCGTTTAAGCTTTCATATATTACAATATCATTAAATATTATTTATTTTTCCATCATTTTGATTCTTTATTATCTTAACTTATTCCATAATCATTAATTTTAATTCTTATTTTTAATAATTGTTTTTTAACTTCTCTGAGAAAATGTTAGTTTTACTTGGACAGATGAGACAACAATTACTTATCTTATGAAATATATTATTACGTCAGTGAATGGTTAGAATTATGGTAATGGAGTTTTTTATTTTGAAATAATTTATTTATTTATTTTTAAAAATTTATTTTTGATAGAAACATATAAAAATGATTTGAAAACAAAAGAAAATTTGAAATAAAAATAAAAAGAATCATGTTATAAAGAGAAGTTAAAAAAATATGTTAAAAATAAGAATTAAAATTAAAGATATTTATTTATTTATTTCCAATCCATAGTCATTCTGAGAGCGGATGTGCTTGTTCTGTCTTTGTTGATATTGTCAAGAACAAAAAGTCGTCAACAATTGGATGAAAATATTCAAGGAATCTAGAGTGAGCTGGATTAGAAACTTGTTGGAGTCCGTTTTGCAGGCACCACCGCTTTTCTAAGCATTTATAGTGAGGTTGAAGGCCAAAAGAAAAACGGCATGTGACCCCGTACCCTAGACGATTTTTCTTTCGTCTGCACTCTGCAGGGCTTTTACACGTACACGATGATAATCACACCACTAGCAAGACCAAATGCATATTTGTGATTACGTTTTCGATTCACATTACAAGTGATATTTTAAATACTTAGATAAAGGCATCAGTACTATGATATGTTTCTATGTGAATTAATGGAGTTTCTAGCTCACTAGGATGAGTTTTAGGGAGGGATGCAAAGCCTGCACGGCTTAATGTTATAGCTGAATGGAATACAGGTTGTTGTGAATTGCGACTTCCATTTATATGCAAAGCATGAATGTCTTGCCACGTGGCAGATAAGTGATCGCCTGATAAAAGAATTTCTGGGTCTGACTGCGCCTGAATGTCGGGATCATCATGGCGAGCAGTGGTGGGGTGTTAACGTAAGCATGAATGTGAGGGAGATCCTAACCACCACGTACGGTGGTTTTGTATTCGCTCCGCCTTTCGCCTATGAAGCGGGGGGTGATTGCTAGGAAACCCCAACAAGGAGAGGGTAAGATGGTAATTCCATTCATTCCCTTGAAAACGAGCAGAGGTGCCCTTTGCCACGAGAATTCAGAGTAGGTTCCTGTAGAGGAATTAAAAACCTCTCTTCTTATGCATCATCTTCCATGCAGCTTCAGACCACCTCTCTCTCTCTCTCTCTCTCTCTCTCTCTCGGGTTCACATATTTAACATTTGACTTTTTAACAATAATATTACATATTTAACATTTGATTTTTTAGAATTTATGTGCTGAGAAGAGGCTGGCCAGACCAAAAGCAAACGTGGGTTTTTCTATAGAGTTAGGGCTTCAGTGTAAGAAAAGAACGGGGGGTTATTTACAAAGAGATACCAAAACGAAGCGAGTGTGTTTTTCTATGAACAAAACGTGTGGTATTTATACAGAGAAAGAAGTACGGTTTGTTTTCCATTTTAAAAATTCTTTTGAAAAATTTTAAAATTTATTTATTTATTTTAAATTAATATTTTTTAAATTAAAAATAATTTTTAAAAAATAAAAAAAAATATTATTTTAATATATTTACAAGTAAAAAATATTTAAAAAAATAAATATTATCATGACTTATCTGGAAAAAAAATAATGATACGTGATTGATAAAGAATTTTTTATTTGTGAGATAGAAATTTGGCTCGGTTCAAACTGATTTGGCTCGGTTTTTTAGGTTTGGCTTGGTTTTTTTGGTTCAGCTCGGTTTTTTCTTGTTTTTTTCTGTTTAGGTTTGGTTTGGTTCGGTTTTTTCTGTTTCAAGCTTATAAGACCGAAACCGAACCGAACCGGTTGGTTTTTTCAAATTTTAATTTGTTTAATCAGTTTTTTTTTTCACGGTTCGGTTTTTTCGGTTTTTTTCTGGTTTTCTTGGTTTAATCAGTTTTTCGGGTTTTTTGTTCACCCTATTATAAATAGTAGAAAAAATATAAAATATATAACCCACAATAAAAAATAAAAATGTCTTCACCTATGATTTATTTTTTAATTATATTTCTTTATTTTTTTGAAAATGAACTCATAGAATAAAAAGCTAGTTTTTTATAATTGAATTTTATATATAATTAAGATAATTAGATTATACATGATCTTAATTTAGACCTCAATCACAAAAACAATTTACCCAAACTCAGCAACCTCATCCATAACTCACTTCTTCTTGGATTTCCTCCACCATGCCAGCTTCTTTTTCTCTATCATTTAACACAGCACTTTTTTGCCTCTCTCATTATTTCCCTCACCTGCCTTTGTCTCTCTATTACAAAGAACTCCCATAACATTTTTTTTAAACAATATTAAGTAATAATAAATATTTTTATAATTCTTTTTATTAGATTTTTTAATTTATATAATTTTATAGTAATATTCGTTTAAGCTTTCATTTATTACAATTTCATTAAATATTATTTATTCTTCCATCATTTTGATTTTTCATTATCTTTAACTTATTCTATAATCATTTTAATTATTATTTTTAATATATATATATATATATATATATATATATATTTTAATTTCTTAAAAATATTATATGATAAGTGAGGGTTGACAAACTTATAAAGAGTGTATAGTTCCTTAAATGTTCTAGGAGGTGCGGAAGTACTTGCTTTCTCCTTTTACAGAAAAGGAATCAATAAGAAATATCAGATGGATCACTACCAGAAACTCGCTAAATATCAACAGAATCACCGATGGAATATTTCTGTCGGTATTTTTCGGTCGAAATTACCGACGGAATATTTCTGTCCGTAATTCGGTCGGTTATTACCGACGGAATAGAACCGTCGCTAATTACCGACCGAATTACGGACGAAAAGTTTAGAATTAATGAAAAAAGGGCGGGTACCTGAGGCGGAGGTTTTGGCAGGTGATTTTTCCGACAGAATCACCGACGGATTCAAAACCTGGGACCCGTACGGGTGACGTGATCGGTTCAGCATTAAAAATACCGACGGAATCACCAACGGATTGGAATGCCAGATCTGTACGGGTGACGTGACCGGTGCACCGTCAAAAATACCGACAGAATCACTGAGGGATTTGAAAAGCAGGTCCTTGCGATGACGTGTCGATTCCCCGTCACAATTACCAACGGAGTCACTGACGTATTCACCGACGGTGTTATTCCGTTGGTGAGTCCGTCAGAAAAAATGAATATATGGCCGCCCTGCCGACACTCTCCTCTCCCATTTCTCCTTCTTCTTCCTAATCCTAAGTCTCCCCGTCTGCAAATAACAAGCCCCCCCTCGCCCCCAAACAAAAATCTTTCTCATCTCAGTAGTTGTATTTCTTGAAGTTTTGTGGTCACAGCATCCGTGTTCTGATTTATCGACGGATTTTATCAATTTTTGTAAGTAATTCTATCTTTTTAAATTGTAACATTTAAATGTCAATTTTATTGTTTTTTTTAGTATATGTATTTTTGTTAGTAGATGTACATGTTTTATTGTTATTTCTCAAACAAACTTGTAGTTTATGAATGTATAATTTTATACCTGTTATGGTTTGTTTTAGATTTTGTAAGATTGTATTTGTTTGTAAATTGTTAAAACTTTGTGGAATTACTGAATTACATGTTATGTTTTGAAATAATTAATAGCTTGCTTAATGGGTCCTTTTTAAGTTTTATCGATGGTATTGCAGAGTGGTAATTTCTGTTAATTTATATATATATATATATATATATATATATGAATTTGTATGGACGTTGATAAATGATAATGAATATTTAATATTTATGAGAAGTTGTGATTGGTTTGTTGGATAATCTCGAGGTAAAGTAATATATTTACAAGTTTATTTACCTAACTTAGTTAATTAATATATACATGATGTCATCATAATTTTATAGAGGTTCGATAGAAGTCATGGATGATCGTTCATGGATGTATCTAGATTCACCCCAAGGATTGCGGAGGATGGATTATTGTAACGGGTGATGCGAACCTCGTGATCACGCAACCCATAATCAAGATTGAGATCTGATCCCGGAAAGTCGAAATAGGTCTTATAGGAGTGGGACACAATGGAAAACTGCCCCAAGACACCAACACTATTGGAATGAGTAGAATGACGCCACGAAGCCAGTTAATCTTCGATAAGTCAGATTCAGTTCGTTCAAGAACTGAAGAATGCAAGAATCACTCTCACACGTTAAAACTGAAAAATTCAGAATAATAATAATCAAAGCTGCCAAAGTTTTTTGGCTTACATGAGTTTAAATAGTTATTGAATAGTTAACCCTAATGGACCCCTTATGTGGACTTATATGAGGTCCACTCAAAACTGGCCCAAAACCCTAAACTGAAAAGCCCATAACCTGATCCAAACAAGCCTTGGATCCTAGCTCAAAACAAAGTTTTAATTAAGCCCAAAGATGAAAGAAATTAATAAAAATAACTAATTTGTCATTAAATACCACCAGCCTTTCTTTCCTTGTGTAGCTAGGAAGACTAAGGAATCCTTATAAGAAAAGGATTCTAAAACATTAATGAATCACTGCCACACTTGTAGATTATATTGCAGCTCATTAAAGATCCTTGTGGAATTAGGAAATTCCCAAAACCAGCTGCCACATCCCTGTAGGAAAAGAATCCTAACCAAATAGCAAGTCCACAAGTCAAATGGAAGTAAATAACAAAATCCGTACAGCCTCCATTGACCAGTATTGCGGTTCCTTCCCGAACTTTGATTGACCTGAATTTTTAACCCAAGGTAGTAAGATATGTCTGGAGAGTCCACATAAAATATTAGCTCTATCCAACGGTCGGATTGAGAATTATGATTGTTGCCGTAAACCTGGACTGTTGCGCTTTTTACGCCAAAATCCGAATCTGACCTTACTTGGGTCGTATCACAGGGTTGAACCATATCAACGGGGTTCAGGGTTTTATTAATTTCACAACATTTATTCTCAGAAATTTTACTGGATGCGGTATTAGGTGTCCATGCAAGAAGTGTCAAAATAAAAAGTATTTGTATCCAGATGTTGTAATGATGCATCTTCTACACAAAGGGTTTGTGGAGGATTACGAGTGTTGGTATGCACATGGAGAGGTATTTGTTAGTAATAGGAGAATGAGAGAAACGATGGTTGGGTCAACTTCTAGTGCTAGCAACGTGTATGAAGCGGCAAATGACAACACTAATCCTTACAGAAACATGGTTATGGATGCAATGAGAATGAATCAAGGTAATGTCCGTCAATATCCAATCGTAGAAGAAGAACCTAATGCAGAGACAGCTAGGTTTTTTGATTTGTTGAAAGATTCTGACGAACCATTATGGGATGGCTGCACAGGTGTTCACCATCAAGTTAGATGGGCTGAGTGAGGCTGGGTATGATAAAATTATTGATTGGGCAAGAAGCATTTTACCTGAAGGGAACAGGCTGAAAGAGAACTTCTATGTTGCGAAGTCCATGATGAAACCCCTCGGTTTAGGATACCAGAAAATTAACATGTGCCCTAACTTCTGCGTGTTATACTACATTGAAAATGCTAAAATAACCGAGTGCATGACATGCGGGCATTCCCGTTACAAACCCAGAACTGGCAGGGGAAAGACTCTAGTGGCGTATAAAAAACATAGATATTTCCCGATCACACCTAGACTGCAGAGGTTATTTATGTCACGAAGGACTGCTGAGCACATGACATGACACCAAACACATGATGCGGTTGATGGTGTAATGGTGCATCCTTCTGACGGCGAAGCGTGGAAACGCTTTAACAGTGTGCATCCTGACTTTTCAGCTGAATCAAGGAATGTCCATCTTAGGTTGTGTACAGACGGATTCAACCCATTTGGGTCATTTGCTGCTCCCTATTCTTGTTGGCCGGTCATACTCACAGTTTATAACTTGCCACCGGGAATGTGTATGAGGTCGGAGTTCGTGTTTTTATCTACTGTCATGCCCGGTCCAAGCAGCCCGGGGTAGAATGTAGATGTTTGTCTTCGACCATTGATTGATGTGCTGGCGCAGTTGTGGTCCTCTGGAGCTCTAACTTATGATATATCGAGGAAACAAAATTTCCTTATGAGAGCGGCTTTGATGTGGACTATCAATGATTTTCTAGCTTATGGAATGCTTTCTGGTTGGAGCACACATGGGAAACTCGCATGTCCATACTGCATGGAAAACAACAAGGCATTCACACTAACAAATGGAGGTAAAGCTTCTTTTTTTTTACTGTCATCGTCGCTTCTTGCCATTTAATCACAGGTTCAGAAAGAACAGAAAAGATTTCTTTGTTGGCAGAGTTGAAAAAGATGTTGCATCCCCGCATCTTTATGGTGAAGAATTGCATCATGTTGTATCAGAGTATAATGACATTGTGTTTGGCCTTCAATCAGGTAAGCAAAAGTTTCTTGATTTTGGTTTGACCCATAATTGGGTAAAGCGAAGTATCTTTTAGGAGCTCCCTTATTGGAAGACCAATTTTCTCCGCCATAACCTTGACGTCATGCACATCGAAAAGAACGTGTTTGAGAATATTTTCAACATCGTCATGGATGTGAAGGGGTAGATTGGATATAGCTTTATACTGTAACAATAAAAATATGGAGTTGGTTTATGAGGAGTCACGGGTCGCAAAACCAAGGGCAAGCTTCGTGTTAGAGAAAAACGCACAACTGCTAGTCTATAAATGGCTTAAGAGTCTGCGTTTTCCGGATGGACATGCATCGAACATATCAAGGCTTGTTAACATAGAGGACTGCAGATTGTATGGAATGAAGAGTCATGACTGCCACATGTTTATGCAAACACTCATCCTATTAGCTTTTCGTGATTTGTTGCCAAAGAGAATATGGGATGCACTGACGGAGATCAGTCATTTCTTGAGAGATATATGCTCTAACAAGTTGAATGTTGAGCACATTGAGAGGCTTCAAACGAATATCATCGAGACACTATGCAAACTTGAGATGATATTCCCTCCTTCATTTTTTGACTCAATCGAGCATCTCCCTATACATCTACCGTTCGAGGCAAAAGCTGGAGGACCGGTCCAGTATAGATGGATGTACCAATTCGAACGGTTAGATATTACAGTTGCAATGGAATTCATATCTAAAAGTATTTTATATGTTTTTCTTAATTGGAAATACTTGAATTGTAATTCAATGCAGGTACTTGTTTAATCTCAAGAAAAAAGTTAAGAACAAGGCGCATGTAGAGGCTTTGATATCTGAGGCCTATATTGTTGAAGAGATCTCAATATTTATCTCGTACTATCTTGAACCTCATCAGAGAACAAGAATCAATCGCGTTCCACGACATGATGATGGTGGTGAAGTGCCTTCCAGTGGGAACTTGTCAATATTCTCCAATACTGAACGACCCACTCCTAAAAATGCCGTTAGAGGAAGATTTTTGTCCGAAATAGAATTCAAACAAGCACACAACTATGTTCTATTTAACTGTGATGAGTTGAGACCATTTATTCAGTAAGTTTATATATGTGTAATACTAATTAAACTTTGTCAGTAAAATATTGGTAATTATATATTGTGAAATCATACACTCATTATCACTTGCAGGCAAATCGATAATATTTGCTCTCCAATAACTCGTAGCTAACCGACTCCCAGATCTTTCAATTACAAGATGAACAATTTGCCACATGGTTCAGAACATATGTAAGCACTATCACAAACTCATTCTAACTTGCAAAATTACTGTACGTATGCATGCCATTACGAGATTCTTGTTCATTTACCGTTTATTGATGTACATTACATGTATACAAGGTTTATCAAATGGGAAGAAGTACGTCTAAGTCATTGTCTTCACTAAGCCTCGGGCCTGAAAGAAAAGTTAAGTGCTACAACGGGTATTTTGTCAATGGATATGTTTTCCATACTAAAGAATACGGGCAAGGAAGAAAGACATACAACTGCGGTGTTTGTGTTAAAGGATCCACAAGTAGTGAGTTAGAAGTTGACTACTATGGTAGATTAGAAGAGGTTGTCGAACTACAATATCATAGCGAGCAGAATATAGTGTTTTTATTCAAATGCTATTGGTATGACACGACAAACAGAGGAATCAGAGTTGATACGCACTATGGTCTGGTCGAAATCAACTCAAAAGCTAGACTCCGCAACATAAATGATGTCTTTGTTTTCGCAAAGCAATGTCAACAAGTTTATTACACATACACCCCTTCATTTAGAAAGGATCGATCAAGAGTTGATTGGTTGTCTGTTTTAAAAACGAAACCACGGGGTCGTGTCGAGGTTGTTCAGGATGAGAACGAAGAAACAAGTGTGCGGGATGAAGTCTTTCAAGTTAGTGAGTTGGTTGAACCATATCGAGTTGCTCCTTCGATTGAATTGGAAGAAAATTCAAATTTTCGTGTTTCCAATGATAGTCTTGTTGATGTTGATGTAGAGGAGTTGAACGTTGTTTTGAGCTCTAACGAATAAGCAAATGTCGATGAAGAAGATGATATCCATATTGAAGATTGCGATGAAGGTGATGACTATTCAATTGATGACGAAGAAGAAGATAATTCTGAGTAACTATCAAAACGAAGCCCTGTGTAAAACCCTTTTCTTCATGTAATTTACATTATGGATGATATATTTTGTAACATGAAATATATATTTATTGTTTAAGCACTGTTGCTATTGTTTTGTGCGATGGACAGTTTATCATTGAATTTTTTGCAAGAAGGTAAATAGAAAATACAAACACAACACCTCTTGTACATTGAACAATCACCGACGTCCATACCGACGGACAGCCATTCGTTGGCATCTCACAGAGAGTTCAAAAATAATTACATCGAAATGCCACAATCACCGACGTCCATACTGACGGACATCTGTCCATCGGCATCTCACAGAGAGTTCGAAAATAATTACATCGAAATGCCACAATCACCGACGTCGATACCGATGGAAATCTGTCCGTCAGCATATCACAGAGAGTTTGAAAATAATTACACCGAAATGCCACAATCACCGACGTCCATACCGACAAACATCTGTTCGTCGGCATCTTATAGAGAGTTCAAAAATAATTACACTGAAATGCCACAATCATCGACGTTCATATCGATAAAATTATCAACGTTAATACCGATGGACTAGGTCCGTCGGTAAGTTGTCGGTGACAAATTTTACAGATAAAAATACCGACGGAATATGCGAATTCCAAAGTTATATTAAATTTAAAAAATAAAAAATCTTCAAAAAAATAAAAATAAAATACAACAACCCATGACATGACTGACAACTTGCTTGTTGACTTATTTTCCCAGCCACCAAATTTCCGTCTGCATCTCTTTCCTCCTCTCACTGAGAATCTGAGAATTTGGTTTTCAGTTCTCCAAGGTCAGTATCAGCTGCTTCTCT
>Ga0325400_1001895_pt1 | contig 17720 bp, 16 predicted proteins | sample PopdelMetagenome_2_FD_205662 | JGI IMG/M metagenome (GOLD analysis project Ga0325400, IMG submission 205662) | Populus deltoides microbial communities from Bellville, Georgia, United States - Xylem-PdKOR-R1 | ecosystem: Host-associated > Plants > Phyllosphere > Stem > Wood/Secondary xylem... | reverse complement strand
TCCTACCTTTAATTGTTCTCGAAGGTTTTGACGTGCATCCAATTGATTCCTTTTGGCCCGCACATTACACTGTCCTAGATCGAAGCAGTTCTCTCTTTTATCATCACTTGATGAATTTCTGTTCCATGTATACACGATGGATCCATATATATCTTTGGTATATTTGTTTAAAAGCCCAATGACATGCGTCATGTATTGTTTTCAGCCTTAATATTTTTGGATTCAGTTATGTGTAGAGCCCAAATATACATGAGTCTAATAAAGTGTCATACCCAATCTCATTATGTTCAACTATGTGCTGAGCCTAAGTTTATATGGGTATAACAAGATGTTAGACCGAACATCATTAAGTTTAGTTATGTGCTGAGTCTAAATAAATATGAGTTTAACAATATGTTAGACCAAACACTATTGACTTTTGATTTTTTTCAATTTCATTAAATTAGGGTTTTAAATCTTGAATTATCTCTGAATTTAATCCCTAAATTAAATCTTTCCAATTTAGTCTCTTTTCAATTTAGTCCTTGTTTTCTAAATTCTTGCAATTTCAACTGGATTTGTTCTAAATCTCATATTTGTTTTTGATTGCATCACTAATTGAATCAATTTAGACTTTCAAATTTAACAACCTATTGCAAATTCATCCATTGTTCCTAAAATTATGCAATTTTGATCAATTTAAGTTTCAATTTTGATTTTCTTCTTCAATTAAGCCCTTCATTGATTTCTAATTTGGCTGTTTGTTTCAAAATCATTCTTGAACTTCAAACTCCTTTCACTCTTAGCCAAATCAAATTATGATCTTTTCTCAATTTTCTCTTTGATTTAAACCTCAATCATGACCCAAAAATTCTCAAACTTAATTTTTGCATGCGATACTCAATCATTGGTCCAATTTCAATCCTAGATATATATTTTTTTAATTTTTGCATTTTTTTTTATGATTTTCAAGATTTTTTGCATACAAAAATTAAATAAAAATGAAGAAAATAACATAATAATTAAAATTAACTTAAAATTATTGAAAATACATTTTTTGGATTTTGTTTTCTAATTTTTAAAACATGTACAAAAATAGAGGTAAAAAATTGAGTTACAACAATTTTTCCATCTTTATAATGCTTACGGTACAAATTCTTGTAAAAGATTTTGTATAGTAAGTTTGTAAAGAAAAATAATATTTGAAACGAAAGAGATCTTGAAACAAAAGAGATCCCACACCCTTAAGTTAATTGGAGGGATCTGACACCTTTAAAAATTTAAAGATGGTCTAATTATAATGGGTGACCTATCCAAGTTGATTTCATTCTCATAGGCAACCTGCCCAAGTTGGTTTGGTTCTCATGGTGACCTGCCCAAGAGTGGTCTCATTCTCATGGGTGACCTACTTAAAGTGGTATGATACCTACCTAAAGTGGTTTCACTTTCATGGGTGACCTACCCAAAATGATCTCATTCTCATAGATAACCTATCCAAATTGGAAAAATATGAAAATGATCGTTTAGATAGGTGACATACCTCAAGGTGTTGAAATGACTTATCTAGGTACAAGATTTCCTGGCACTTCCTAATTGCAGGGTTAAAATTTTTCGTAGTATCATGGCTCAAGGTGTAAACCCTTGAGAAGAAACTCATAAAATTAATGAAGGGAACACCATGATAAGTGAGTAAAAGGAATAATTAACTCATGAGATGAAAAGAAATGGAAGAAATCAAAACAAAAATGTTTAGGTATGGTTTTGAAAAAAATAAGTTATGGAAAATAGTTGAAATATAAAAAATATAGAAATGCAGATAAAAAATAAATGAAAATAATTTTTCAAGAAAAAAATCATGTAACATAAATTTTAATGAAATTTGAATTCATCTGTTCCAAGTTTGGTATAAACCAGCGTTAGGACTCGAGAAATATTACCGGTGAAAAATAAAAGGTTGAAAGGAAAGGATATAAAAGGATTTTTTAAAATTGTTCCCTATATATATATATATATGTGTGTGTGTGGGGCTAACCATTTGGGGGAAGAAAATCAAGAAAGAAAAGTGTGAGAAAAGTGAGAAATCTTGTGAAAGTGCACCAAATCTTACATTATCTCTTAGGAAAACCATGTTTTAGGATTGATTAAGTGAGATTTTGGAAGAGTAAGTAAGGTTTTAGAGAGAGAAAGTAAGGAAAGTGAGGAAAGAAAGTGAAAGCTTGGGAAATTCTTATTTGGCTAGCATTTGGAGGTCAAATTAGTTTGTGGTAAGAAGTTACACACTTGTTTTAGTGAGTTTAATAGAAAACTAACATTAATTTTGTCTAATAATATATATATGTATTGAAATTGTTGTGAATTTTAGAAATGGAATGAATTGTTAGTATAGTAAGTGATAGATTTGAATGTAGAGTTGAAAATTTACATTATGGTATAATGTAAAAGAAAAAGAAAGGGGCATTATGGCCAAATAAGTATAAGTAGTGGAAAATGAACTTTAAAATGTGGTCTTGTTGAATTTGATTTAATTGGAAATTTATAGAAGGAGAAATTAGGAAAATGAATAAATATGTGAGAAATGTAATTAGAGTAAATGCAAAAAATATAGAAAATAGAGATTATAATTTGATGTATATAATGTGATTAATGAACTAAATAATGATGAGTTACGAGGTGATAAAAGTATTAATTTATGGTACTTTCTTTGGATTCAAGAGAGACATCAGGAGCAACATCATCTACGGTAGGAGGAGCACACACAACTGGAAGAGCAAGTAAGTGCTTTGCATTTCGCTTTTCATTTCCTTAAATTTCTTAAAAATTTCATGCTATTGGTATGTATATTCTTGTTAAATTGTTGGAACTTTAAAGTTATGTGATGTGGGGAATATAATGTTGGGAAGTTAGAAAGAAAAAATGAGATATGAATTTTGTGTCTATGATAATGAATGGATTACTAATTGTATTGAGTTGATGGAATTACTACTTGGTCATGGAACCAAGACGGTAAATTATTACTTGGTTGGTAGTGAATTATTAATTGGTTGTGGAACCAAAACTGTTGTTACCCATTTTTGACCTTATAAAAAATCAATAAAAGAAAAAAAATAGAAAAATAAAATAAAAAAATACAAGAAGATACACATGAAAAAAACCTAGAAGATTGCCCAAGTTGGTAGTGAAGGATCAAAATGACAAGTGGAAAAATTAAAGGACTAGAATATACAAGATTGGCGATGTAATTCTGATTGACAAAAGACCTATTCGGTGAGAATATTTCTATTTGAAGGTAAAGAAATATAAATTTAGATGAATAAGAACTCAATAAGGATTTTGGAAGGCTTAATCAATTTTATTGAGGACTTGATTGCAAGGATAATTAATTTTTTGGAATCAATTCAGGTGTGGGTGTTAATTAGAAGAAATTAAAGTTTGGGGATTGAAATTAGACTTTGAAAAGTTTAATTGGTCAAATCAGGAGCTTAATTGTGAAAACATTATAGTTTGATAGCCAATCAGGGGTTTGATTAAAGAAATTCAAAACCAATAACCAAATCGTAAAAGGCGCGAGACTTCAAGGTTTGAAATTGACTAAATCATGGGCTAAATTGAAGAAAATTAAAAGTTCAATTAAGGGTCCAAATATATAAATCAAAAATCAAGGATCAAGATGAAAATGATGCTACACTCTAGGGTTGATGGTTGAGTTTGGCAGGGGTTAAATTGTATGAAACTAAGAGTTTGGGAGACAATTATAAGTGCAATTAAAAGCAATAGGAAGAACATGGACTAAAATGAAATCTATTAGATCTCAAATTAAAAACCCTAATTTCTACAGATTTAACCTAGACAACGCGTTGTTCACCCACTGTTCATTTTCTTTCTTGGTAGTTTTGGATGATCGGGTTGACACCTTTCAAGAGCTCGTTGTGGAGTTCTAGACCTCTAAATGGCACAAGGTTTTTTTTTTTGTAAATGGAAGAAGAACATCCCCTATACAATCATATTTCCATGAATTTTTATGTTAACATCTCAATTCTTCCATAAAAGCCTCCAACATCTTGTCCCTGATCAACCATCACTACAATTTTAGATTCTGGGCTGATCGAGTTAGAATCTTTGTATAAATGAATCTGAAGCTACAAACCTCTAAACTAAGTAAGGTTGGATCCAAATAAAAGATATACATCTCCTTTACTAACTTTAGGTGGTTTCTGATGATATTTACATCGGAGTTGCTACTACAAAGCCTCAAAAGTGCTTAACCAAGTCAGCCTAGATTGTGACATCTATTTTTTAAAAGCCACCAATTTTTTTTGTGTTCACACTTAAAGCTTCTTCAAAGGTTCTTATCAATGGTTTTAAAACCCTCCATCTCAAGATCAAAAGGCCAGAAATAACTCTTTTCCCTTCAAGTCTAGCAAAAGCACTAAGAACCTCTAAAACCAAAACCACCATTGTAAAACCAGCCTAGTATAAGAGCTTCTAAATGTTAGCTTTTATCCAAAACTCTCTAATTTTGATCAAAGAGCTGAGCTTTGATCAATCTTTAAGGGAATCCACTAAAAAAATCTAGAAAAAAACCTTATAAATATCCTTAGAAATCAAAGAAAAAAACGAGGAGAAAACAAAGAGAAAAAACATGAGCAAATACCCTTTGAAAAGACCCCACCGTGAAGGTTCAAGAGCCCAACAAAGAAGGGTAAGCAAGCTTTGAAAAGAATATAAAATGAAAGGAAAAAAAAAGGAAAAGAGAAGGGAAGTAGCAGCTTATAACCAGTAAGCTTGGAGAAGGTATAACCATATGAAAACTCAAGGATGGAGTCCATGTGGCTTTCCCATTTATGATTTTTCAATGTTTGATGATATTTTTTAATCTTTTTAGCATTGTTTTGTGTTTTAGCATTTATATGGATTGATTGATGAGTGAAAATGTTGTTTTATTTGCTTAATATTGCTTTGAGTTAATTGTTAATGTTTGTTGGATGTTTAGATGATGTTTGTATGTTGTTTTTGCTGAAATGAAATGTTTTCTTAGAATCTGCCAAATATGGTTGTAGGCATTTGATGCATATTTATGGGTTGTTAGTTCCTGGACTTAGTTTTTGTCCTAAAGAGTTAGTTTTGGATTGAAGTTTGATGTTTTGTTGGTTGTCAATGGGGCTGCAGTTTTGAAAGTTGAAATTTTAAGCATGTTTTTAATGATTTGATGTTATTTATCGTTGTTGTTTTATTCAAACATGTTTAGTATTAAAAATGTGGTTTATATGGACCAAAAACTATAAGTTTAGAGTCCAAGAAGGTCAATTTCTGGGTTGGGCAATAATTCATGTTTTCTAGGCAGCCTGGGTTCGTGTTCTTCATATTCATCTAAAGAACATTATCTTGAGTACTAGTTTTAGTTTTCTTTTTAAGTTTATTTTTGTTTCTGCATGTTTGTACATCATCATTAGTCAATAATCTATATTGTTCTTGCATCAATAACACGTTTTTAATTGTTTTATTTTTAGGGTTTTGGTTTCGGACCGAAACCATCTTTCAACAAAATCGTGTTGATTTAATGATAATCATATTAAATGGACCCTTGATTCTTGATCTATGCTTGATTGCGAACAAAACCTTGACTTTTATTGCTTGAAATCTAGTCTAGTTTGATATTTATATTGGTGGGGTTCAATTTGAATGTTTTCCATTATTCTTCGTGTTCTTTATTTTTCTTGGTGTTTGATATGTTTTCATAAGAAAATTTTATGGTTTTTGTGTTTTTTTTAGTTTTGATTTTATTTTGGTTTAAATCTTTATTTTGGTTTAGTTTTTGGGTTAAACCTTGGTTTTTGGTTTTGTCTATGGTTGAATCGATGTTTTCAGGTCGACCTAGTCGAGTCAAAATCAGGTCCCTTGGTAAAGGCTTGTTTGGTTTGCTAATATTTTATGATATGGTTTTTGGACCAAGAGATTGTTTGACAAACACACTCTCAGACTTATTTCAAATGTTTTGTTTTTGAATAAAAATGGGTTTTTGTCAAACAGATCCCAAATAAATTCCAGAAGATTCCAAAAAAAATTAAAGACCAATCTAATAAAATTATTTGTGAGTCCCTCACACCTTTTTCCAATAATTGTATTTAGTATCAGGACTGTATACTTACACTGTAAGATACGAGTTTGATATTAAAATATCTGTTTTTCACTGAAATTTCAATAACAAAAATAAAAAAATTTCAAAAAATCTTGTCATTTGTAAAATATAAATAATGTGTTTTATTTGGTGTGCATATGACCAAGTCTCTAAAAAAAATACAAAAATCATATTTTGAAAAAATAAAAATATATGGTAAGTTTTAGCATTTTTTTTATATAAACAAAAAATATCTTTGCATTTATTTTTGAAATTAATAACTAGTTTATTAAATTCATGAAAACTTGGCTAATATTTCAATAACCCCCTTAAAAAATTTAATTCATAAGAATTAATGGTCGATATTCTGGTATAAATATTAGACCTACAAGTAAACTGGTATATAAATACCAGAAATTGGTCAGAAAATTCTCAGAATTATTCTGAATATTCACCAATTCTAATTGAGAGTATTTTTCACCACAATACACAAGTTGTGGAAAACTCTTTCACCTTCCATGATAGTATGGATTTTCCCTATAAGAATATATTTAGGCATACGAGTCTATAATAAATTTGAAATGCCAGATTTATTCATAAAAGTATTTTTTTTTTTGCCATAGACAAACCATCGGTTAGAAATCCATCAAAACCTTTAAACCATATGAAGACCACACAATGAAGCTTACCTCAGGTAAGGTGGTGCGCTAGGGGTGCTAATATCTTTCCTAGCCACAACCAGTCTCTTACCCTAGAATTTTTATAAGACAAGTACACTTGGGTCTGCCAGCGACCCTAAACTAAACAACTAGGTGGTGACTCCTCAACCCTCACGGCACCGCTCACACCGCATGCTCATGTGTGACAAAATGACAACTCCACTAGGATCTTCTGTTTTGACAGTTTTGGACTAGGTTTTGTGTGTTTTATTTGGTTTATTTGAATTGATGTGTTTAATTTTTTGCATTTGGCTTAATTTTTTTTACGCTTTAACATGTTTTATTTTGCTTATGCATGTGTGTTGGATATGGATGAATTTCTTCATGCATCACTAGTTTATTTTGTGATATATCGCTTAGGAATGCATACATATGAAAATTTTAGGTTAGGTAAGGAAGTAACGACTTATCTTATGACTTTCAGTAAAGGTTTAAGTTCCTGAAACCATCCAACTCTTTGTTGAGTGCTTGGACTAATAATGATTGGTATATATACCATCTCACTACCTACTGAGCCCCCATATTACCTTCACGAGAATAATCATTGGGACAACAAAAGACCCTTTTGAGACTAGATAGTGCCTACCTCAATATCTTATGTAAAAAAACATAGAACTTGCCTATAGAAAGTATGTTCCCCAAATAAACATTGTTGCATTAAGACATGCTTAACCTTAAAAGCATTGAAATTTAGGACTTAGGGTTGATAACATGGCCATCATTAAAGAAATGACTTTTGTTGAATATGGGTTGAATCTTGAATTCCTGCAACTATTAGAAGAGGATTGTCTAAGACTGGATGATAGTAAATTGCCACCCATAAAAAATATAGGTTGCTCAAAAAATGACTTAAAAAAGCTCATCTCACATATAAAAAGCATCCATGAGGATGAGTTTTTAAAGAAATATGAGAGGATAGTGGAAATCACGAAAGTGTCCGCGTAAAATTAGCAATTAAGACCTTGATGTATTTTTAGGACACTGAGTACCGATGCTTCGCTTTTGGGAATGTAGATATGTGTTCTACTTTGGAAGAATATGATTTACTGACTGAATTCCATCAAAATCTATACAAAGTCTACTTCCACCAAAGGCGTGACAAAGTGCTTATTGAATTAGCTGAATTGATAAAAGTTCTAGATCTTTATAAGATATTAGAGAAAAGTGCTACTGGGCTAAAGTGGAAGATGATTGAAGAGATATTTGAAAGAAGGAAGAATGACTTTAGATTTGTTGAAGAAAAGGGCAGAATACTTGCTTTAAAAATCTTCAGCTTTTGTTGCCTTTAAAAACACTCAGATAAATTCTATTATGGTGATACTAGCAAAAACTATCTTAACACTCAACCATTGTAGGAGGGTTGACAAGGGATCAATGAGATGTTGTGAACAACTATTGTACATATGACTAATTAGCCATATAGAAACTAAGAGACCGATATTTAACAACTTTTGGTGGTTTAGTAAAAAAACCATTGGAGATGGTTGAAGAAAGGAATTAAAGGACTTGAATAAGGAAAATTGGAAAGTAAAATTACATGGAATCCCACAAGGAGAAGCGAAGTGGAAAGCCCTATGGATGAGAGCAACATATTACTTGATGAGTTGTGGGCAAAGATGATGAGGCAAAGATGATGAATGCCTTTGATGAGAGTGACAAGATATGTCAGCTACACACTTGTTTTGGTTATGAGGCAACTTAGAGGCGTACAACATGTGCTAAGGACAACCGGGTTATCCCAATTCTCCAGGTTATTCAAGGATCAATTTTCTTTGGAAGTTATGAAAAATATCAAGCAAGACCGAAAGCTTCTAGTATTGGTTAAGAAGGAATCAGATTGTCTAAGAGATCCAGTTACTAGTGAAAAGTATCCAAGGTGGAGAAATCTATCACTAGTCATCATCCCTATGACTCTTGGATTTAAAGCTGAGACTTCGCAAGCTATTGAACCGACTAAAAGAAAAAGGATTAACAATGAGGAAGAGTTGAGAGAATAATTAGAAAGATTCCAAATGGAGGTGGGCATCAATAAAGCCCTTACGATATCCCTCGATGAGCAAATCCTCACTAAAACAAAATTAAGAAAGTTTGCAGAGCAACAACTGGAGGAAAAGGACAAGAAAATCATGTCTTTAGAGAAGCAACTAAAAGGAGAAAAAGCAGCTAGAAACTAAAATGAGAAAGAGTGAAAAGAATTAGGAACATATTGGGTGCAAACTAGTACTGAGTTAGAGGCTTTTAAAACCATTTTCATCGATTGTCAAGAAAGGGCTAATATGTCTTTAAAAACCCAAACTAAATTAGAAAGCTAGATTGAGCATTATGAAAAGCTATATAAGAAGCATGTGATGCTGGAAAGTGAGCTGGCTAAAGCAAAAGCCAAAGGAAAGGTTGTCGGGGTCTTCAAAATTGATTTGGATAAAATAAGAAATGAGATTAACCTGCTAGAGGAGAAGCTCGATAAAGAAAAGACTAAGGCAAAACATTTGGAAGAAAAGAATGAACTTCTCGAGCACCACAACCAGATAATTGACACCAACAACAATTAACTGAATAGGAACAACATATTCTTCTTGTAAAAGATGAGTAACATGGATGAGCAGATTGACCAAGCCTTTGTCTATGCTCAAAGAATCCACCGCAATGCTCAACAAGTTAAGATGGATGTCCACCAATATCAATAAAGCATAACTAAGACTAATGCATTTCTTAGGTACATAGAAAACAAAGGCTCAACCTTTCTCCCTGTAAACGATAATGATGAGTAAACTAGATTTCAAATGTAAAAGTTTTCATCAAATATTAATGAAAAGGGCTTAGACCTAATCTTTTGAGCAATATTGCTTTATGATGAGTGTATTTTTATTAAGCATTGGCTCGGATTAAATTGTCTCGGAAGCTATGAAAGGAATGATGGCCATATATCAGCCCAAAGTATAGCTAATCCATATCCAACATACATCATCATGCATAATCATATATCTTTATGCATCTACACTTATGAATTATGGAATGTGTATGGCAGGGATTTGAGATATAGGTCCCCCAAATCTAGTTTTCCCTTAAAGAGTCACGAGTTGCCAACATTTTACGATGTTAAAAAGGATTTGATCAACTTCTAATCCAAAAGCATCATTGTGGTTTTCTTCAAGCCGGTAACAAGAACCTCTACTTTACCATAAACTCAGCTTATGACCTATGCTTGGATGTCATCTATGAAGTTTTAACGCACTCATCAATAAAGACTGTGGGGGAAATGTATGCTTCTTTCCAAGAAGTGCAACAAGTTCACTTACAAACCGACTTTCACAAAGCTACACAACAAAAAAATCAATATTGTCTCTCGATTTTTTTTTTATATAAAGTATGATCAAAATTGAATATCATGTTTCCTTTGTTTCAATTGACACTCTGAAACCCTATCCTGAAATATCATTTGATTTCCTTCCAAACCATATGGAGATTGTGGCATCAACAAATTAAGAAGTGTTACTTTGCCATGCATACCATGGACCATGCTATTATGTGGGCAACCTTACTACCAAATAATGACAGAAGATTCTGAATCCAAAGACATGATATGATACTATAAAATGTGGCATGATGGTTGAAATATCAAAGCCTTTACACTACAAGATTGTGAGATTCTCGAATCCTAAGTTTTGCCTATATGATAAATAATTCTATATATACCACTGCGTTAGATTCAAGTTGTTTGACATAAAGACTTGGAAATGGAAGCCGTTAGATGAAGTAAATTTACCACAAAAAGAGTTCCTTTTTCATATAAAAAAGTATCCATAAATGATTCATTTTATTGGATTACTTAGAAGAGAAATATATTTGCATTTGATGTGAATAGGGAGAGCTATTGCTTGTTTCCACTTTCTCCACCAATCTCTGAGGGAAATGATGGTAAAGATATTGAGCTTGTCAAATAAAAAGAAAAACTTGCAATGACCTGTATTGATAGGGAGAGCGATTTCATGGAAGTATGGATTATGGAGAGTTATGATGGAAGACAATGGAACAAAAGACTTTCAATAAACATAGGGGTTTTAATAAGGAAAGAACCTTATGTAAGTCCTTTGGCCTTTTGCAATGCTGACAGGAAAATATTTTCTTGACGTCATATTTTTCAACTTCAAGCCAGAAGCATTGATATGTTATGATTAGGGAAGAGTTTACTCAATGGATGCTTCCAATTTCAACCCACTTTTATTGCCAATGAAGGAGCATAGTTGGACACAACATTATAATTGCCATGTATGGCCTCAAGAATAATTTCCCTGAACCATTATTCCTTAGGTGGTATAATTCAGATGAGAGATGTGAATAGTTACAAGAATTTCAAGTATCAAGTCCGAAAGTTGGTTAGCAAGAGGCAAGTTAAGTTTGCAAAGGATAATGTCATTTATTATATAGTCATTGGATCATCATGAGTATAACAAAGGTTAATAAGCAATGACAAAACATGGATGTTTTTAGAGAACCTTACCTCATTAAGGTGTTGTATTGTCAACGTTTTTTTATGGAATTTTTCTATTTTGCACTTTGTTTTGAGATTAAATCATCTGTTTAATGAAATATGCATTTTCTCTTTCTTTTTTTTATTTTAAAATTAAGAGATATTTAGCATTTTATTATTGACTATGATATTTTGATCAAACTCCAACATATGAAATTAAGACTAATCAATCATGAAAGAGTAAAAGTGTTTTGATTGTAGAAATGATTCAACGTTTGTTAAAATAACTTGACAAACAATATAAGGTGACCAGACAATTTTAAGATCACATATAAAATTAAACCACACATCATGGATCCAAGTTTACATAATGACATGTAATGGATTCAGTAGTTATGGACTCGCGAATGATGGTTCTTTGTAAGTTCAAATTATTACATTGAATGAGGTCAAAATTTATTGATTATGAATTTGCTTGAAATGAGAAAATGTCATATTTGTTTATTCATTTCACAATTCTTAAAATATATATCCCTTACAATCTCATTTTGAGCTTGATTGGAATCTTTCTTTCAAAAAGAAACTCTGACCTAGATCATACCCCATACTGGGGGCAAATAAGAGATCTTTACATTCTTTCTTACGAAAGGTTATCTTTACTATGTGTTTTCTCCTAAATTTGTCTTTTTGATTGCCATTAATTATCATAATAGTTTTTAGTTTTTTTTATATATTTTTAATTATTTTATGAGAAAAATGTTGACATCGGTCTCTAAAGATAGAAGACTCAATGATCTAATTACAAAAATATTGACATCGATCTCTTTTAAAAGGAGACTTGTCGTTTTGGTTCTAAAACAAATATCATTATTCCCATAAAAATAAGACCTATCTTACCTAAGATTTTGACATCACTCCCTATAAAAAGGAGACGTGTCAATTAAGATGTTTTGTTTTTTTAAGTGAATGTTGGACCTGTAAAAATAGTAAAACTTGAATTGGGCTTTGGCCTATTCATTTTGGTGAATTGCAAAACAAACCTGAAAGTCATCATTATTATCTATAGGCTTTAATAGGATCATATTGACCTAACCTAAATTATTATGTTGTAAAATATTACAGAATGATAAATGAATCATTTTATTATTATTATTTTTTGTTTTATTTCATTTTCTTTATAAGGATATCACTACCAACAAAACAAAAAAAGGTTTGAACTTTCACAATAATAATAAAACAAAAATATCAATATACATTAAATTTAAACACACAAATCACAAAAAAAATTTTATCTAGGGTTTGAAATTTGGAAAAACACCAAAAAATGTTAAAAAATTATGAGTGGGCCACGTGGAGCGCATGTAATCCATGCATGGACTACCTAATTCTTTTAGACAAAGTGCACATGCTTATGATACACCAATACTTGCAAAATGAATAAGAAAACACAAAGTAATAGAAATTATCTTTCTTTGATTTTTTTTGTTCCAATATTTCATGTCTCTTGGTTTCTTTAAGTGGTAATTGAGATGGTGTTTGCTTGGGTGGTTGTGGATAAGAGGAAAGGTTGGAGAGGTCTATGGTATATTGGTTATTGCTGATCACAGGATGGTGGCTCACGATAGCTAATTTGGCATAGAGAGAGATTGTCATTACTGAGTCACCTAGAAGTGTTGTCGTTGCTACTCCTATACTGTTGTTGGTGGTCGAAGGTGGATGACAATAATAGTAAGGTAAAGAGGTTATCATGAGTTTGTTTGTATGGTGGTTGATGGTGGTATTGTTTCTCTATTATTGGATTAATTTGGAGTTGATTTTCTTTGAATTAAGGGTTTTCCAAGGGCTTTAAGTGGTTGAGGGTATGAAGGTTAGTTTAGGCTATGATTTAGTTGTTAGTTGCTGATCATGAGGCTGGAAATAAGGCTAGTGCTTAGAGGTAATAATGCTAGTCTCAAGTTGAGTGAAAATGGTGTCCATTGGTGGATTGTTGGTTGTCGGCTGGAGAAGACAGATTGAAAAGTAATGGTCGAGGGTGAGTGGTTGAGAGTGGTGGTTGATTCGGTGGTGGCCGAAACAGAGTTGAGAATCTTGGATATTTTGATTGATGGTGGGATAAGGGTGGATGTTGTTTTATGTTTGAGGAACAAGTAGTATGGGTTGATCAAATGTTGTGTTTTTGATCCATAAGGGGTTGTCTCAGTGTTGAGTTGATCAAATCTTCATTCAATTCCCTTAGCTGTTGTCTAGGTTGTGTCCTACCCTTTTTGAATTGTTACCTCAAATGCTAAAAACATTTGTGAGTACCTTTTGGGCTTAATCTAAGGGATTGAATGAAGATTTAGGCAGAAATTTGAGAATTTGGTTTGATAGAGATTTGACGAGGCTAAAAATCTAGGATTGAGGAGCTGTAATTAAAAGATTGAAATACAAACTTAAATGTTGGGATCTTTGGTTTAATTGCTCAAGAATATGGCTATAAATAATAGATTGCAATCTCTGGTTTAAATATCTGGAATTAATTTTAGACTAAATTGAATTAAATTAGTTTAAGTGGACTTAATTGGAATAAATTGGATTGAATTAACTGGATTGAAACAAATAGAACCGAAATGAAGTTATATAAAGAGATTAATTAGTCCTCTAAGATGTTTCTTCCTTTTCATTACAATCCTTGACTTTTGAATTTTTCAATTTCATTAAATTAGGGCTTTAAATCTTGAACTCTCTCTCAATTTAATCCCGAAATCAAATCTTTCTAAGTTAGTCTCTTTTAAGTTTAGTCATTGTTTTCCAAATTCTTACAATTTCAACCGGATTTATCCTAAATCCCTTTTTTTTTCAATTGCATCTCTAATTGAATCAATTTAGAGTCTTAGATTTAACAGCTTGTTGCAAATTCATCTTTAGTTCCTAAAATTATGCAATTTTGATCAATCTAACTCCGAAATCTAATTTTTTTTTCAATTAAGCTCTTCATTGATTTTTAATTTGGTTGTTTGTTTCAAAATCATCCTTAAACTTCAAATTTCTTTCTCTCTTAACCAAATCAAATTAAACTATTTTCTCTTCGATTCAAACCTCAATTATGACCTAAAAATTTTCTAACTCAATTTTTGCCTGTAATACTTAATCATTTGTCCAATTTTCAACCTCGATTATATTTTTTATTGTATTCTTGCATTTTTATAATTTTCAAGATTTTTCTCTCATAAAAAATAAATAAATATGAAGAAAATAATGAAATGATTAAAATTACTTAAAAGACACATTTTTTGGATCTTTTATTTAATTTTTGAAACATGTACAAAAAGAGAGGTAAAAAATGTTACAATAATATTAATGCATGAACTCTTAAATGTAGAAAATAACATAAAATCACTCTCTACTTGATAAACTCAAATTTAACAAGCCCAAAAAACCCCTCAAAATGCTTGAAAATGTAAAAAAAGCCAAAAACAATATTTATAAGCTCGGGTAAGGTTGCCCGAGCCTAACTACTACCAAGGTGCATAGTAGCCTGAGCCTATACTAGTCGTGCTAGGCTTGCATCTCAACTCTCACATGGGTTCAGGCTACTATACCCGAGCCCAACATGTTTAGGTTCAGGTAGCATGTCTGAACCCATTTTTCATCTTTAATATGCTCAAGAACCCCAAGTCTAACACTTTATTGAGATTTTTTTAGGACCGCATGCAGGTCCCTCAATATTTTATATTGATCTAATACATATTATTTTGAGTAGAATATAACTTAAAATATCATAAGGTTTAAATTACACTTTAGCTCCTCCTCTACACAAAAAGACAAGACTCATGAGCCATAAATACATCATGAGTCATTCAAACTTAAAGTTTACAATCTCTTTACTCTTAACATTTTCAGTATAAATGTTTTCAAAACTTATCTCTAAAATATCATTGCATTTTTTCTATATACAAAGTTACTGACTTGAGCATTTAAGAGTCTCCACATCAATCAAATAAGAGCTTTTACAAGTATCAGCTACCATCCACCTTAGCTTACCATGCACCACCAGCTACCAACCACTTGGGCTTTCCATATCAAGCCACCAAACACCTTGAATAGAAAGAATGGATCAAATTGCTTGAACTAAGAGATTAACTGACACATCAACCTTATTCCTAAGCATCTAGGATTTTAGGACATCATCAGTGGTGCCATCTATAGGAAACTGATTAAAAAAGTCATCAGTTTCTAAAACTTGTTTTTGACATTTCTAGACCATTCTATGACACACAACCAAGACACACATGAGCTAGAACATGAGAAAAATTTATCTTTTATCCTGGACACTTCTACCCAAATAGACCTTCAACAACTCACCAGTCATATGCAACTCCTCACTCATGCCATGTTGGTAACTCAATGGTAAAATCAGACATTTCCACTCCAACAAGTCTTGACACCTTCAGCAACACACAACACCCTAACTTCACAACCATCGGTTGTACTAGGCCCTTTAGATGATTACACTACCTAGAGGAAAGTAGGCAAAATGACATTCCTGAAAGTCTCTCAAGGGCTCACTTGTGCCGTCGTGATACCCATATACAGAGTCGATACTCTAAACGTACTCCCCCTAACTACTATGAGATGGAAACCAATTACTGTAACTGTCGCACCCGACATCGAAATGGCCTTAAAAATTAGTTTTTTTGGGGAAGAATGGATTTCTGGCATCCTATTCTTTGATGGGGAATATTCTTGTTTAAGGAGTCGCCACCTAGTATTCTATGGTACGAGACTGGTTATGTAAAAGGAAAGATATTATCACCCCTTAAACATCATGCTTAAGGCAGGCTGCATTGCTGATCGTTGTCATTGACTGCTAACATTTTTGTTGGTTTATACTATGATGGTTTACGTGTAATATTCCTGACTCTGGCACTAGTGAATATTCAACTATAGATATTTACAACTCTGGCGTTGACAAGTATTACGTAGGTATCAAAATGAATAAATTTAAATCATTATTTCTTTTTATTCCTGACTCTAGCATCAGTGAATAAACAAATAAAAATCAATTTATTTTTACGCATACACATTATTTTTATTTTTATGTAGCTAAATAAAAGCAAAATACAATAAAATAAAATAAAATAAATTTACATTAGTAATTTTATTCCTGACGCTGACGTCAGTGAATAAACCAATAAATTTATTTTATTTTATCTTATGTTTTTTTTTTGCATGCACATTTTTTATTTTTATATAACTAAATAAAATACAATGAAATAAATTTGAATCGGTATTTTTATTCTGACTCTGGCGTCAATGAATAAAAAAACAATAAATTCATATTTATATTTTTTACATACATAATTTTTTTATTTACATTTTTGGGCTGGGCCCAACTCAGCCCATATGGCCTAGCCAGCCCGGCCCGGTCACTGGCCCAATCCAGTGACCCGACTGGGCAAAAAAACTAAAAGCACGCGTGAAGTGACTTCACACGTGCATGAACACTGTGCGAAGGTAATTAAATTACCTTCGTACAGTGTTCTTGTAACAATTCAATTTGAAATGAAGATGCAAAGGTGAATGAAGAAACAGGCATACCTGCTTCTGGAGACTGAAGATGCTTGCAGCGATGATGATGATTCTCGCCTATTGCTTCCCTTTGTCCCCTTTCTGTACTCACTTGTCTGTGTTTTCCTTTTGTTTTCTCATAAGCTTTTAAAACTAAGAAGATGATGCCGGCCTGCTGTGAGTTTGTTTTGGGTGTTTTCTTTTGTGCATGGATGTCTGCAGAGATGAAGGCAATGGCGGGGACAATTATCTGTGTATGATGGTTTCCTTTCCTCTCCTTTTCTCTGTGTATTATTTCTCTCCTTGATTTTTTCTCCCCTTCTGGGTTTTTTGCCATCCCTTTTATAAAGAGATCCTACAGCTTGCCCTTCAACTAATCCTACCTTTGCAGGACTGTTATTCAACCCACGAACAAGGTTGTGGGCAAGAGATGTGGTCCATGATTGGATCGGATTTGTTGCAGATTTTTAGGTCCCCTGTTGAATCGGGATGAAGAAAACGAACACGGCTGTTCCACCAGCAACGGCGACGTTTCGGCAGCAAATGGACATTTTCATTTTGACCCCTGATCTTTGGAATTTTAACTGTTCGATCTCAATTAATTAAAAAATTCCTTTCAATTTTGCCATTTGGATTAATTTCAATTGAATCCCTAAATTATAACACTGTTTACAGTCCTTAATTTTCGGATTGTTCAATTTGGCCCTTAATTAAATCTTTAATTTTTAATTCTTTCAAAATCATCCCTGAAAAATCAGTCAAAATTCCTAAAGTACACCAGCAATTTCATTATGGTCCTCGGTCTCTTAATTTCTTGAAATTTTGCTTCTAATCAACCCACAAATCTGGTATTTCTTTAATCAAAACTTAACTAAATCCTCAAACTTAT
>Ga0325400_1001891_pt1 | contig 17741 bp, 13 predicted proteins | sample PopdelMetagenome_2_FD_205662 | JGI IMG/M metagenome (GOLD analysis project Ga0325400, IMG submission 205662) | Populus deltoides microbial communities from Bellville, Georgia, United States - Xylem-PdKOR-R1 | ecosystem: Host-associated > Plants > Phyllosphere > Stem > Wood/Secondary xylem... | reverse complement strand
CAGCGCCGGCGTCAAGGAGGGCTTTGCCAGCGACACGACGGGCAAGCTGCTGTCGGGGATCGTCACCGGGGGCGGGCTGCTGTCCAAGGTGCCCGTGATCGGATCGATCATCGGCGGGGTAGGGTCGCTGCTCGGCTCCCTCTTCGGCTCCACGACCAAGGTGACCGCGTCGGGCCTCTACGGCGGGCCGCAGTCGCTCGGCTCGATCCTGGGCGGCGGCTTCGACGCCAGCACCTTCAGCGACGTCGAGAAGACCAAGAAGTTCCTCGGCATCAAGACCGGCACGTCGACCTCGACGCAGTTCGGGCAGGCAGATGCCGGGCTCGAGCAGCAGTTCACCCTGATCCTGCGTGGCTTCTCCGACGCGATCGGCGCCGCGGCGGGGCCGCTCGGCGAGGCGACCGGGGCGGTGGAGGCGCGGCTCGCCGGCTTCGTGGTCAACCTGGGCAAGGTCGACCTCAAGGGCCTGACGGGCGAGCAGATCGAGGAGAAGCTGACCGCGATCTTCGGCGCCGCGGCCGACAGCATGGCGGGCGCGGCTTTTCCCGGGGTCGAGCGCTTCCAGAAGGTCGGCGAAGGTGCATTCGAGACGCTGGTCCGCGTCGCCTCGACGGTGGAGGCCGTTACGACCTCGCTAGATCGGCTCGGCGCTGGCGCGCGCGCGCTCGGGATCGATGCGAAGCTCGGGCTGGCTGCGCAGTTCGACAGCGTGTCGGACCTCACCAGCGCGGCGGATGCCTATTTCCAAGCGTTCTATACCCGCGAGGAACAGTCGGCCGCACAGGCCGCGCAGCTGACCCGTGTCTTCGCCGGCATGGGGCTGGTGATGCCCTCGACAATCGCGGGCTTCCGCCAGCTCGTCGAGGTGCAGGACCTGACCAGCGCGTCGGGGCAGGCAGCCTATGCGACGCTGCTACAGCTGGCGCCCGCCTTTGCCGATCTCCAGTCCGCGATGGCGGGGGCGAAGAGCGCGGCCGATATCGCCAGCGAGCGGCAGGACCTGGAGCGCAAGCTCCTCGAGCTGCGCGGCGACACCGCGGCGCTGCGCGCGATCGAGCTGGCGAAGCTCGACGCGTCGAATCGCGGATTGCAGGAGCAGATCTACGCGGTCCAGGACGCGCAGGAGGCGGCAAAGGCAGCCGAGCAGCTGCGCGAGGCGTGGTCGTCGGTCGGCGACAGCATCATGGACGAGGTGCGCCGCATCCGCGGGCTGACCGGTGCCGACGGCTCGGGCAGCTTCGCCGAGCTGCTCGGCCGCTTCAACGTCGCGAACAGCGCGGCCCGCGGCGGCGACATGGACGCGGCCAAAAGCCTGCCCGGGCTGAGCCAGTCGCTGCTCAAGGCAGCGGAGGACGCCGCGACCAGCCGGCAGGAACTGAAGCGCGTGCAGGCGGCGACCGCGGCGAGCCTCGAGGCGACCTATGGCGTCGTCGGCGCGCTGACCGCGGCCAAGCCCACATCCGTGACCGCGCAGGTCATCGCCGCGGCCGAGGCGCAGGGGACACCCTCTGCCGTCGCCAGCGAGGGCGTGGCCGACGCCTTGGCTGAGATCCGCGACGAGATCGCCGGCATGCGTCGGGAGAATGCCGTCGGCCATGCCACCACCGCCAGCAAGGCGAGCAGCATCGACAAACGGCTGGAGGCGGTCACGGCCGACAGCGGCGGGCAGGCGATCAGCGTGGCCGCGGCGGCATGAGGGTCGAGCTGGACGGGGGCGAGGTGGTCGAGCTCGGCACCACCGAGACCAACCCCACGATCGGCATCGTCGACTACAGCCGGCGCGTCACGGACGCGTTCGGCGTGACCACGGTGGTCGAGCGCGGGTTCGCGCGCACGCTGTCGGTGAAGCTGGGCGTCGACTTCGACCAGGTCGACAGCCTTCAGCGCCGGCTGGCTGACCTGCGGGCGACGTCGGCGCGCTGGGTGGCGGACGACCGGTTTGCCTGGCTGAGCCCGCGCGGCTTCTACAAGGATTTTGACGTCGACCTTTCCGTCCCGCCGCTCAGCATCTGCTCGCTGACGGTGGAGGGGCTGGCCGCGACCGAGCCGCTGGTCGACGCCGGCGGCGATCCTGCACCCATCGGACAGGCGTCCACCCTCCAGCTGGTCGATCCGGTCGCCATCACCGACCCGGTGCTGGTCGCGAGCAGCGTGCCCGAGACCGACGCGGAGCCCTGGTCGGCAGCCACCACCTACGTCCAGGGCGCGCGGGTCGTCCGTGCGCACCGCATCTGGGAGAGCCTGACCGCCGGCAATGTCGGGGCCGAGCCGTCAGGCGACCCCACCCGCTGGCTCGATACCGGTCCGACCAACCGATGGGCACCGTTCGACCAGGCGCTCGGGACGGCCACCACCGCTGTCGGCTCGATCACGACGACGCTCCGGGCGCAGAGCGCCGTCTCGGCGCTGGCGGTGCTCGACACCGACGCGGGCAGCGTCCGGGTCCAGGCGCCGGGCTACGACCGGACGCGCGTTCGGACCGGCCAGGGCACCAGCTTCCTGTTCCTCGACCTGGTCGTCCCCGCCGGCGCTGACGTGACGGTCACCATCAACGCCGGCGGCGGCGGCTCGTCCACGCGCACCTGGTCCGACACCGCCACCTGGGACGATGGCGCGAGCTGGGCGGACACGATGCCGCTGCCAGGCGCGGGAAGCGTCACCGTGGGCACCATCCTGATCGGGCAGCTGCGCGCGCTGGGGCTCACCGAGGCGTCGCCGAGCGCCAGCATCACCGACTACAGCCGCAAGGAGACGGACGATTTCGGCGCGGTCACGGTGGTGGAGCGCGCCTGGGCGAAGCGGATGACCACCCGCGCCCTAATCCGGACGGACGCGCTCGACCTGGTCGCAAACCGCCTCGCCGCGGTGCGGGCGCGCCCTGTGCTGTGGGTCGGGCAGGAAGGGCTCGAGAGCCTGACCGTCTACGGCTTCGCCAAGGAATGGTCGATCGAGGTGGGCGCGACCACCAGCAAGCTGTCGCTGTCGATCGAGGGGCTGAGCAAGGCGGGCAAAGTCAAGCCGTTCGCGCCCGGCGCCGGCACGGTCGCGTGGCCGGACGTGACCGATCCGACCGGGACCAAGCCGCAGGACGGCGCCACGGTAGGCGCGCCCGCGGGCACCCCGGTCGCCGGTGTCGACGCCGGGGACCTGGTCAACCGGGTGGCCAGCTTCGACCAGCGGTTCGCCACGCTCCAAGATGTCACCATCCCCGCGGTCAACGCGGCCGTCGCGGCGTCGGACGACCGGATCACCAAGGCTCGCACCGACTTCGACACGCGCATCGGCGCGGCGCGTGATGATCTCGCGGCCGAAGCCGCCCGCGCCAAGGGTGCCGAGGAGCAGCTCGCCGAGCGGATCAGCAGCGTCGTCGCCGATGGCACCGGCTATGACGATGCCGCGATCTACGCGCGTGTGGGGGAGGTCGATCGCGCGCGCGCCGATGGCGACCGCGGGCTGGGCGAGCGGATCACTAGCGTCGAGGCCGGCTACTCCAGCAAGACGGAAACGGCCGCAGCGATCACCGAGACGGCGCGGACGCTGGCCGCAGCAGACAAGGCGATCGCCGATCGGACCACGGTCATAGAGGCTACGGCGCGCCCGGGCGGCAATCTCGTCCCCAACAGCGCCTTCTCGACGCTGGACGGCTGGATCTTCACCTACAATGCTGACCTCGCTGGCGAGATCGTCCGCAATGGCGCAGGGTCAGCGTGGCAGATCGGTGGTGTCGAGAATAATCTCACGCTGCATCGCGGGCCGGCCCGGGCAGGGTTCACGACCGAAGCCAGCAGCATCATCTTCGCCGTGCGGCCGGGGTCCTGGGTTCAGCTCTACGCCCTGGTCGCGTCGCACCGCTGCCGCGGCTGGGTCAGCGCCTATTTCTACGACGCTGCCGGCGCGATCGTCGCTTACGCCGGTGAGAACTTCGGCGCAGGCGCAACTGGCGGTCGCAACATCGCCGCGCACGAAATCGTCGGTGTCGAGTGCTTCAAGGTACCGGATAACGCGGTGGCTGCCGCCATGCTGCTTCGGCAGTACGACGTGACCAGCGACGGGTACGTCTGGTTCCACCGCCCGTTCTTCGCCGAGGTGCAGGAAGGCACGACCACCTGGGCGCCCTATAGCCCTGGCAACGACCGGCCGGTGACCGACCGCGCGTCTGCGCGGCTGAGCACGGTCGAGACCGCCACCACGGACGGGCGCTTCGCCGCGGCCGAGCGGGTCGGCCGGGTGGAAGCCCGCCTCGACGGAGTGCCCGCAGCCATCAACGCCCGGGTCGAGACCGCCGAGCGCGCCGCGGTCGATGCCGATCGCGCGCTGGGCAGCCGCTCGGCGGTGCTGGAGGCTGTGGCAGCGAGCAGCGGGACCAGCGCCGTCCGCAACGACAACTTCAATTTTTGGCCGGACGGTCTCGCGCACCCGTCGAGCTGGGGCCTATGGGTCAGCGAGGGCAACTACCGGACCCAGCGCCTCTCTCCGGGTCGTGGCGGCGGGCAGTACTGCATCCGGACCATGAACGATTACGTCGACGCGAACAGCGGGTTCGTTCAGGTCATCTATACAGGCGGCGCGGGCAAGTGGGTGATCGAGGTCACCGCCGATTTCGACGTGTCGGGCGCGCGCGGCGCCGGCGTCACGCTTAGCGGCATCTGGAGCATCGACTTCTGTTCGGAGCCGGACGTAGCCGGCGTCGTCGGCGACATCCCGAATGCCGTGCGCTCCTGGTCCAAAATGGTCGAGCTCGACGGCCGCGACCAGATCAACGTCCATGCCATGCACGGCTGGACGGCCTTTGGCCGTGGTGTCGCGCCCAAATATATGGTCTGGCACCGCCTGAGCCTGCGCCCCGCGACGGACGGCGAGATCAAGGCGGGCAAGGCCGACGCCGCGCTCAATGCGCCAGGCGGCGCCCTCGCACGGATCAAGGGCACGGAGGACGTGCTGGCCGACCTGCCGAACCGGTACGCCACCACGCAGCGCGCGAGCACCCTCGAAGCGCAGGTCAATTTCGCCACCGACAGCGGGCTTCAACGGACGCTCAACGCCCGCATCGAGGACCGTGCGACCGCCATCGCCGACAGCAAGACGGGCGCGGTCGCCCAGACGGTGCAGACCCTGCGGACCGATTACGAGGGCACCAAGGGTGAGGTCACCCAACAGGCTGCGGTCATCGCAGGTCTGAACGGCAAGACGGCCGCGTACATCCGCCAGACGGTCGACGCCGGCAACGGCATCGCCCAGCTTACCTTGTGGTCCGACCAGTATGGAGGGGCGTGGGAGCTGGTCGGGGACGGCCGGGTCAGCGGCAATCTGCTGGTTACCGGGTCGGTCAGCACCGGCAGCCTGGCGCTGGGCGCGGTATCCACGTCGGGCGCAGCGGAGGCCGGCGCCCGGTCGATCAACAGCGACGGCCGCTACACGCTGGTGTCGGCCGGGGCGTCCAGCGCTGGCGGCAGCACGCTGGTCTTCGTCAGCTACTCGATCCAGTACGTGTCGACCGCGGGCATGACCTACACGCCGCAAGGCGACCTCGAGCTGGTTCGGATCGCCAACGGCGTCGAGGCCCTGCTGCGCACCTTCAACAGCAGGGTGGTCGGCGACCTGACGTGGTTTCACCAGGACGTCCCGCCCGCAGGGTCAGTCCAGTACCTGCTCCGCTTCACCCGCGGGGGCGGGGGGCAGAACGTCTGGGTTTTCCCGTCCGCCCGCATCTCATTTCTGGAACTGAAGAGGTGACCCCGATGGAAGCCTGGATCGTCTACGATCTCGCGAGCGGCGAGGAGCTGTACGCCGGCACCAGCCCGGCCGGCACGGCATCCTCGCAGGTGCTGTCCGAGGGCGCCGGCCTGATCGTCGTGCCCCTGGCGCTGATCGCGCAGCGGCCGCGGGATCTTGACGCGCTTCGGAGCGCCTTGATCCTGGGCATCGACAACGACGCCGAGCGTGCGCGCTCGCGTTTCATCACCGCTCTGCCCGGGCAGGTCGGCACTTACTGGCTGAAGGAGCGGGTCGCCCGCCGCTGGGTGGCCGATCCGACCACGCCGGCGGCGATGCTCCAGCCGGAGGCGACCGCGCGCGGGATGACGCTGGCCGAGCTGGCGGACGAGGTAATCGCCAATGCGGAAGCGTGGGAGCAGCTCGCCGGCGCGATCGAGGGGCTGCGCTTCGGCGCCAAGGTCGCGATCGGCGCGGCGACCACGATCGGCGCGATCGTCGAGGCGGCGCGGGTCGACTGGTCGGTGCTCGATGCGGCGGCTGGCTGAGGTCGCCCGGCAGCTGCTGGTTTCGATCGACCAGCTGGCGCAGGTGCTGATCGTCGGCACCGGCTACATCCTTCACCGCACCGATATCTGCCCATCGGCCGACGAGACGATCAGCAGCTATGTCGGTCGCGCGGAGCGCGACGGTGCCCGCTGGGCCCGACCCACGGCCCGCGCGATCGACGGGCTGTTCGTCCTGCTGGGCGAGGAGCCCGGCCACTGCCGGCGCAATATCGAGACCGCCGCCTGCGGCCTGCCGCCCACCCCCTGACATCTGCCCATAGGAGGCATCATGACCGATACCGCCGCACCGGCGCCGTCGCAGACGGTCGTCGTAGCCCAGCCTGCCGCCAGCCCGCGCTGGATCGCAATCGTCGGAGCGATCGTCGGCATCATCACCTCGGTCGGCTTGATCGTCGGGACGTTGCTCACCCTCGGCGCCTGGCGCTCTTCGGTCGACCTCTCGATCAACGAGCTGAAGAAGCGGATGGAGAAGGCGGAGGCCAATCAGTCGACGTACATCCCCGTCCTGATCGGGCTGTCGAAGGATGTGACCTTCCTCGCCGACCGCGCCCGTCGCGAGGACGATCGCCGCGATCGCGAGCAGCGGCACTAATGCGCCAGCGCTGACCTTCCCGCGGCCGAGGCCGCTTTCCCCGGAGACCCCAATGCTGCTCATTCCCAACTGGCGCCGGGCCTGGCGCTGGTGGTCGGTGCGCGTGTCCGCGCTGGCTGCCCTGCTCGCCACCTTCGCGATCGCCGCACCGGACCTGGTGGCGCAGATCTGGGCGCAGCTGCCGCCCGAGTTGCTCGGCCGGCTGCCCGCCAGCGCGCAGATGATCGTGCCGCTGATCCTGTCGCTGGCCCAGATCCTGGCGCGTGTCCTCAAGCAGCCCGAACCGGGCAAGGGCCTTGGAGTTGCCGGCAAGGTCACGCCAAAGGTCGCCAAGCTAGGCGCGGTGCTCGGCACGGTCGCCGGGGCCCTCGCGCTGATGATCTCGATCCCGGCCGAGGAGAGCGGTCGCAAGGTCGAGGCGAGCGTCCAAGCGGACGGCAGCATCGCGGTCCGCCACGTGTCAGGCCCGCAGTACCTGCGCGCCTATCTCGACATCGTCGGGGTCGCGACCGCCTGCGACGGGATCACCAAGGGCGTGAAGCTCGGGCAGATCTACACCGAGCGGCAGTGCGCGGGGCTGCTCGAGGCGCAGCTGATCGAGCATGCCAAGGGGGTGATCGCCTGCGTACCCGGGCTGTACGGGCGCGACTATCAGGCGCCGGCTGCGGTGTCCCTGGCCTACAATGTCGGGGTCCAGGCCTTTTGCGGGTCGACCAGCGCGCGGCACTTCCGCGCCCAGCGCTGGACGGATGGCTGCCGAGCCATGGCAATGTGGGTCAGGGCCGGCGGGCGTGTGGTGACCGGGCTGGTCCGCCGGCGCGAGCGCGAGATCGCGCTCTGCCTTCGCGGCCTGGCTGCATGATCCGGACGCGGGTGGCGGCGCTGCTGTGCGCCGCGCAGCTGCTGCCCGGCTGCGCGCTGCTGCCGCTCGCATTGGCCGGGTCTTCCTACCCGAAAGCACGAACGCTCGACGACCTTGCGGCCGAGTTCGCAGCCGCGCGGACGCTGGCGCGCTTTTTCCTGCCATGGCTGGCGCCGGTGCAGCGCACCCGGATCGAGCAGCTGGGCGCGGCTATCGAGCGCGCGATCGGCGCCGCTCGCGCCGCCCGTCTGATCACGGACCAGCGCGACGCCCAGCGCCAGCTCGAAGCCGCGATCGCCGCCTACCGCGCCGCTGCCGGCGCCTGACCAGGGACTGCGCATGAGCACTGATCGCTTTGGCGGCTACGCCGACACCGTGACCGCGCCCTCGCGGCGCTGGGCGCCGATCACGCCCCATGACACCGACGCGCTGCCCGAGATCCCCAAGGCGATCAGCAACGAGGGATCGCCCGGGTTCGTGTTCCTGGTCGGCGAGGATGGGACGGTCGCCAGCTTCTTCCTCGCGCAAGGGCAGGAGCGCCCGCTGCGCGCGAGGGTCGTGAAGGCCGAGGGCATGACTGCCGGCATGGATCTCCGGGCGCTGTTCTGATGGCCGGGTTCGGCTTCCGGCTCGGTCCCGCGATCTGGCGACGTCGTGCTCCCCGCCCCGGTGATCCACCGTCGCCTCCTCCTCCACCTCCTCCGCGCACCTGGTCCGATACCGCGACCTGGACCGACGCCATGACCTGGAGCGACCTCGCATGACGATCCTGACCACCATCCCGAATGGCGCCAGCTTCGGCGACATCCGCGCCACGCTGAACGACCTGATCGCCCGGGTGGCGGCGTTGCAGAACTCGCCCACGCCCACGCCAAGCCCAACACCGACGCTTGCGGCCCTGACCCTGGCCGCGTCCACGGTCGCCGAGAACAGCGCGGCCAACACCGTGGTGGGGGGCATCCTCGGCATGCAGTCGAGCGGCACCACCCTGTCCGTCATCGACGGCGCCGGCGGTCGCTTTACCCGCACCGGTACGAGCATTGCGGTCGGCTCGGTGCTCCCCGACTATGAGGACCCGGCCTATCCGTCGCACCAGGTCGCGGTCGTGATGCGCGAGACCCACACGGCCTCCGGCACCTATCGCGACACCACGCTGACGATCACGATCACCAACGTGCCCGAAGCGCCCGAGCTCGGCGACATCGCCTTCGGCGGCATGCCGGCGTCGCTGACGATCGGCACCGCGGCCTCGGGCCCGCTCACCGGCGCGAGGACGGGTCAGGCGATCAGCGCGACCGGGCTGCCGGCGGGGCTGACGATCGACGGGCCGGCGCGGACCTGGGCATGGAGCGGGTCGGGCTCGGCCGGTACCAGCGCCGTGACCTTCAAGGGCGATCTGGCGGATAGCCCGAACACCGGGCGAACCAATCAGGTCGCCGTGACGATCGCAGCGGCTGTCGCGCAGCACGCGATCACCGCGGTCAACGCCGACGGGATCTCGGCGCTCTGGAACGCCGACCGGGCGGCGATCCCCGCCTACTCGACCGGGGATACCGAGCTTCAGCCGGACAGCGCGCCGATCTACTTCGACGTCGTCCACAAGGGCTTCTCCGAAACCGCGCAGCCGACGACCTACACCGACCGTCGCACCCTGACCCGCCGAATGCGCCAGCCCTACACGACGGCGGCAGCCGCGACCCATCTGCTCGGCGACGGCCTGCGCGTCGCGCTTTCGCATCACGTCCTCGCCCCCACGGTCGCGACCCTGCCGGCAGGCATCACCAACGGCGCGACCGACGAGGGGCCGCGCCCGATCGCCAGCTGGAAGGACCGCAACCGCCGGGTGGTGGGCGACACCGCACTGACCCAGGTCGAAGCCTATCACTGGTCCGGCCGGAACAAGAAGCCGGTCGCGGCTGTCCTCGCCTGGTTCGAGTCGACCGACGGCTCCAAGAGGACCGCCAAGACGGCGCTGACCGGGCCCCGCGCGCTGACCAACACCGGCGCCGACCGCTTCACGGTGATCGGGTATGAGGGTGCCGTCGCTTGCGCGACCTGGGATGACGGCACCGCGATCCCCGACGGGACGGTGTTGATCCGGCAGGCGGCGGTCTACCCATGGGTCGGCATCGATGCCAATATCCAGACGACGGTCGGAGGGCTGGTCGACGGGCGCGGCTTCACGCCGCAGTCGTTCCTGAAGCACACCGCGCGGGCCAACAGCCCCGTGCACGTCTGCCTGTCGACCACCGGCACCGATGCGACCGTCACCGCATCGGGCGCCACCTCGGGCGGCGTCCAGAAGGTCTCGACCGATATCGCGGTCGCGCGCGCCAACCCGTTCCTGACGCTGGTCAGCGCCTTTAACGCCCTCAAGGCGGCGACCGGCCTCACCGGTGGCTTCTCGGACGGGTGCATCATCAACCTGGGCGCCGGCACGTTCGAGGTCACCGGCAACCCGATCACCGGCACCTGGACAACGGGCGGCGAGGTCCGGGTCCGCACCGATCCGACGCTGGCCGCGTACGCCGGCGTTCTCAACCTCTCGGCGACCACACCATTCCGGCAGCCCTACCTGACCTATGAGCGGGTCAGGTTCCTGAAGCCGAGCACCTTCCAGCTGAGCGCAGCGACGCGGTTGTCGCTGGTGGACTGTCAGGTCGAGCTGACGAACACGGGCGCGTTGTTCGGCAGCATCTCGGGGGGCGTCTTCATCAACGGCCTGGAGGTGATCGGGACCCCGACCAATAGCACCCTGGTCAGTGGCACGACCCCCTTCATGCTCGTGCGAGGCGTCAAGCAGACCGGCGGGTCGATCGACTGCTTCAACCTGACCGGCTGCGCGTTCACCGGCACGCTGTTCCTGTTCTCGGCGCGGCCGCAGAGCGGCGCCATGATGACCAGCTTCGCCAATCTCGGCATCACGAACGGCAGCCAGGCCATGCTGACGATCAACGAGACCTGCGAGAACATCGCCATCGTCAGCTACGTCGTCCAGTTCACCTCGGCCAACGACGGTATCTTCTTCTCGCTTTCAGGCGACGGAGGCACGGCCAACATCAGGCATCTGTGCCAATGGTACGGCATCGAGGCGGGTGCCAATGCGCGCGGGCGCCGCAACCGCGGCTATGACGAGAACACCACGGCCTTGCGCCAGTTCAGCTTCTGGGACGAGCGCAGCATCGTGCAGACAGGCGCGGATTACACGAAGCATGACTGGTTCGTGGGCGAGAACTTGGGCGCAGCCAATCCGCAGACGCACGTCGGCGGCTGGAATGTGCTCTACAAGGTCGGGTCGCTCGGCGTGCTCTACAGCACAGTCAACGAGGCGGGCAGCGGGCCCAACTTTGGCCCGAATGGTAATCAGAACCACGCCTTCATGGGTATGAAGTCTCTGTACCTGAAGAACCGAGCCAACATCTATGATCGGCTCGACCCGCTGTTCGAGGGGGGATACACCAAGGCGACCTACTGGAACGGGTCGGCGTTCGTTGCCGGATCCGGCGGCGTGGCGACCGATTATCGACCGACCGCCTCGTCACCGCACCTCAACATCCTGTCGTCGGCGGAAGAAGCGCTCGGGATCGACCTGCTGGGCCAGCCCCGGACCCGGGGAACGCTGGGCGCCTTCGCCTGAGAGCGCTTGCCCTCGACCACCGATAACCCCTGTGCCATAGCTGATGAGCCCGCCCGAGCTTAGCCGCAGAGGTGGGTCCGCGCGCGCGGCACTAGGTCAACCGGTTCGCCGGGTGGCCTGCTGAATAGAAGACCTTCGGGGAATATGCAGGGCGCAGCTGCCTAGTCTGCGCGGCTAACCACCCGGTATCAGGTGGTGGCGGTAAAGCCGGCCCTCGCCAGCGTATTCCCCGAAGCCACCTCGTAGCTTCACACCCATCCCCGCGGCCGGACGGCCGGGGCCCCGCCGATCGCGTCGATCGAGCGGCCACTCAGCGCGCGTAGCCGACGTGCTCCTCACCGAGAGCTGAGACGAATGCACTGCACTGCCAATCCGCCTGCCGCCTATATCGGGGGCAAGCGCAATCTCGCGCGCCGCCTCGTCGCGCTGATCGAAACGATCCCTCATCGGAGCTACGTCGAGCCGTTCGTCGGCATGGGCGGCGTCTTCCTTCGACGGCCGCGCCCCGCGCCGGTCGAGGTCATCAATGACCTGTCGGGCGACGTCGCCAATCTCTTCAGGATCATTAGGCGCCACTACGAGCCACTAGTCGCTGAGCTGCGCGATCTGCATGCCTCGCGCAGCGAGTTCGAACGCCAGCGCCGGGTCGATCCGACCACGCTGACCGACATCGAGCGGGCAGTCCGCTTCCTCTACCTCCAGCGCCTGGCTTTCGGCGGCAGGGTGGCCAGCCGCAGCTTCGGCGTCCGGCGTGACCAGTCGTCGCGGATCCAGCTGTCGCACCTACGCGCGGAGCTGCGCGCGCTGTCCCGCCGCCTCGAGGCGGTGACGATCGAGCAGCTGCCCTGGTCGGACGTCGTGCGGCGGTACGACGGGCCCGGGGCGCTCTTCTACCTCGACCCGCCCTATGACGAGACCGAGGGCTATGGCGTGGAGTTCGGCCGCGACGATTACGTCCGGATGGCCGAGCAGCTCGCTGCGATTCGCGGCAGCTTCGTCCTGTCGATCAACGCGACGCGCTTTATTCGAGAGATCTTCGCGGCCTTCGACATCCAGGAAGTCGAGACGACATGGGGACTGACCCATGCTGGCAGCGGTGGGTCCAAGAAGGTGACCGAGCTGATTATCCGCAACCGGCCGCGCTGACGGCACGGTTCGACTCCCATCCTGGCGGAGGCTGGGCGGCGTTAACCTTCGCCCGGTCTGCTGTGGGTGCCGGTCATCCTGATCGGCACCCACCCACCGCGCGCGTAGCCGAGCGCACCGACGATCGCCGGCGGCGATCCAGGAGCGGACCTTGTGGACCTACATACCGGCTTCCAGCCATACGACGACGACCTCCGAGGCATCAGCCTCTGCGCCGGCTACGCCGGCCTCGATCTCGGGCTCCACATCGCCGAGCCCCGGTACCGGACTGTGGCTTTCGTCGAGCGGGAAAGCCACGCTGCGGCCGCTCTCGTGGCACGGATGGAAGACCAGGCCCTGGGTCAGGCGGCTGTCTGGGACGATCTGCGATCCTTCGACGGCCGAGCGTGGCGCGGCCGCGTTCATCTCGTCTCTGCCGGCTATCCCTGCCAGCCCTTCAGCTACGCCGGGCACCGCGGCGGTGACGCCGATCCCCGCCACCTCTGGCCCGAGGTCGCCCGGATCGTCGACGAGGTCCGCCCCGAGTGGGTGTGGTGCGAGAACGTCGAGGGGCACCTCACTCTGGGATTTCCCGACGTCGTCGACAGCCTACGGCGCCTGGGCTACTCGACAAAGGCGGGCCTGTTCACGGCGCGAGAAGCTGGCGCTGCCCACCGGCGCCGGCGGCTCTTCATCCTGGCCCACGCCGACAGCGAGCGATGGCGGCTACGTGCCGGATCTGCTGATCGAGGCCGGGGAGATCCGGCTGGTTTCGCCCCAGGACATCACGACGGGCAGCGGCGGGCAGTTCTCGCTCAGCGAGTCGGCTCGGAGCTGGACCTCGCTGTGGTCGACGCTGAAGGCGGTAGGCTGGGCGGCGACGCCGGCGAGCTTCCGATCTTCGCCCCGGGTCCGGGTGAGCTTCAAGCATGGGAAGGGCTCCTCGCTGCGCGACCTGATACCCAACCCGCTCTTCTACGAGCTGACCATGGGATGGCCGATTGGGTGGACCGCACCCGAGGCGCCGGCAACGGGGTATGCAGCATGGCTGCGGCACTCGCGTGGGGCGTTCTCAAGACTGCTCACCAGCTGGACGCCGGGTGAGGCGGACGGCTGATCCCCGCTGAGCTGATAAAGCACGATCGCCCCCGCTGATGCGGGTATCGGCCGGGGTATCGGACCCCGGCCGATACATCGGGAACGGCGGAAATACGCGGGTTTCGCGCGACCATGGCGGAGGGCCCTTCCGCCATTATCCCCGGCGCTGGCCGCGTCCCCGCCGACGCTCAGCCCGTCGCAGCTCCCGCGCTGTCGTAGGATGAGACCGTTTTACGGCAGATGAAGGTGACAGCGAGGGCGACGCGACAGGCACGCTCCTGACCTCCACCATCTCGGGCCCGCTGGCGAGATCGAGCCCCATCCAAACCGGCCCCTCGCCGATGACGATCTCGCCGAAGTGCTCGTCGACGATGACGACGCGCACCTGCTTCCCCACCACCAGCCTCATGGGATCAGCATATGCTCACTCCTGCCGCGGTGAAAGCCGCGCGGCCGCGCGCGGTCGCCTTCAAGCTGTCCGACTATGGAGGCCTCTACCTCTACGTCGTGCCGGGTGGTCGCAAGACCTACCGCATGCGCTTCCGCTGGCAGGGCCGCGAGCAGCTGCTCACCTTCGGCGACGCGCGCGAGATCTCGCTCGAGGACGCCCGCGCCCGGCGGGACGCAGCGCGCGAGCAGCTGGACCGCGGCGTCGATCCCCGAGTGGCCGACGTCGTCGGCGATGCGGAGCGGACGTTCGAACAGGTCGCGCGCGTGTGGCACACATACATGCTGCCCCGCTGGACCGCCGTCCATGCCGTCGACGTCCTGGCGAGCCTGGAGCGCGGCATCTTCCCCGCGATCGGCGCGATGCCGCTGGCGGCGATCACGCCGCCCGTGGTCCTGCGCACCTTGCGCGTCATGGAAGCGGACGGCCGGCTTCAGACGGCACGGCGCGTCCGGCAGCGGCTCGAGGCGATCTTCAGCTATGCCATCAGCGAGGGCTGGACCAACACCGACCCTTCGGAGAAGGTCGGGCGGGCACTGCTCCCGCCGGCGCCGGCGCGGCATCATCCGGCGCTGCTCGAGATCGAGGCGCTGCGCGGCCTGCTCGCCAAGGTCGACCAGCTCCCCGGCGGCGACACGGTGAAGCGCGCGTCGCGGCTGCTCGCCCTGACGGGGGTTCGCCTGGCGGTAGTGCGCGGTGCGATCTGGGACGAGATCGAGGACCTCGACGGCGCCGAGCCGCTGTGGCGGGTGCCGGCCGCGCGAATGAAGATGGCGAAGGCCAAGAAGGCCGACCCGCGGCATGACCATTGGGTGCCGCTGTCGCCGGCAGCGGTCACCGTGCTGCGCGCGCAGCGCGCGGACCTGCAGGCCCGGGACGCATACGGGCAGCGCGCCCTGATCTTCCCCGGCCGCGGCGCGGGGCAGATGATCGGCGAGGTCGCGATCGGCGACCTCTATGACCGCGCCGGCTATGCGGGCCGGCATGTGCCGCATGGCTGGCGGGCCAGCTTCTCCACGGTGCTGAACGAGCTTTACCCCGAGAAGCGCGGCGAGATTGACCGGGCGCTGGGCCATGTCGCCGGCGGCGGGGCTAAGGGCGCGGAGGCCGAGGTCAACATCAAGGTTGAGGCGGCATACAACCGCGCGCGGGCGCAGCTCGGCCCGCGGCGGGCGCTTCTCGAGGCCTGGGCCCAGGTCCTCATGGGGTAGCGCGTCCGCGCCAGTCCCGGTATCGTGCCGCGATCGGGTCGCCCGCCCCACCTTACCGGCATGCCACGGAATGCCGGCGGACTGAGGAGACAGGGGCAGCGGTTGGGATGACCCGAGGCGGGGGGCCGAGGCGGTGGACCGACCGTCGGCGAGGCCCCCCGCCCCCCCGGGGGGTCAGAAGTCGCCGACCGCGCTTCCCCGGACACCGAGCCTGCCGTCCATGCGCTGCGGGAGCTTTCCCGGACCAAAAAGTTCGCCGCGGGCGTGACGCTGGGGGCGGGTGGCACGGTCCGTGCTCGTCCCCCCCAGGCAGCCCCGGGGCGGCGCAAGCCGCCACGTTCCCGACAGCCGGATCTTGGCGGTCGGGTGGGTATGTCGAGCCGGTGCGGCTTGGGGGACTATCCTGCTGGAGCATTGGCCCGCTGCAAGCGGGTCAATTCCTCACCTCTATAGACCTTGATGCGTCATACTGACCCAGGTTGTCCTTCCCGCAGGGAGAGAGACGCGCCTAGGCTCGCCACAGCCGCGCGCGTGGCAGCAACGTGACGGTCCGTTGGCGGTGGGGGTGGCGGCGGGGCTGTCACGGGCGGGGCTGCCGATCGCGCGACCATCCGCTTATGGCGGCGGGCGCGCAGCTGGAGGAACCGCTGGTAGACGCGCTCGGCCATGCGCTTGCGCAGGTCGAGGAAGTAGGCGTGGCTGGTCTGGCCGCGGTGGGCCTTCGCCTGGCCCTTGCCCGCCTCCATGCGGCTGCGACTGACCCAGGCCAGCAGCCCGTGGTGCTTCAGTCGACGGAGCGCGCGGCCAACGGTCTTGGTGCAACAGCGCGCAGCTTCGGCCACCTTCTCCCAAGACGGGAACCACCGGCCGCTGCCGGCGAAACACAGGAAGCCGAAGAACGCCTCGTACACGTCGACGTCCGCGCGCGTGATGCTGAGGCTGTGCTCCTCGAGTTGAGCGTCGATTGCGTCGACCTCGATCCGAAGGGCGGCAGGTCGGCCGATCGGTCGGTCGGCGGGCTCCGCCCGCATCAGCTCGTCCAGCTCGGCCGCGAGCACCGCGCGCTGCTGCGCCAGTTCGAGGACGCGACCGCGTGGGAAACGCGCAGCGCCTTCCGCCTGAAGCTCTTTGGCGATCGCGATCAGAGCTTCGCTGGTCGCGATCCGCTCATGGACCGAGCCGAAGCGATTGCGATCCCACGGCTGCGCGGCCGCGTCCTTCTCATCGATGCAGCCGCGACGGACGCGGCGATCCGGCCCGCGCGGCCGCTGGGGGTTGGAAGCGGCGACCAGCCGGCCGGCGACGTCGGCGAATGTGCGGCTGGAGGGCGTGGACGACAGGGTATGCGACATCGAGTCGGCTCCCGTGCGGAGTCGAGTGGATGCACGAAGCCGCCCGCTGTCCGAGGGGTGGACAGCGGCCGGCTAGTGCTTGGCGGTGCCCCGGTGGGGCGGATGTCGGTGGCTCCCGCTTCGGCGCGCTTTCGGCGTCAGGTCGTCGCGCGCACGTATTTCTGCGGGTTAGGGCGGTGCTAAGAGGGCTCGGTTAAGCGCGGAAATCGGCAGAAAACGGCGCTAAAGCCTTCGTTGACATCGCAGGGGTCGCAAGTTCAATCCTTGCCACGCCCACCACCTAAGTCACTTCTATCCGGTCATTTTCAGCCTCCTTGCTGAGGGGCCGGGTAGAGCGACTTCGGCGCCAGTTCGGCGCAATGCGCCTGGAGCGCGCGAGTCGATCTCACCCAGAATGTCTTCGAGCGCCCGGCTGACGGTCGCAAAGCGGCCGATCGCGTAGGTCTCGGTCGACCCGGTCGCGTCGTGGCCCATGAAGCCCTCGAGATCCCACTTGGCGACACCGCGATTGCGCAGGATCGTCGCCAGCGAGTGGCGCAGCAGGTATGGCTTCCACTCGCGCCCGGACGGCAGCGCCAGCTCGCGCAGCATCGTCGCCCAGGCTGTGTCGACGTCGAGGACCGCGCGGCCGTAATAGCTGACGAGGTGGCCCGCTCCCTTGCGCTGATCGCGATCGAGCTTGTCGTAGCGCGCCAGTTCGGCCGCGAGCCACTCCCCCAGCACCGGCAGGACGGGGACGACCGGGCGGTACTTGTTGGTCTGCGCCCGGCCGAACGGGTTGAGGTCAAGCGTCGCCGAGCCGCGGTGCCATTGCTCGCGATCGGGCGCGACGCTGATGTCCACCACGGCGTCGGGCCGCGCGATCGTGCAGAACGACGCGACAAGGAAGGCGTGGAGCGACGCGCGCTTCTTGTCAGCCTCGGCCGCATAGGCGAGCATGTCCGCCAGCACGGGCACGTCGACGCGATGTCGGCGCGGGCGGGAGACCTGCTTGCGAGGCAGTGGCTTGTAGACCGGGCGGCGCTCGGACCGCGGCGGATCGGCGTCGGCCGCGTGATTCAGTGCGGCCGCGACCTGGAGCACTGACTCCTCGGTCGTCGCGGCTGAACGCGGGCGCGACACGGTGACCTCGCCG
>Ga0325400_1001884_pt1 | contig 17789 bp, 13 predicted proteins | sample PopdelMetagenome_2_FD_205662 | JGI IMG/M metagenome (GOLD analysis project Ga0325400, IMG submission 205662) | Populus deltoides microbial communities from Bellville, Georgia, United States - Xylem-PdKOR-R1 | ecosystem: Host-associated > Plants > Phyllosphere > Stem > Wood/Secondary xylem... | reverse complement strand
TCGCCAATATCGAGAAGCTCACGGGCATGACCATTCCGCGCATCGGCAAGCCCGCCGAAGCGGCGCCGGCTGAGCGCGAGGCGCCGCGCGAGCCCGAGCGTCGCGAAAGCCGCCGCACGCGCGAGCGGGGCGGCGACCGCGACCGTCGCGGCCCCGCCCGCGACGCGCATCGCAGCGAGGCTCCAGCATCCCGTCCCCCACAGCGCGAGCCGCGACGAGACGATCGCCAGGACGGCCCCGACGACGGCTGGAACGGCCCGATCCCGTCCTTCCTGAGCGTGGGCGTACCCCCGATCGTCTGAAGAAGCGTGGCCCGTTCGGTTCGAGCCTGTCGAGAACCGGCCACGAGCGAACCGGCATCATTCCACCTCGTCGTCCCCGCGCAGGCGGGGACCCCGTTGTCTTTATCCAGTTAGAACAAGCGGAGTCCCCGCCTGCGCGGGGACGACGAGGGTTTTGTCGCAGTCGGGTCGCACTTCGGCGGAGCGCGCCCGCTTTACCGCATGAGCACCAGCTCCTCCGCCATCGACGGGTGGAGCGCGACCGTGTCGTCGAACGCCTGCTTGCTCAGCCCTGCCTTGACCGCCACGGCGGCGGCCTGGAGGATTTCCGGCGCGTCGGGCCCGATCATGTGGATGCCCAGCACCTGCTCGGTCTCGCCATGGACGACCAGCTTGTAGAGCGCGCGCTCCTGCCGGTTGGCGAGCACGTTCTTCATCGCCCGGAAGTCGGACGTGTAGACCTTGACCGCGCCGACCTTGTTGCGCGCCTCCGCCTCCGTCATGCCGACGCCCGCGAGCGGCGGGTGGCTGAACACCGCCGACGGGATGCAATGATAGTCGACGCGCCGTGGCTTGCCGCCGAACACCGTGTCGGCGAAGGCCTGCCCCTCGCGGATCGCGACGGGGGTCAGCTGCACGCGATTGGTGACGTCGCCGACCGCATAGATGCTGTCGCACGTCGTGCGGCTGTCCGCGTCGACGGGCACCGCGCCCTGCACGTCGACCTCGATCCCCGCCGTCTCCAGCCCCAGCCCGTCCGTCAGCGGGCGTCGGCCGGTGGCGAACAGCATCTGGTCGCAGGGGATCGGGTCGCCATCCTTGACGTGCAGCAAGAGCGAGCCGTCGCCCAACTTCTCCAGCCGCTCCATCTCGACGTTGAAGCGGAAGTCGATGCCCTTGGCCATCGAGATATGCAGCAGCCGATCCCTGATCTGCTCGTCATAGCCGCGCAGGATGGTGCCCGATCGATTGATCAGCGTGACGTGGCAGCTGAACTCGTGGAAGATGCCGGCGAACTCGTTGGCGATATAGCCGCCGCCCGCGATCAGCATGCGCTTCGGCACCCTGTCGAGGTGGAACACCTCGTTGGAGGTGATGCCATGCTCCGCCCCGGGAATGTCGGGAATGGCGGGCGTGGCGCCTACCGCCACCAGGATCACCTTGGCCGTGACCTCCCGCCCCGACGCGAGGCGTACCCCGTGCGGGCCGGTTACGACCGCGCGTTCCTTGATGATCTCGACATGGTTGTTGCCCAGCGTCTGGCCGTACAGCCCCTCCAGCCGCGTCACCTCCGCCAGCACGTTGTCGCGCAGCGTGTCCCAGGAGAAGTCGCAGGCGGGCACCTCCCAGCCGAAGCGGCGCGCGTCCGCCAGGTCCTCCGCGAAGTGCGCGCCGTAGACGAGCAGCTTCTTGGGCACGCAGCCGCGGATCACGCAGGTGCCGCCGACGCGATGCTCCTCCGCGATCGCGACCCGCGCCCCATGCGCCGCCGACACGCGCGCCGCACGCACCCCGCCCGATCCCGCGCCGATCACGAACAGGTCATAATCGTACTCGGCCATGGCGTGCGTCTCTCCTCGGGGGACCGGCCATGTAGGGGCTGGGCAAGGCGCGGGCAAACTGCCATCCCGCCGCCCAAAAGGAGAGGATCATGGGCAAGGTGCGGAAGATCGCGGTCGAAGAGGCTTATTCGATCCCGGAGGTGGCGGAGCAGCTCCGCCAGGTGGTGCGCGGGCCGAGCCAGAGCCTCGACAAGCTGCTGGTGAAGGGCATCTACGACGCCAATCCCGACGATCCCGGCTATGCGCGCATGAACTTCCTTGACGGGCTGACCGACATCGAAGGGCGCCGGCTCCGGGAGATGGACGAGCTCGGCGTCGACATGCACGTGCTGTCGCTGACCGCGCCGGGCGTGCAGATGTTCGACGCGGACACCGCCACCGACCTGGCGGCGCTCGTCAACGACCGGCTGGCGGAGGTCTGCCAGCGCAATCCTACGCGCTTCGCCGGCCTCGCCACCTTCGCGCCGCAAAGCCCCAAGCGCGCCGCCAAGGAGATGGAGCGCGCGATCAACACGTTGAAGCTCAACGGCTTCATCCTCAACAGCCACACCAACGACGAATATCTGGACGACCCGAAATACTGGCACGCGCTGGAGGCGGCGGAGGCCTTGGACGCGTGCATCTACATCCACCCGCGCGGCGCATCCTACGGGTTCAAGGGGCCGTTGCAGGATTACGGCATGGATTCAGCAATGTGGGGCTATGGCATGGAGGTCGGCACGCATGCCGTCCGCATGATGACCAGCGGCCTGTTCGATCGGTTCCCGAAGCTCAGGATCTGCATCGGCCACATGGGCGAGGCGGTGCATTTCTGGCTGTGGCGGCTGACCTTCATGAACTCCCGCGCGCAGAAGATCGGCCGCGCGCCCAAGACCGAGCTCACCATGGACGAATATTTCCGCCGCAACTTCGTCATTACGACGAGCGGGGTCGAGGACCCGCTGGCGCTCGACTATTCGATCAGGAAGATCGGCGCGGACAACATCCTGTGGGCGATCGACTACCCCTACCAGCCGCAGGCGCCCGCGGTCGCGTTCATCGATGCGGCCCCGCTCTCGGACGAGGACCGCGCCAAGATCTGCCACCGCAACGCGGAGCGTGTCTTCCGCATCGCACCGTTGCCGGAATAGGGGGCGTCGCCCGGCCGCGGGTTGCCAAGCAGGACAAGCATCCGCATTGCGGGCGCGACGTGCCGCAGGACGCCCCCGCCCCACGCCCCGTGCCTGCACGGTCGCGCGCGCTGCTGGCGCTGGTCGCGTGGCCTGCGCTGGCGCTCGCGGCATCCGCCCAGCCGCCCAAGGCGCCGGTGGAGCAGCCGCTCGACGATGCCGAGTTCAGCCGCGCGCTGCCGCCGTTGGATCAGGTGGCGGCGCCGCCTGTTCCCGCGCCGGTCGAGCCGCCGCCTGCCCCGGTCGCCACCGAACCCGAACTGCAGGCGACGTTGCCGCCGCTGGCCGGCTTCGACCCCTCGCCGCCCGCTCCCACGCCGACGCAGGTGGCCAAGGGCGCACGGCCCGCGCGGCTGCGTTATCGGCTGGAGGTGACCGGCCTCAAGCAGATCGGGCTGGAAGACGAGTTCCGCACCCGCTCCGCGCTGCTGCACGACGGCTCCAAGGGCGCCGCCAACGCCGCGCAGATCCGCGCGCGCGCGGAGGAGGATCGGGCGCTGGCCGAGCGGCTGCTCAAGTCCGAAGGCTATTATGACGGTACGGCGACCGCCACGGTACCGGCCAGCGTCGCCGCGGGCCAGCCGGTGCCGGTGACGATCGCCGCCGTGCCGGGCGAGCGTTTCCGCCTGGGCGCGATCACGCTCACCGGCCCGGCGCAGCCCGAGCCGTACGGCCTCGCCCGCACTGCGCTCGGCCTCAAGACGGACGATCCGCTGCGCGCGCAGGCGGTGGAGGAAGGCGAGGCGCAGATCTCGCTGCAGCTGCCGCAGCGGGGCTACCCCTTCGTCAAGGTGGGCCAGCGCGACATCGTGCTCGACGGCGACACGCACCGCGGCGACTATACGCTGCCGGTCGAAACGGGCCCGCGATCCAGCTTCGGCCGGCTGCGTGGGCAAGGCGACCCGGTGTTCACCGACCGGCACCTCAACATCTTCCCACGCTTCAAGGCGGGCCAGCTCTACGACAGCCGCCGGGTGGACGACCTGCGCCAGGCCCTGGTCGGCACGGGCATGTTCGCGACCGTGGCGGTGGAGCCGGTCGACACCGGCCAGAAGGCGGCGGACGGCACCTCGATCGTCGACCTCCTCGTGCGGCAGTCCGCGGGCCGCACGCGCACGCTGTCCGGCAGCGCGGGCTACGGCACGGGCGAGGGCGTCAAGCTCGTCGGCGAATGGCAGAACCGCAACTGGTCGCCGCCGCAGGGCGCGCTGATCTTCGACGCCACGCTCGGCAGCCAGCAGCAGGCGGTAGCCGCCACCTTCCGCCGATCGGATGCGGGCAAGCGCGACCGCACCTTCCAGACCGGCCTGTCGGTCAGCCGCGTCCGCTACGACGCCTACAATGCGGAAACGGCCAGCTTAACGCTCGGCTGGTCGCGCCAGTCCACCCCCATCTGGCAGAAGCGCTGGACCTACGGCTACGGCCTGGAACTGCTCGCCACGCGCGAGACCCCGTTCATCGAGACGATCGATTCACGGCCGCGCGCCACCTACCAGATCGCCGCCGTTCCGCTGCAATTGGGTTATGACCGGTCGAACAGCCTGCTTGATCCCACGGCCGGGTTCCGCGTCACGCTGAAACTGTCGCCGGAGGCGCAGAAGCAGGATGGCGGCGGCTTCGACGTCTATTCACGCAGCCTGGCCGAGGTGTCCGCCTACTACCCGTTCCTCGACCGGAACCTGGTCCTGGCGGGACGGGCGCGCGTGGGATCGATCCAGGGCGCGTCGCGCGACTCCATCGCGCCCTCCCGGCGGCTCTATTCGGGCGGCGGCGGCTCCGTGCGCGGCTTCGGCTACCAGCAATTGGGCCCCAAGGACGCCAACAACGATCCCGTCGGCGGGCGCTCGCTGACCGAGTTCGCGGTGGAGGCGCGCTACCGCTTTGGCAATTACGGCATCGTGCCGTTCCTCGACGCAGGCCGCGTCGGCGAGGGCTCGACGCCCAGCCTGTCGGGGCTGCGCTACGGCGTCGGCATCGGCGCGCGCTATTACACCAATTTCGGGCCGTTCCGCCTCGACGTCGCCACCCCGCTCAACCGGCAGAAGGGCGAGAGCAAGATCGGCGTCTACATCTCGATCGGCCAGGCCTTCTGATGGCGCTCCGCATCCTCAAGTGGATCGGGATCGCGATCGCGGCGCTGGTCGTGCTCGTCGTGGCGGCGGTGTTCGCGCTCGACACGCAGCCGGGCAAGCGCTTCATCGCCGATCGGCTGGCGGGCTACACCACCGCGTCCGGCATCAACATCCGCACCAGCCGCATCGACGGATCGATCTACGGCCGCATGCAGCTGCGCGACGTGGAGGTGCGCGACCCGCAGGGTGTCTTCGTCACCATCCCCGAGCTGACGGTAGACTGGCGCCCCTTCGCCTACCTGCACAGCAAGATCGACGTGCGCGAGCTGGCCGCGCCAAGCATCGTCATGCTGCGCAATCCGGCGTTGAAGCCGGTTCCGTTCGATCCCAACGCGCCGACGCTGCCCGACATCGACCTCGCCATCGGCCGCCTCCGCATCGACCGGCTCGACCTGCGCGCGCCCGTCGCCGGCCAGCGCTACGTCGTCAGCCTCGCCGGCACGGCGGCGATCGCGGACGGGCGCGCGCAGATCAACGCAGATGCGGGCACGCTCCGCGTCGGCGGGCTCGGGGGCGGCGACCGGCTGCACGTCATGCTGGACGCGGTGCCCGACGCCAACCGCTTCGCGCTCGATGCGCGGCTCCAGGCGCCTAGGGGCGGGCTGGTGGACAGCTACGGCCGTCTCGGCCGCCCGCTGACGCTCACGATCGGCGGCAAGGGCGATTGGGCCAACTGGCAGGGCAAGGCCGTCGGCCTGCTCGGCACCGAGCGGCTGGCCGACGTGGACGTGACGGGGCGGAGCGGCACCTTCCATGCCACCGGCGCGGTGCGGCCCGGCCTCGTGCTGACCGGCCCCGCCGCGCGGCTGACCGAGCCTGCGATCCAGCTCGACCTCCTCACCACGCTCGCCAACCGCACGGCCAACACAAAGCTGACCGCGCGCTCGGACGCGTTCGCGCTCGACGCTCGGGGGCTGCTCGACTTCGCGCAGAGCCGCTTCGGCAATCTCGTGGTGAACGCGCAGCTGCTGCGCCCGGGCAGCATCATGCCCAATGTCAGCGGACGCGACGTGCGGCTGGCGGCGACGCTGGACGGCGCGTTCACGCAGCCGACGGTGGACTACAGGGTCTCGGCCGCCGCGGTCGCCTTCAACACGACGGGCATCGCCGGCCTCCAGGCGAGCGGCCGCGCGGTGGTGAACACCGACCGCATCGCCGTGCCCGTCCACGCCACCGCGCGCGCGGTGACGGGCCTGAACGCTTCGCTCGGCGGGCTCGTCACCAACCTGCGCGTGGACGGCGACATCGTCTATCAGGACGGCAAGGTCGCGACGGACAACCTCCGCCTCCGCTCCGACCGGGTCGACGCCACCGCCATCCTGCTCGCCGATCTCGCTAAGGGCACCTACACCGGCGCGCTCAAGGGCCGCGTCAACGATTACGAGGTGAACGGCCTCGGCCGCGTCAACCTGCTGACCGATGCGCGCGTCGTGCCGGGGCGGAATGGCGGCTTTGCGATCCGCGGCCATGTGAAAGCGGTGACGCGCCGCATCACCAATGCGGGGCTGGCGACGCAGCTCGGCGGCAATGCCGTGCTCGACGCGGACGTGGGCTACGACCTCGCGGGCGGCGCCACGGTCAGCAACCTCCGTCTGCGCAGCCCGAACATCCAGGTGACGAGCGGCCAGGGCTTCTACCGGCCGGACGGGCGGATCGGCTTCCGCGGCGCCGGCCGCTCCAAGGATTACGGGCCGGTGACGGTGGAGGTGACGGGCACCGTCGCCCGGCCGCAGGCGCGGCTGCGCGCGGCGAGCCCCGGCGTCGGCATCGGCCTCGCCAACCTCGACGCGACGCTCACCTCCAGCGCGGCGGGCTACCGCGTCCAGGCCAGGGGCCAGTCCGCCTACGGCCCGCTCGACGCCGACGTCACGATCCGCGTCGGCGGCAACGGCACCAGCTTCGACATCGCCAATGCCAGCCTCGCCGGCATCCGCGTCGCGGGCAGCGTGGCCGCGACCCCCGCCGGCCCCTATGCCGGCCTCCTTCGCCTGACCGGCCAGGGACTGAACGGCACCGTGCGGCTGGCGGCGGCGGGACGCGTGCAGCAGGCGGTGATGGACCTGTCCGCCTCGGCCGCGAAGCTGCCCGGCCCCGTGCCGGTAACGATCGGCAGCGGCAACGCGCACTTCACCGCGCTCCTCACCCCCGGCGCGCCGTCCGTGGTCGGCCAGTTCGCCTTTGCCGACATCCGCTCAGGCGGGCTGGTGCTGGCGCGCGCGCAAGGCAAGGTGAACTACGCCAACAATGCCGGTCGCGTGCAGCTCGTCGCCAGCGGCAACCAGGCGGGTGCGCCGTTCAACCTCGCCGCGCAGGCGCAGCTGTCGCCCACCCGCGTGCTCGCCAACCTGTCGGGGGCGGCGAATGGCATTCCCTTCCGCCTCGCCCGGCCGGCCGTGGCGGTGAAGACGGGCGCGGGCTGGACCTTGCAGCCCGCCACGCTCGTCCTGCCGCAGGGCCAGATGGACGTGAGCGGCCGCTTCGGCGGCGGGGGCACGCAGGTCCATGCCGTGCTGCGCGCGCTGGACCTGTCGATCACCGAGCCGTTCGTGCCGGGCCTTGGCCTTGGCGGCAAGGCGTCGGGCACACTCGACTACAATGCCGGCGGTACGGTGCCCAACGTGCGCACGCGCATGGACATCACGGGCTTCACCCGCACCGCCTCGCTTACCGTGTCCGAGCCGATGGACCTCGCCTTCCTCGCCACGCTCAACGACACGGGCGGCGACCTGCGCGCGCTGATCAAGAACAACGGCAACGTCGTTGGCCGCGTCCAGGCGCGCCTCGCTCCGCTGGGCGCGGGCGCCAGCCTGACGCAGCGGCTGTACGGCGCGCCCTTGTCGGGCGGCATCCGCTATAACGGCCCGGCCGAGCTGCTCTGGACGCTGACCGGCATCGCCCGGCAGGAGCTGTCGGGCCCGGTCGCGATCGGCGCCGATTTCGGAGGGCGGCTGGACCGGCCGACGGTGACGGGCGTCGTGCGCGCGATTGCGCTCCGTTACGAGAACGAGCTCTATGGCACCGTGCTCACCGAGATCGCGGTGGACGGGCGCTTCACCCAGACGCAGTTCCAGCTCAACCGCATGAGCGCCAAGGCCGGGGACGGCACGATCCAGGCGTCGGGCTCGGTCGGGCTGGACGCCGCGGGCGGCTTCCCGATCGACATCACCGCCACGCTCGACCGCGCGCGGCTGGCGGACGGCGACAACATCAACGCCACCGTGTCGGGCACGCTCGCCGTCACCAACAGCCGCGCCAATGGCGGGCTGGTCCGCGGCACGCTCACCATCCCGCAGGCGCGCTACCAGATCGTGCAGCAGGCCGCGGCCGAGATCCCCGTGCTGACGGGCGTGCGCCGCAAGGGCGAGCCGCCGCCATCGGCCGCCCCGCCCTCGCCCGTGCCGTCCAACTGGAAGCTCGACATCAACCTGCGCGCGGACAACCGCATCTTCGTGTCGGGCATGGGGCTGGAGGCGGAGTGGCGCACGCGCATGCACGTCGGCGGCACCTCCACCGCGCCGAGCGTCACGGGCACGCTGGAGACGGTGCGCGGCACGTTCAGCTTCAACGGCCGCCGCTTCACGCTCGATCGCGGCGTGGTGACCTTCCAGGGCGGGCTGCTCGACCCCGCGCTCGACATCGTCGCCACCGCCAACGTCGAGGGCACCGCCATCGCCATCAACATCGGCGGCACCGGCCAGCGCCCGGCGATCACCTTCACCTCCACGCCGTCGCTGCCGCAGGACGAGGTGCTGTCGCGCGTGCTGTTCGGCACGTCCGCCGCGTCGCTGTCGCCCGTCCAGGCAATCCAGCTCGCCTCCGCGCTCAACGGGCTCCGCCCCGGCACGGGCGGCGGCCTGAACCCGCTCGGCAAGCTGCGCTCGGTTGCGGGCATCGACCGGCTGCGCGTGCTGGGCGCGGACAAGGATGCCGGCCGCGGCACCAGCCTGGCCGCGGGCAAGTACATCTCCAGCCGCGTCTATGTGGAGATCATCACCGACGCGCGCGGCTTCACCGCGACCCAGCTCGACATCGCGCTCACCCGCGCGCTTTCCATCCTGAGCCAGGCGGGCACGTTCGGCGGATCGAACGTCAGCCTGCAGTACAAGAAGACGTACTAGATCCGATCGATCGCCCGCGCAGGCGAGTGCTCTCCCCGCGTCCCCGTGCAGGCGGGGACGCGGGCCAAGATCAGCGGCGGCGGAACACGGCCCCACCCGGATAGCGCGCGATCGGGCCCAGCTCCTCCTCGATGCGGATCAGCTGGTTGTACTTGGCCAGCCGGTCGGAGCGCGCGAGGCTGCCCGTCTTGATCTGCCCGCAGTTCGTGGCGACGGCGAGGTCGGCGATGGTCGCGTCCTCCGTCTCGCCCGACCGGTGCGACATGACCGCGGTGTAGCCCGCGCGCTGCGCGAGGCTGACCGCCGCCAGCGTCTCGGTCAGCGTGCCGATCTGGTTGACCTTGACCAGCAGCGAATTGGCCAGCCCCCGCTCGATCCCCTCGGCCAGGATCTTGGGATTAGTCACGAACAGGTCGTCGCCGACCAGCTGCACCTTGTGGCCGAGCTTGTCGGTCAGGAGCTTCCACCCCTCCCAATCGTCCTCCGCCATGCCATCTTCAATGGAAACGATCGGGTAGCGGCCGGCGAGGTCGGCGAGATAGTCCGCCATCTCGGCCGACGACAGCGTGCGCCCCTCGCCTTCCAGCACGTAGGCGCCGTTCTTGTGGAACTCGCTGGCGGCGCAGTCGAGCGCGATTGCCACCTCCTCGCCCGGCCGATAGCCCGCCGTCTCGATCGCCCCCATGATGAAGTCGAGCGCGTCGGCGGGCGAAGCGAGGTCGGGCGCGAAGCCACCCTCGTCGCCCACGGCGGTGGCGAGGCCGCGATCGTGCAGCGCCTTCTTCAGCGTGTGGAACACCTCCGTGCCGCAGCGCACCGCCTCGATCAGGCTGTCCGCGCCCACCGGCACGATCATGAATTCCTGGAAGTCGATCGGATTGTCGGCATGCGCGCCGCCGTTGACGATGTTCATCATCGGCACGGGCAGCACGTGCGCGGACACGCCGCCGACATAGCGGTAGAGCGGCAGGCCGCGCGCATCCGCCGCCGCCTTGGCCACCGCCAGGCTCACGCCCAGAATGCCGTTCGCGCCCAGCCTCGACTTGGTGTCCGTGCCGTCCAGCTCGATCATGGTGCCGTCGATCTCGGCTTGGTCCTCGGCCTCCAGGCCCTCCACCGCCTCGGCGATCTCGCCGTTGACCGCATCCACCGCGTCCTGCACGCCCTTGCCGCCCCAGCGCGCCTTGTCGCCGTCGCGCCGCTCCACCGCTTCGCGCGCGCCGGTGGAGGCGCCCGACGGCACGGCGGCGCGGCCGAAGCTGCCATCCTCCAGCGTCACGTCCACCTCCACCGTGGGATTGCCGCGGCTGTCGATCACCGTGCGGGCGTGGACGTCGACGATGGTGGTCATGGGAAGCCTTTCCGCAGCGTGGGGATCAGCGCCGGCTCCTATCGGGCAGGTCCGGACGAGGCAATAATTCCGCCTCCGACATGGAACGGCCGGCGTCGCGCACGTGTTTGACCGGCTACTTCGCGCATTTCGGAGACGTTGCCATGCCCGCCGATCCCCTTCCCGAAGGCACCGACACGATCGTGGAAGGCGCTGGCGTCGGCGTGTCCGACCAGGCGGACGCCGATGCGATCGATGACGCCGCCGTCGCGCTGACCAGCTCCACGCCCCCGCCCGCCGCGCCTGCGCAGCCCGAGCCTGCCGCACCGGCCAGCCTCGCTGCGCGCGTCGACGGCATCAAGGGCCAGGCGAACGACCGCGCGCGCACCTTGGTGTCGGCCGCCAAGGACCGCGCCACTTCCTCCATCGACGACATCGTGCGCCTGATCGAGGATGCGGCGGGCGAGGTCGATGCCAAGGTCGGCTCCGGCTATGGCGATCATGTCCGCCGCGCCGCCGACGGCATCGCCGGCCTGTCGGACGCGCTCAAGGGCAAGGATGTGGAAGACCTGTTCGCCGACGCGCGGTCGCTGGTGGCGCGCTCGCCCGGCATCGCCATCGGCGCGGCCGCGGCGCTCGGCTTCGTGGTGGCCCGCCTTGCGCGGGCCGGCGTGGCCGAAGCCGGTGCCGCAAACGCCGGGGCGGCGTGAAGGCCGTGTCGCACGATCTCACCCGCGAGGAGTCTCTGCGCGACATCGTCGCGCGCGTGGTGGAGGACGGCAAGGATTACGCCCGTGCCGAAGTGGCGCTGGTCAAGACGACGGTCACGTCCAAGGTCGATGCCGTAAAGCCGGCGGTGATCTTCTACGCGGTGGCGCTGGTGCTGGCGCTGGCGGCGCTGCCGGTTCTGGTGGCGGCGTTAGGCATGGCATTGGCGATCTGGCTCGGCGTGGCGGGCGGGCTCGCGGTCGGTGCGGTGATCGTGCTGGCAATGGCGGGCCTGTTCGTGCTGCTCGCCAACAGCCGGCTGAAGCAGGCCTTCTGATGGTGGCCGACCCGAAATTGGTCGCGGCGCGCCGCGACGCGGAGCTGGCGCGCCAGCGCCTGCTGCAATCCGCGCATCTGCTGCAGGAGCGCGTGGCGCCGTCCCGCCTCGCCAACGATGCGCTCGACACGGCGCGCGAGCGCGGCACCGCCGTTCTCGACACGGTGACGGCGGCGGCGCGTCGCCAGCCGCGGGCGGCGACCGCGATCGGCCTCGGCCTGCTCGCCTTCGTGGCGCGCCGGCGCATCTTCCGGCTGTTCCGGCGCAAGCCGCGCCACCACGACCAACCGTCCGCGACACCACGGCGCGCGCTGCCGCGTCCACCGGGAGACAAGGCATGACCAAAAGCAAGGAAGACGAGGCGGGCGTCGCCGCTACGCTGCACGACACGTACGAGAAGGTGAGCGACAAGGTCGCGACCGCTTACGCCTCCGCGCGCGGCAAGGCGTCGGAGGCCGCGGGAACCACCGCGTCCGGCATCGAGTCCAACCCGCTCGTGGCGCTGCTCGGCGGACTCGCTATCGGCGCGGTCGCGGGCGCGCTCGTGCCGCGCAGCGCTAAGGAAGGCGAGCTGCTGGCGCCGCTCGGCGGGCGCATTGCCGACGCCGCCCGTGCCGCCTTCGCCGCCGCACGCGACGCTGGCAACGATGCCTTGGGCGAAGCTGGTCTCGCGCCCGACAATCTGCGCGAGCAGGCGGGCAAGGCGATCGAGCAGTTGCTGAAGGCGGCGGGTTCTGCCGGCACGGCGGCGTTCAGCGCGGCCCGCGACGCATCGACCAAATAGTTCAAGGCGAGTTCAGGGCGTCCCGCTTAGGCCGAACGCTCAGCTGATTACGGAGTTGTACGCATGAAGAGGTTCGGAACCGCGCTGGTCGCGCTGGCGATGGCGGGTGGCGCGGTGCTGCCGGGCTTGGCGTCGCCCGCGGCCGCGGCGGTGGACACGTCCGATCCGCAGCGCTTCGTGCAGACGCTTACCACAGACGGGTTCGCTGCGATGAAGGGCGGCAACCGGGCGGCGGCCAAGGCCAAGTTCCGCACCTTGCTCTCGACCAATGTCGCGGTGGACCAGATCGGCGACCGGCTGGTGCGCCGCTGGCTGCCGACGATCAGCCCGGCGCAAAAGGCGGCCTACAAGGCGGCGCTGCCCGGCTATGTCGTCGGCACCTATGCCGACCGGCTGTTCGACTATGCCGATGCGACGGTGCAGGTGCAGCGCACCCAGCCAACCGCGGGCGGCGGGGCCGACGTGTTCACGCAGGTGGTCAAGCCCGGCCGCCAGCCGATCCCGGCTGTCTGGTCGGTGACCAAGGTCGATGGTGCGTGGAAGGTGCTCAACCTGCGCGTGGCGGGCATTAACGTGGCGATGGCGCAGGCGGCCGACTTCGACTCGGTGATCCAGCGCCAGGGGTTCGACTCGCTCGTGGCGATGATGAAGGCGCGCGGCTGACCGTTGCGTCGGCGCGCGTCGCCCGGCATGGAGGAAGCATGAGCCAGCTTCACATCGTGTTCGGCGGCCGCGTGAAGGATCCGCGCGGCCTGGACTTCGTCGACCTGTCCGCGCTGGAGGTTGTCGGCTTCTTCACCGATCGCGCCGGCGCCGAAAGCGCGTGGCGCGGGGCCGCGCAGCGCACTGTCGACGATGCCGAGATGAAGTTTGTCGTCGCCGATCTCGGGCGTGTGCTGATCTCGGGCAACTGACGGGAAGGCCAGCGCCTGAGGACGCGCGGAGGCATAGGCGCCTCCGCATGCGGGATGGCGCTCAGGCCTTGCGGTAGCGCCACCGCAACAATGGCCGTGCGAGCAGCAGCCCAGCCACGAACCCGCCGACATGCGCGGCGGTAGCCACCGCTACCCCGGTCGTCGCGGACGCTATCCCGACCAGCAATTGCAGGCCGATCCACGCCGCCGCCAGCCAGAGCACGTGCAACCAGCGCGCCGCTTCACGCGGCAGGCGTGACGGCTGGCGCTTGCCGTAGAGAACGGCATAGGCGCCGACCAGCGCCGACACCGCCCCGCTCGCCCCCACCATCGGTACGGCCGAATGCGGAAAGACGGCGAATTGCGCCGCGGCGGCGGCATAGGCGCCCGCGACGTACAGGATCACCGTACCCGCCGGCCCAAGCGCCACCTCATCCTGGCGCCCGCAGAAGAACAGCATGAGGAGGTTGGAGCCGAGGTGCAGCAACCCACCGTGCAACAAGGTCGCCGACAGCGGCGTCAGCCATGCCGGTAATGCACCGGGGACGACGAACCCGCCCAGCCGCGCCGGGATGAAGGCGGCCGCCGCCTCGACGCCGGCGATACCGTGCGTGGCGAAATAGGCGAGGACGGTGACGGCGACGATCGCCAGCGTGCCGCGTGGGGGCGCCGTCCTCACCGCGGGCTCCCGTCAGATGAATTCGATGCGCGACACGACATAGTACCGGTCGCCCGACGGCACGGTCACCTCGACCTCGTCGTCCACCCGCCGCCCGATCAATGCGCGGCCGAGCGGCGAGGAATAGCTGATCCGTCCGCCCTTGGCGTCCGCCTCCGTCTGGCCGACGATCTGGTACTTCACCGGCTTGTCGTCCTCGTCCACGAGGTGGACGGTGGCGCCGAACACGACCTTGTCGCCCGACAGCGTCTTGGGATCGATCACCTGCGCGCGGGCGAGCTTGTCCTCGATGTCGGCGATCATCGCCTCGATCTGGCCCTGGCGCTCTTTGGCGGCATGGTATTCGGCGTTCTCGGAAAGGTCGCCGTGCGCGCGCGCTTCCTCGATCGCGTCGACGATCTGGGGTCGTTCCTGCTTCAGGCGCGCCAAGTCGGCGGTGAGCATGTCATAGCCCTGCGCCAGCATCGGCAGCTTGTCTTCGGCCATCAGACCCCTTCCAATCCCTCTACCCGCCGTCCGAACGCCGGACGGCGCGCTCCCATCGCGGCGATGTCAGCTTGAGCGATCAGTGATAGGATTGGAGCGCGCGCACTTCAAGGCTCCGCTCCCCCAGCGCCGCGATCGCGCGCACCGCCGCCGATCCGCCGGCGGCGGTGGTGAAATAGGGTACGCGGCCCTGAAGCGCGGAGGCGCGGATGGACGCGCTGTCCTTCAACGACTGCCACCCCTCGGTGGTGTTGAGTACGAACGACACCTCGCCATCCTTGATGCGGTCGACGATGTGCGGGCGGCCCTGCTGCACCTTGTTGACCCGCTCGACCGCGAGGCCCTGTTCGACAAGGTAGCGCGCGGTGCCGTCGGTCGCGATCAGCGCGAAGCCCTGCGCCACCAGCCCCTGCGCCGCTTCGAGGATGTGCGGCTTGTCGCTCTCCTTGACCGACAGGAAGGCGGTGCCGCCGCGCGGCAGGACGGTGCCGGCGCCGAGCTGCGACTTGGCGAAGGCGGTGGCGAAATCGCGATCAATTCCCATGACTTCGCCCGTGCTCTTCATCTCCGGCGACAGCACCGGATCGACACCTGGGAAGCGGGCCCACGGGAACACCGCTTCCTTGACCGCGATATGCCCGGTCGGCCGTGGAATGGCGGGCAGGTGGGCCAGCTTCTCGCCCGCCATGACGCGCGCGGCGATCTTGGCGACGGGCGCGCCCACCGCCTTGGCGACGAACGGCACCGTGCGGCTGGCGCGCGGGTTGACCTCGATCAGGTAGACCGCGCCTTCCTTGACCGCGAACTGCACGTTCATCAGGCCGCGCACGTCGAGCGCGCGCGCGAGCGCATCCGTCTGCCGCTCGATCTCCGCCACGATCTCGGGGCTGAGGCTGTAGGGCGGCAGCGAGCACGCGCTATCGCCCGAATGGACGCCCGCCTCCTCGATATGCTGCATCACGCCCGCGACCACCACGTCCGTGCCGTCGGCGAGCGCGTCGACATCGACCTCGATCGCGTCGCGCAGGTATCGGTCGATCAGCACCGGGCTGTCGCCCGACACCTGCACCGCGGTCTGGATGTAATGCTCCAGCTGCGCGGGCGTATCGACCACCTCCATCGCGCGCCCGCCCAGCACGTAGGAGGGACGGGTCAGCACCGGGTAGCCGATGCGCTCGGCCACCGCCAACGCTTCCTCCCGGCTCCGTGCGATGCCGTTGGCCGGCTGCTTGAGGCCGAGCTTCTCGACCAGCTCGGCGAACCGCTCGCGATCCTCGGCGAGGTCGATCGCGTCGGGCGAGGTGCCGAGGATGGGGATACCCGCCGCCGCCAGTTCGGCCGCGAGCTTGAGCGGGGTCTGCCCGCCGAACTGCACGATCACGCCGACCAGCTCGCCGCGCGACATCTCGACATGCAGGATCTCGAGCACGTCCTCCGCCGTCAGCGGCTCGAAGTAGAGCCGGTCGGACGTGTCGTAGTCGGTGCTCACCGTTTCCGGGTTGCAGTTGACCATGATCGTCTCGAACCCGGCGTCGGTCAGCGCGAAGCAGGCGTGGCAGCAGCAATAGTCGAACTCGATTCCCTGGCCGATGCGGTTGGGCCCGCCGCCCAGGATCACGATCTTGCGCCGGTCGGAAGGCTGCGCCTCGTTTTCCGGCTCGCCGAAGGCGGGCGCCTCGTAGGTCGAGTACATGTAGGGCGTCTTCGCCTCGAACTCGGCCGCGCAGGTGTCGATGCGCTTGAACACGGGCCGGACGCCCAGCTTGTGGCGCAGCGCCCGCACCTCCGCCTCCGTGACGCCGCCCGTCATCGCGCGGATCGCATCGTGGACGATGCCGCCGCCGCGCGCCTGCGCCCGCTTCATGCCGGCGAGATGCGCCGAGTTGAGCGCCAGCCAGGCGAGCCGCTTGTCGGAGAAGCCCATCGCCTTCAGCCGCCGCAGGCTTGCCGCGTCGTTGGGCAGGCCGTCCGCGCAGACCCGCTCCTCCGCGTCCACGATCTCCGCTAGCCGCTCCACGAACCATCGGTCGTAGCGCGCGATGCGGCACACCTCCTCGGGCAGGAACCCCTCGCGCAGCGCCTGCGCCGCGACCAGCAGGCGCGCGGGCGTGGGCTCGGACAGAGCCGCCTCGATCACGTCGCGCGATACGCCCTTGAGGTGATCGACCACGTTGAGGCCGGCGAGCCCCGTCTCCAGCCCGCGCAGCGCCTTTTGCAGGCTCTCATGGAAATTGCGCCCGATCGCCATCACTTCGCCGACGCTCTTCATGGCTGTCGTCAGGTGATCGGACGCACCCTTGAACTTCTCGAACGCGAAGCGGGGGATCTTGGTGACGACATAGTCGATCGTCGGCTCGAAGCTGGCGGGCGTCGCGCCGGTGATGTCGTTGTCGATCTCGTCCAGCGTATAGCCCACCGCCAGCTTGGCCGCGACCTTGGCGATGGGGAAGCCCGTCGCCTTGGAGGCCAGCGCGGACGAGCGGCTGACGCGCGGGTTCATCTCGATCACCACCAGCCGCCCGTCGGCCGGGTTGACCGCGAACTGGACGTTGGAGCCGCCCGTCTCCACCCCGATCTCGCGCAGCACCGCGATGCTGGCGTTGCGCATGATCTGATATTCCTTGTCGGTCAGCGTCAGCGCGGGTGCCACCGTGATGCTGTCGCCGGTGTGGACGCCCATCGGATCGACGTTCTCGATCGAGCAGATGATGATGGCGTTGTCGGCGCGATCGCGCACGACCTCCATCTCATACTCCTTCCAGCCGAGCACGCTCTCCTCGACCAGCACCTCCGTCGTCGGCGACAGGTCGAGGCCGTTCGTCACGATCTCGACGAACTCCTGCCGGTTATAGGCGATGCCGCCGCCCTGCCCACCCATGGTGAAGCTCGGCCGGATGATGGAGGGCAGGCTGACATGGTCGAGCGCGGCCAATGCCTCCTCCACCGTGTGCGCGATGCGGCTGCGGGGGCTTTCGAGGCCGATCTTGTCCATCGCCTCGCGGAAGCGCTGCCGGTCCTCCGCCTTGTCGATCGCGTCCGCATCCGCGCCGATCATCTGCACGCCGTACTTCTCCAGCGTGCCGTCGCGGAAGAGCGCAAGCGCGGTGTTGAGCGCGGTCTGCCCGCCCATCGTCGGCAGCACCGCGTCCGGCCGCTCCCGCTCGATGATCTTGGCCACCACCTCGGGCGTGATCGGCTCGATATAGGTCGCGTCCGCCATGTCCGGATCGGTCATGATCGTCGCCGGGTTCGAGTTGACGAGGACGATGCGATATCCCTCCTCGCGCAG
>Ga0325400_1001882_pt1 | contig 17802 bp, 11 predicted proteins | sample PopdelMetagenome_2_FD_205662 | JGI IMG/M metagenome (GOLD analysis project Ga0325400, IMG submission 205662) | Populus deltoides microbial communities from Bellville, Georgia, United States - Xylem-PdKOR-R1 | ecosystem: Host-associated > Plants > Phyllosphere > Stem > Wood/Secondary xylem... | reverse complement strand
GGAGACGTCGGCGGTGTCCGTTTGGAGACGGTGGAGGGAGGAGGAGGAGGAACAGAAGGAGAGGGAGAGGAGTTCGGGTTGGGAAAGATGTCGTAGGTCGATTAGAAGGAGAGATTCGGTGTGGACTCGATTCTGGTAGTTGCAAACGGAGGAGTCCACGGTGGCTGTGGCTGTGGCCATGACATCTATTTGAGAAAGACAGAGAGGAGATTATGTAACTCAGAAACCGTTGATGAGGAGGAGAGAGAAACTGAAAAGGTTAAATGGAGGAGTGGAAAGGAGTTTTTGTTTGCGTGACCTGGTCGGAGTATGACTGTGGAGGCTGTTTTTCATTGTATTTGTAAGGTGAGTTGTAGAAATATATTTTTTAATAATTTTTATATATTAATATTAAAAAAATATTTAATAAAAAAATATTTTTAAAAAATATTACTAAATTGACATTTACACGATGTTCAAGTGGGTCTGTGACGAGTATATTTAGATTTGGTTAGGGGAGCAAACTTAGGATTGGTTGGGAGTTTGTTTGCATAAGTGAGTTTGGTTGTGATTTTGTTTTAAAATATTTTTTTTATGTTTAAATATATTAAAATAATATATTTTTTATTTTTTAAAAAATATTTTTAAAATCAGGTATTAAAACAATTTAAAATATATAATTTTTTTTAATTTTTAATAAAAAATTAATTGAAAAACAGATTGACACATGTTTTTAAATAGGCTCTAAGTGATCTGGGTGTTGTGTTTAAAACTATTAAATATCTTGGTAATTTTTATTTTTTAAATTATTTTTTATTTAAAAATAAATTAAAATAATATTTTTTTAATTTTTTATCCACATGCAAACAATCTAAATATATTTAAAAAATTAATTTAAAATAAATAAATAAATATTTTTAAAAGAATATTTTTAACAAAAGAGTTGTAAGTTTAGAATGAGCTGTGGAGTGGCGACGGGACACTGGCTACCTTCTGTGTGACCGTCCATGATTCGGAGAGAAGCCAATCTCACTTGACGATAATTCTCATTTGGCCCAATTGTATTTGAACAATACGCACAAAAAGTTAAAGCAACAGTGGGAATATGTGATTGTGTGTGCCACCTTCGTTCAAAAGTAGATTTATAGGAATAACCATAGGACAAGAAGAAATTATTAGATGTCATCTGCTTGCTTCCTCGATCAGCGAAGAAAATAAAATTATTATTATTATTATTAACATTTTATTTAAACTTTTACAAAATACTTAGAGGTATAACAAAGTCGGTGTAGCCACATCAATAAAATATTATTTATTAAAATAATATTTTGTGTTTTTTTTAATTTAACTCTTTAACAACTTAATTTTTTTATTTAATTTTATCTTTTAATATTAAATTGTTTTTAAAAATTCTTTTCAATTTTTTTGATGTTAGGTCATGTACTAGTCTCATATATTTAGCTTTTCTTTTCTTTTCAATTTTAATTTTTAATATTATATCTCTTAAAAGTGGAGCTTCATATTTTTTTTTATTTGTTTCCTATAAATTTATATCGATCTGATGACCTAAATCGTGAATTTAATAAGTTAACCCAGGTTGACTCTAGTTATTTTTTTACTGCCTTTTATGATATATATTTTTACTTCATCCTTCAACATTGAGTTGGTTGGAAATTGAGATTCATAATTTTTTTTATCTTCTTTCTATGAAAATATCTCGATCTCATGACTCAGGTCGCAAGTTTAGAGGTAATTGATTTTTTTAATTGGGTTTTATAACCTTTTTTTATTTTCTTTTCACGGAATTATCCTGATCTCATGACATGAGTAACAAGTTTGACAGGTTGATCCAATTTATTTTTCTTTTTTAATTTAATATTTTTTTCAATTTCACCATCCAACAACTCAATCTTTTTATTTATTTATTTGTTTCAATTTTATTTTTTAATATTAGATTGTTTGGAAATTGAGCTTCATAATTTTTTCAATTTGTTTTATGTGGAGTTATCTCAATTTCATGAATTTGTTTTCTTGATTTCAACCTTGAACATTGGATCTATTGGAAATTGAACTTTATGATTTATTTTTTATTTTTTATAAAGTTATCTAGATCTAATGACCTAAGTCGCAAGTTTAAAAGGTTAACCTGAGTTGACTTGAGTTATTTTTTTTATTTTTTTAATTGATTTTTTTATTTTATCCTTCAATACTAAGTTGGTCGGAAATTGAGCTTCATAATTTTTTATTTACTTTTTATTGGTTATCTTGATCTCATGACCTGAGTTATGGGTTTGACATGTTAACCCGAGTTGACTCGAGTAGTTTTTTTTATCCCTTTATAATTTAATATATTTTTTTAATTTTATCTTTCAATATTTGGTTGATTAGAAATTGATACTTATAATTTATTCTGATTTGTTTTATATGAAGTTTTCACGATATCATGATTTATGTTGTAAATTTGACAAGTTAACCTAAGTCAATCCAATATATGACAGTCTTAATATTTGAAAAACAATGACTTCTAATATATCATTGTATCAATATTTTAAAAAGATATCCAATATGCATCATATTTTAAGTTTATGATTAAAAAAATCTTTATTAGAAAATATACTAGTAACATTTGGATATTTTTTTATGTTAAAAAAATTGATTCAACCCACAACATAGCGCTGACTAATGATCTAGTTAGCAAAAATTAAAAGGAATGGTGCTTTTAGTGTGAACTACCTCACAAAACACCATTCATTGTGAAACAATGTTTTTTTCCTTTATTTTTTTTAAATCTATGTTTTTTCTTCTTTTTTTATCCTTTAATATTTGATATATTGGAGATTGGGCCTCATGATTTATTGTGGTTTTCTTTCTATATGATTATCTTAATTCCATGACTCGTTTCACGGGTTTGGCGAGTTAACCTAGTTGGCTCGAGGTTTTTTTTCTCTGTTTTAATTGGTATATTTTTTTTAATTTTATCATTCAATATTAGGTTGATTAAGAATTAGGGTTTATGATTTATTATGGTTTGCTTTCTATAAGGTTATTTCGGTCTTATGACTCGGGTCATAGGTTTTATGGGTTAACCCGGGTATGCTCAAGTCATGTTATTCTGTTCTTTTTTTAATTTCATTATTTAATAATGAATTTATTGGTAATCGAGCTTCATAACTTGTTTTTGATTTACTTTATATAGGGTTATTTCAATCTCATGACCCGAGTCTTGGGTTTGACAGGTTAATCCGTGTTGACCCAATTTTATCCAATTTGTTATCATTTATATATTAAGAAAAAGATGTAATCTTGAATTCTTTTAGTTAATCTATATTTTTAATTATAGTCCAAGTTCTTTTTGAATTTGCAAAGTTGACCAAGTCATATAAAGTCAATTCTTTCATGGTTTAATTTTTTTTTCTTCACTAGAAAATATTAGCAACTCCTGGATGTTTCTTTTTATGTAAAAAAAAAGTTGATCTAACTTGTAGCATAACATGAGTCAACAATAGTAAAGAAACTAAGAGATGAGGCAAAAACATTGTACCCACATGTATTACACTCCCTCTCACATTTCACTATAGACTGGAGAAGTGTTTTTTTTTATCCTTAAAGTTTTTTTATCCTTGATTAAGCCCTTGAATTGCAAAATTGAAGGGAAGTTGATTCCTATTTATTAACCAGGGGCTTTTTTTCTTTTGTTCTTCCCCCCTATTTTTTATCCTCTAGCCTCTTTGTTTTTTTATTCTTTTTTGTTATTTAATGCATTTTCGGTCCCCTAATTTTAAAAATATATAATTTCACCTTTTGTTATCAATAATCTATTTATTTTTATTTAACTTAAAATAAAAAGACCTTTTTTATTTAGCTTAAAACAATTAGGCCTACTTTTGTTACCTAAGTACCATGTGCCTGTCATAGTTATGGCAACGTGCATGACTAAAATCGTGAGTTTAGCTGGTTGACTCGAGTTCACTAGGTTTTTTTTTTAATTGAGTGCTACTTTTTATTAGTTTCATATTTCAACATTGAGTTAATTAAAGATTGAGCTTCCTATTTTTTTTGTTTGGTTATCCCAACAGGTTTTGCAGTTCAACCTGGATTGACTAAGATGGATCCAATATGTTTTCATTGTAATATTAAATTAAAAAAATGGTTAATGTGTCACCGTATTGATATTAGAAAAAAATAATTTTGAATTCATGATTAAAATATCATTTTTTTTTAAAAAAACGCTAGCAATGCTTAGACTTTTTTTTGGAGTTCAAAAAATTTTTTGATTCTACCCATGACATAATGCAGGCAAGTGGTCTAGTTAATAGAAACTAAAATAGGTTGTGTTTTTACTGTGTATCACTTTGCTAAATATTATTCATTGCATTAGTGTTTTTTTTCTTTTCAAATTTATGTTTTTTTTTTAATTTTACCTTTCAACATTTGGTTTATTGGAGATTGAGCTTTGTTATTTGTTGTGGTTTTCTTTCTATATAGTTATCCCAATATAATAACCCGTGTTACGGGTATGGTGGGTTAACATGGTTGACTGAGGTTTTTTGTTTTCTTTTTTATTTTTTTTTAAATTTATCCTCGGCGTTGGATTGATTAGGAATTAAACTTCATGATTTATTTTGGTTTGATTTCGATGAGGTTATCTCATTCTCATGACATGATCACAAGTTTTGTGGGTTAACCTGAGTCACGAGTTTGACAGGTTGACTCGAGTTATTTTTTTGTTTATTTTATATGAGGTTTATCCTGGTCTTATGACTAGGTCATGGGTTTGACAGGTTAACCCGTGTTAATTTATGTCATTTTTTTATGTTTTTTATTTTTTATTTTTTCAATGTCATCTTTGAATATTTGGTTGATTGGGCTTTGAGTTTCATAATTTGTTTCGATTTACTTTCTAGGAGATTATCTTGATCTCATGACTTAGGTTATGGGTTTGACAAGTTAACTTGGGTTTATTGGTACTTTTTTTCGTCTTTCTTATTTCAATTAAGTTTTTTTAATTTCATCCTTCACCATTAGGTTGATTGAGAATTATGTTTCATAATTTATCTCAATTTACTTTATATGGGATTATCATGGTCTCATGACCAAGATCACAAAATAAGTAGGTTAACCCGGGTTGATCCAATATGTTGACATCTCAATATTTTTATTAAAAAATGATGTCATCTTGAATTTTGCTTTTTTAAGTAAAAAAAAAGTTTTTACCAATCGTTCGGGTTTCTTTTAGACTTGCCAAATCAACTAAGTCATATCGGCTCAACCCTTACACAATTTAAAATTTATTTCTACTAAAAAAATTAACAATGCTTGGATATTTATTTTTATTTTTAATATTTTTTTATCCAATCCACGACATAGAGCGAACCAACAATCTAATTTATCACTACATCTACTAATATGTTTGTAAAAGAATAATATATTGAAAATACTTAACAATTTATCGCGTGATAAATTTGGACAAGGGGACTCATTCTCCACTCTCATATATATGATGATGATGATGATGGTGATTCTTAAAATACAAGATGATTAGGAATAAGGTTGATGTGTTAGATAATTAGATGATCTCTTAGTTCAAACAATCTGATTCATTCTTCATAGTCAAAGTATCTGGTGATTTTGATATAGAAGGCCCAAATGGTTGGTAACTGGTAGCAGGTTATGCCTGGTAAGTTAAGTCATTAATAACAATAGTAGTAGCAAATGATGCCTGGTAAGCCATGATGATCGGTAGTTGTGGTAGTAGGAGGTGGTGCCTGATAAATCAGGTGATACTTGGTAAGTTAGGTGACCAGTAGTTAGATAGTAAAAGGTAATTCCTGTGAAGCTAGGTGATTAGTAGTTGGTACCTGTAAAGGTCTCTTTTTATGGACGTGGGGACTCTCTAATGGTAAAATTAATAACTTTATAGAGAGAGAAAGTATAATGATATTTTAGAAAGATAGACTCTGAAAATATATATGCTAAAAATATTAAGAATGAAAAGATTGTGAACATTTGGCCTGAAGGATTCATGGTGTATTTATACCTTATGAATCTTGTCCTTTTATGGAGAGAAGGGGCTGAAGTGTATTTTTACCTTTGTGAAATTTTGAGTTGTATTCTACTCAAAATAATACAAATTGGATTCATATAAAATATGTACCTGAGCCTATAGGGCTTTTAGGGCTCGTTTGGGTTTTTTTGGTCAATTTTATTTGGATCCATCAGTAGTCTCTCAAGTTTTTGTGGTTTTAATCTGCAAAGACATGTAAAAATGCATGGTTACCATGATGAGTTCATCAATTTATTTTTCATATAAGAAGAATGGTTGAAATCCCGGGTAATAAACCAAAGAGCCTGTGTGTAGGGGTGTGCACCAGTTTGAAAAAAAAAATTAAGTAAGTTAAAGGAAACTATGGAGGAACCTATACTTAAAAAAATTCTTAAGAGGATGAGGTGAGATATAAAAGACTCTATATTTAGAAAATTTCTCTAAAAGACTAGGGAAAACTTATGGAGAAAAAGTTACTACTTAGAATTTTTTTTTTAAGTGGCTAGTAAAAACTCATGGAGGCTGAGCCTATAATTAGAAAATATTATAAAAGGCTAAGGGGAACCTAATGAGGGTGATTAATGGCGACACTTATACTTAGAAAAATTTCTAAAGTATAGTGGGGACGAATCCATGAAGGGTGGTTCTATTACACTAGGTAAACTAAGTCCATCATTTAGAGAGTGATCGCACTAGAGTGTGGGAGGTATGTGACCTCCATAGGATGATGTTATAACCCAATTTTGAGTTTCCCATAAAATTACCATTTTCTTTTGAAATGAAAAGTAATAAAAAAATTTATTGAAAATGAAAAAAAAAAGATTAGCAACTTTGCAAGAGCAGACTGAAAAAGGTTTCAAATGCATAGAGGAACCAAGTTAGAATTTTGGACACAATTAAAAGCCCAATTATACCTTATTATGCCTAAGACTAAAGGACAATACAGATTTAAGCTCAAATTAAATGATTATTGGACGTATCTGTAAAATATTAAGTATGAGGTCTTAATTAGACTTTTAATAGGTTAAATTGATTTAATCATGGGCCTAATTAATGATTTGATTAAGTTTAAAAATTAATTTGGGTCAAATTAAAAGATTTAATTAAGTGTAATGACTTAATTATATTTTTAATGAGTTAAATTAATTTTATAAGGGACTTGATTGATAAAAAAAACTAAGTTTGAAAGCTTAATTTAGGTTTAATTGAGAAGATTAGAATTTTAAAAAACCATATTTTATTTTTCCAAACTCAAGTGGGTGGAATTAGGGATGAAATTGTAAGAAAATCAAAGTTTAAGGGTTAATTAAAGGCCAAATTAAAAAGATTTAGAATCAATGACCAGCTTGTAAAACACACGAGACTATAAAGATTGAAATTGATTAAATCAATGGCTAAATTGAAAGTTAAATAGTCAATAGTCAAGTGTTTTGATAAAAGATTTTTTAGCTTAAGAACATGTTAGACAAACACGCTTTTAAGCCTATTTTGACAGTTTTATTTAAAGAAATTTGTTTTTTGCCAAACAAACCCCAAATAAATTTCCAAAAAATTCTTAAAAAATTGAAAAAATATTCTAAAATTATTTGTGGGCCCCTCACATACGTTTTCAATTATTTCACTTAATATCATGATTATAAAATTATACTGTAAGATATTTACACAGTATTAAAAATACCAACTGTTCATCAAAATTCCAAAAAATTCTAAAACATTTCCTCATTTTAAAAATAATAATAAAATTGTTTTATTTTATATGCATACGATCAAATTTTAAAATTTTCATGCATAGTTTACACAAAAAAATAAAAATTGCATCTTCATCATGCTTTGAAAAATAAAAAAATCAGTAAACGGGTATCACAACAAGTTTGCGATCATCCAATATGATTTGACCATAATCTAAAACAAAAAAACTTATTTTCTTGGGTTTTAGAATTGTTAATTTTTAATATAGTAAGATAAGAATCTTCTTACTAAAGAAGACTTTTAGACAAATGTTTTTGGGTTTTTTAAAATAGTTAGGTTTTAACTTGATGAAATAAAGATCTTCTTATTGAGAAGCACTTTCTCGAACCTTAGATAGACTAACAAATAGAAATATGACTTAGAACAATTAACAAAGAAAATTATTATAGGTAAGTGCATCGGGGGTGATACATCTTTCCCTAACACAATCAGTCCCCTTACCCAGACTCTTGTAGACCATTAGGTTTCCTAATAATTATAATACTAGGTGTAGATTCTCTTTCCCTTTGTTTTACTGATAAAGGAAAATAATTTGTTGTCCTTTCCACCCATATCATTCCTAATATGCCTGCTTCGGGATGACGATCGCCTGGATAAAATGGTGATTCCACTGGGAACTATCATGGACTAAGCTTTGTTTGTTTATCTGATTGTTGTGTTTTTTTTTTGTTAGTGTGTACATTTTTATTGTTTTTATACTTTAAATTGTATTGCCTTTTGTCTATCATTTTTGTTATCAACATGCATTCTTTTGTACATGTGGCACATGTATTTGTATATTGGATATAAACTAATGCATCATGCATCGCTTGCTTTAATTTTTGAAAGCACATAGAAACTTCTAAGTTAGATAGGAGATTAATGATCTGCCATATAACTATCGGTCAGGGTTTAAATATGTGAAACACCCAACTCATATATAAGTTCCTGCTTGGTAATGGTGGACATACTTGCTTTAATCATTCCTTGCAATGCTTTTATATTAGTCTTTACGAAGACTGTTATTGGACAGGTCTGAGATCCTTTTGAGACAAGGTAGAAAAACTACTCATGCTCACTTAATGAATAAAACTTATCCTTAGACTATATGTGCTACCTATAATTTGTATTAAGGCAAGTTTGACCATGCTAATCCTGTATTGTAGGATTCTGAACCAAAATCATGACTTCTGTAAATTTCCATCTTTTTAATAATTTGGGCAAGAATCTTAGCTAACATAAGTAACCGAAGGAAACTATCTAATAATCGATGATAGTGGATTGTCATGTATTACTAAGATAAATTATGTGGTAAATGACCTAGGGAAATTGCTACCTATTATAGGGTACGTCGATGAGATCCTCTTTGAGAGGCGATATTAGAGGATTGCATAACTAATGAATCTTCCATTACAAGCAACGGTTGTAAAAGCCTACAGAATTTTTGGGATCCCAAATATATGTGTTATACTTTTAGGAACTTCAATATGACTCTTACCTCAGAGGAGTATGAAAGGATCCTAGATTTTTCAAATAATAGCTATAAGATCTACCTTAGACGGAAATTTGAAGACACTACTTCAGAGGTAGTCAAGTTATTATGCTTGGGAAAAATCAGCCAATGTAGGGTAGTTGATAAAGGATTCAAGTGGAAAATTATCAAATCCGAATGAAGAAGAATGTTAAGGAAGGAAAGTTGGGAGATGAATGGTACAAGCCAGTGGCCTTTGCTATATTTGGGTTAGTTATGTTCCTATTTGGAATTGGAGTTATCAGTTTAGAAGCTGCAAATGCCTTCATTGAGTATGAACATGATCGAATCAACCTTTCAGTTGCAATTTTAGCCAAAACCATGTTATCATTCAACCATTGTAGGATGCATGAAAAATGAGCCATGAGATATTCCATCCCGATGCTGCATATATGAATCATTAGTCGTATAAAAATAGAAGGATAAATAACTAGCAACTTTGACAAATGATCATGAGATAGTAAAATAATGGAAGAAAAAGGTCATGGTAGTTGAAGAATAGCCAAGGGCATCCAAGATGAGTCGAGAACCCAAATAGCCAAGTATGAAGAGTTGTTTAGCAAACACGTGATAACGAAAAAAGAGTTACTCAAAGTCAAAAGGTCAGTCAAAGGCAGGATAAATACCAATAAAGGAATAATTGATTTCTTGAAAAAAAAAAAGATAGCCTTATGGTGCGTTTGTTTTCCGGAAAGCAGTTTTTGGGAAACCACTTTCCAAACTTTCCTGTGTTGGTGTGCCATTAGAAAAGGTGGTCAACGGAAAACACTTTCCGATCACCGGAAAACACTTTTTTGTCAAAGGAAAATTTGGCTTGATTTTCAGGAAAGTATTTTCCTTTTATTTTAGACGGAAAACACTTTCCAGAAGTTGTGAAAAATTTAAAAATATGATATTGTTTGCTGATTATTTCAAATTTGATCCTCAAACTTTTGATTGCTATATATTTTATTAGAATCTTTTTTTTCTCAATTTCATCCCTTAAAATTTGATTTAATTTAATTTTTATATTAACTTTGGTCATTATTTTTATGATTGTTATTTACTTTTATCTTATCAGTTTTTTAATTGAAATTTTTTATCTATCAAATTTGATCCTTATTCTTTTGATTATTACTTATTTTATTTAAAATAATTTATGAAATTGTAATTATTATTATTTTAATTTCATCATCTTTTAATTTTTTTATCTGTTAGATTTGATCTCTATTATTTTGATTATTATTTATTTTATTTGAGATAATTTATGAAATTATATTTTTTTCAATTCCATTCTCATTCAACTGTTTAATTTGTAAGATTTGTTTCCTATTATTTTAATAAACTTGAAAAAAAAGAACATTAATAAGCTATTTTCCAACTCATTTTTCATAAAATAACCAAACACTGGAAAATATTTTCCAACTTATTTTCCATGACACTACCAAACATCGAAAAATAATTTACTTTTCTGGAATTCACTTTCTAAGGAAATCACTTTCCAAAAAGAAACTACTTTCCTGCAAATAAACAGGGCCTAGAAAGAAGTTTGATGTTGAAAAAAAGAAAAATCAATCAGTCGGGTTTGACATGGAAGAGAAAAGAAGAATCTGATCTCAGTACGCAACACAGTATGAGGAAGAGATGGGTGCTAGAAAAGCTGCGGAGTTTGACATGAGAGACTATTAGAAGAGAACTGAGTCTTCAAAGGGACAGATCATGATATTACAATTTAAGCTGGAAATCCAAGAGGAGAAGATTAAAGAGTTAAGAAGTCATTACTTTATGATGGAGAAAAAGTTAATTAGGACTAAACAAGAGCGCTAAGGATGTCAAGACTATATTGACAGTTTTAAAGCTCAAATTAACTCCAAAATAGTCGATTTTGACATTGAGATAAAGGAGCTGCAAAGGACAATGACTAAGTAATGAGGCTTTAACAACCAGTAATAAAGCTTTAACAAAGCAAATTGAGCAAGTAGCCTATCATGTTAAAAGGTTGCAACAATAAGCCACACAAATTAAAAATGATATCGTGAAATACCGAGAACACATGAGTGTCATCACTTTTTTTATTAGAAACATAACTAATAAAGGAGATGCTTTTTATGAGTAGTGATGTATAGGGCTTTTGAATTTTGAAATTTTCAAACAATATATGAACTCTTTTATTGCTTATGAGATGGTCGTAACCCACCTTTATTTCTAATGAGTTTTGGTATTCAACCATGATAAGAACTTGGCAAATGCTACTTTACACCAACCAGTTGAACTCATAAATCTTGTCCAATGAGCTATAAGAGTCACGAATCAGTTTAGAAAAGCTAATCAATATCCAATATATATTGGCATATGCATCATAATCATGCATTTGTTAATAAATCATCACATACACAAGTTGAAATATAGGTCCTCAAAAATCTCAAATTCACAAAGTTTATAACACCCGACTCCAACTGAGAAATATAAAAGATAAAGAATGTGTTCACCATGATGCCCACTTCCAAGATGAGTTGGATTACCTGAAGGTTAGCATGACTCACATCGCTATCTTCCTCGAGCAAACACTCAGAAATACCTTTGGTGAATGCCTATCTAATTAGGCCGTCACTTTTGCTCAGACTCAAGTAATAGTTCAGCCCAAGGAAATGATGGGTGAACAGAGTCAAGAACCCCAATATAATGCAACATTTATGCAGTCAATAATACTGGCACCAATCCCTGCAGCTATAAATGTATTTGCTAAGGAATCTTTAAAAAAAAATCTTATGACATTAATTATGATAAGATAACAGTGTTGGAAGTTATAATAAGGATTATCGAAGGGTTGGATTTGTATGATCTTGTGTAAGCCATGAAAATATGTCTAGTCTTGAACATGGTTGTACCAAAAATATTTTGTGTTCCCAAGTTCATCAAATACATCAGAACCTAGTGTCTTATCACCTACCTCAAATCTTATTGCAATAAAATAAAATAAGTAATGCATGATGAAAAACTATTAATACACTTCTTTCAAGACAATTTAAGTAAGACAATGTTGAGCTAATATATAAGACTAGATAACATGAATCTAAAGATGGAAAGATCTGGTGGAAGCTTTTATCAAGCAATATAAATACAACATTGATATTGTCCCTCGCCATAGTTACTAGCTCTCTACCTGCTCTTAAACACACACCTACAATGTCATTCATCATTCAGACTTAAAGAAGGATACTTAGGAGGCAACATCATTAGATAAGGTAAGCATTCAACTTTGATGATGGGGTGCAGCTCAATGAGCACACCCTCCCCTTCCTTTCCATTCTATTTTTATTATTATCTTTTACATTGGGTGTTCATTATGCCTTCTCTTAAAGCTATTTACTAGTTAAAATGCAATAAATGCCTTTTGTTTTGTTTAACAATGTCATGTTTTAGCATGTATATGTGTTTGAGTGTTGTCTAAGGTTTAGTTTAATGCTTAGGATTGCTTTTAAGGTGATAAATGTTAGGTTGAGATACATTCTTAGCATATTTTGATGTTCAAGATAGTCAATGAAGTCTTTATGGTAGTATATATTGAAAGTTTGGTTGTTGTTTGTTTTTGATGTTCTTAAACCATTGTTAGTGGTTAACTAGGTTTGCTTAAGCTAAATGCATATTATTTATGGTTAAGAATGTGAAAAAAATCTTTCAAACAGTGTTGGAATGTGTTTTAGGTTTGCTATAGGACATAGATTATAGATTATGCTTATTGTTTTGCTTTTGATTCCTTGTTTCTTGTTGTTTTAATGGTTAAAATAAGTTGTTTTGAGCTTGTTTAAGTTTTGGTTGCTAAGTTTAGTATGTTTTTTTTTTTTCATTTTTTTTGGGTTTGGTTTCATATTTGCCATTTTAAGTCTTTTAAGCATATTCTGCATTTACCAGGCAGTGTTCTTGGAAAACTCATTGTCTTGGCTATATGATTTGGACTAGTTTTGGTCTATTTCTTACCACTACATATGACATCTTTTGCTAGTAATCTAGATTTATTTTACCTCAATAACATGTATTTATTGATTTTAGTCTTAGGGTTTCGGTTTCAAACCGAAACTGTCCCTAACTAAATCATGATGATTTAGTGATAATCGAATTGAATAAGTGCTAGATTATTGATCTTTGCATGATTTATAATCTCTTTATGCCCTTGGTTTTGCTATATCTAGTCGATGATGAGAGTTATTTTTTCTAGGTTCACGAAGAACATTTATCGTGTTCTTCATTTTATGTGTGTTTGATTTTTTTGGTTTAAGGGTGTGTTTGACAAACATATCATTAGACATATTTTGACAGTTTTATTTAAGAAAAATTGTTTTTTTTTTTGCCAACTAAGACCCAAATAAATTTTCAAAATTTATAAAAAATTTCAAGGGTCATTTTAAGATTATTTATAGGCCACTCACACATTTTCCCAATCATTTCACTTAATGTCAGGATTGTAGACTTATACTATAAAATACTGACTCATAATTAAAAACACCCGCTTTTCACTGAAATTTCAAAAAATTCTAAAACATTTCCTCATTTTAAAAATAAAAAATATATATTTTATTTTGTGTGCATATGACCAAACTCTAAAATTTTCATGCAAATTTTATATAAAAAAATAAAAATTGCATTTTCATCATAGTTTGAAAACTAAAATTTTTTATTAATGTGTATCACAACAAGTTTGCGATTATCCATTAGGATTTGGCTAAAATTTCAAATAAAAAACTATTTTTCTTGCATTTTAGAATGGTTAGTTTTTAACCTGATAAAATAAGAATCTCTTTATTGAAGAAAATTTTTCTTAAACTTTAGACAGACTTTTCTAGGCTTTTTAGAATGACTATGTTTTAACTTGATGAAATAAGGATCTCCTTACTGAGAAGAAATTTTATCGAATCTTAGACAAACTAACGAATAAAAACACGAATTACAACAAACAACAAAGCAACATTCTATAGGTATGGTGCACTGGGGGTGATACGTCTTTTTCTTACACAACCAATCTCCTTACCCAGACTCTTGCAGACCATTAGGTTTCTTAGTGACTATAAAATTAGGTGGCAACTCATTTTTCCTTTGTTTTATAGATAAAAGACAAGAATTCCAAGTTCTTTCCACTCATATCATTCATGATAATCCCATTCTGGGAGGACGATCCCCGCAACGCTATACACGTGTGACAGGTGACATGGACGCAGGAGCCCCTGTGAAGTTGATAGCTTTCTCGTTGATGATAAGGGGGCTTGGGAGTCTCTATGAGGTTTATAGCCTCTTGATGATGGCATGAGGGCCTGGGAGCCCCCGCACTAAAGAGTGGTGTTAGTCTAATACTGCATTGGAAAGGCGGGAGATTCAAGATCAACCCTTAGCGAATTGGTGAGAGGCTTTTAGGTATCACCTAGAGAATAAGAGATCTTAGATCAATCCCTGATGAATTAGTGAGAGGCTATTACACATCATATAGAGAATGAGGAATCTCATATCAACCCCTGATGAATTGGTGAGAGACCCTTAGACATCACCTAGAGAATAGGGAATCTCATATCAACCCTTGGCGAATCGGTGAGAGGCCCTAAGGCATCACTTAGAGAATGTGTCAATCCAAGACTACACTATGGAGTAGGGGATCTAAGATCAACCCTGGCAAACTGGTGAAAGAACTTTTGGCATTACCTAGAGAAGGTGTCAATTTAAGACTGCACTGGAGAGTGGAGGATCCAAGATCAACCCTTGGTGATTGTGGGGATATTGCTCTAGCGAGACCAATTCAGTTCCCTTCTAGGAGAGTGGCTGGAAGCCCTTTATTGTAGATCTATAATTAGAAAATGTATGTCAAAGATACATTATTATTATTATTTTAAAAATAAACTTATATTTCCATTAAATATTATACATAATAAGGTGATTTGTTGGGCTTCAGGGAGCTTGGAGAGTTTGGAATGAAATAATATGATTGGTAATTGAGGTCCATCTCATGGTAGCCGAGGGGAGCGTGTATGCAGTATCGACTATGTGTATGGGTATCGTAATGGCACAAGTGACTCCTAGAGGGACTTGACGAGTATGAAGGCAAAATACTCTCCTAAAGGTCATTCTGCCCAAGCTCTTACGGGTAGTGCAACGAGCTACAGGTGCTGGGAGTGGCCAGTGATGATGGTGATGGTGATGGTGATGGTGATGGTGATGGTGATGGTGATGGTGATGGGGTCAAGTGTGTTACCACAATTGCCAAGACTTGTTGGAGGTGAAAAGATCTGATTTTGACCTTGGATTGCCAACAAAGTCTAAGTTTACACCTAACTAGTGAGTTGTTAAAGGTCTGATTGAGTAAGACTGTTCATGGTAACGAGTAGGTTTTTTTTGCGTCCTGACCTAGGTGTGTCTTGGTTGTGTGCCATAGAATGACCTGGAAATTTCATAAACAAGTTTTAGAAACTAGTGAATTTTTTCATTAGTTTCCCATAAATGACGCCAATTGATGAGTCATAAAATCTAAGATGTTTAAGAATAAGGCTGATGTGTTGGATAATTGATTGATCTCTTAGTTCAAGCAATTTAATTCATTCTTCATAGTCAAGGTATTTGGTGACTTGATATGGAAAGCCTAGAGGATTGCTAACTGGCAGCAGGTGATGCCTGGTAAGCTAAGTGATCGGTAACTATAATAGTAGCAAGTGTTGTCTGGTAGGCTACGGTGATCGGTAATTGTGGTAGTAGCAGGCGATGCCTGGTAAACCAGGTGACTAATAGCTATTGTAGTAGCAGGCGCTGTATGGTAAGTCAGATGACTGGTAGCTAGGTAGTAGCATGTGGTGTCTGGTAATCCAGGTGGTTGGTAATTGGTACCTATAAAATATCTCTTCTTATGGACATGAGGACTCTTTGATGGTAAAATCAAAAACTTTATAGAGAGAGAAAGTATAACGATATTTTAGAGAGATAGACTCTAAAAATTAGATATAAAAAGATTTATTACCTTAAATGCATTCGACTAATATGTAAAAGAATTTGCTCTTAAAATCTCTAGTTTTAATTTCAATTAATATGTAAACTTGTTTGAAAAATATTATTCACCATAAAGAGAAAAGGAATAAATAAAAACATGCGTAGGAATTTCACACAATTGGATGTAATGCAACCCATTTTGTTGGGGCACAAATTAGCCAAGAGGCCAGTTTAATGATAAAAAGGGGTGATATTAGTTAATATATAGTCTTTGTGATTTCTTATATCTTATATTGATATGTTATAAGAAATTTGGATAAAATATAAATAATGATTTACATACTTATATGCAATAATAATTTTTTTAGATTATGATGATAAATAAATTTAATTAAATATTACTTGTATGGGTGATCATTTTTTATTTGGTTCGGTTTTTACTTATAAAAACAATCAAACCAAAATTTTGTCAGATAAAAAAACCAAAACCGAACCGAAACCGGTTCAAACCGACCAATTTTGGTTCGGTTCAATTCGGTTTGGTTTTTTATATTAAAAATTGAAACCCAACCGATAAGTTTTGGTTCGGTTTGATTTGGGTTCGGTTTCGGGTTGGTTTGGTTATTTTATATTAAAAACCAAAAACTATATTGTTTTTTGGGTTTTTTTGGACTTTTCTAATGGGTTGGTTTCGGTTTGGTTCGGTTTTTTCGGTTTGGTTTATTTTTTCGGTTTGATTTAGTTTGATTTTCGGTTTTAGACTTACAAAACCGAACATAATATTTTTTTAAATATTCTAATCGGTTTAATTAGTTTTTTTTTCATGATTCGGTTTTCTCAGTTATTTTTTTTGTTTTTTTAATTTAAATAGTTTTCTAATTTTTTTTTGCTCAACACTAATTATATGCGTAAGCTTATAGAAAATGTTATGTTGGGCGGCCTATTCTTTTGATCCTATGCTTTTAAAATATATATTTTGGTCAAAACTTTCAAACATTTTTATTTTCAATTATCTAGATCGAATTTTTAATTAAACCAAATAAAACATTAATTCAATAAAATATAATTGATGTAATTGATTAATAATGTTGTCAAATTCAATACCAATGATATTTTTTTATAAAAAAACCATTTATTTTAATTAAAATATTGATTAAAATTAACATAATACGAGATGAATCCAATAATTCATGAGTTGACACTATAATATAGTGACATATACATTTTTTTTTAGTTCCTTACACTAAATCTAACAACTATGATTAAACCATTATTTCCCTTTATTATTTTATTTTCAAAATCATTTTTAGTTTTTCACATCAACTCCCCCATTTCTGTAATTCTAGTTCCATTTATGTTCTCCATGGAAGCCATATGAACTATGATTATACCATTATTTTCCTTTATTATTTTATTTTCAAATTCATTTTTAGTTTTTCATATCAACTCCCCCAATTCTTTAATTCTAGTTCCATTTATGTTCTTCATGGAAGCCATAACTGTAATGTTAATACTTTGGAAAGCATCTAAATAAGACTCCATTGGGACAAAAAGCTATTTCAGGCAACACCAAGCGACTACC
>Ga0325400_1001881_pt1 | contig 17806 bp, 10 predicted proteins | sample PopdelMetagenome_2_FD_205662 | JGI IMG/M metagenome (GOLD analysis project Ga0325400, IMG submission 205662) | Populus deltoides microbial communities from Bellville, Georgia, United States - Xylem-PdKOR-R1 | ecosystem: Host-associated > Plants > Phyllosphere > Stem > Wood/Secondary xylem... | reverse complement strand
CCCCGTGTTTTCTTTGATTTCATTAATTATCATGCATCCTTATTAAAAAAATAGATATGAATTCGGCCTAGGTCAGAAAGTTTAATCATATCCAGCTAATCAGCTTGGATGCTTTATAGTTTATATACCTGCGAGCAGTCCACAGCTCAGGCTCAATGCTATAAAAATTGCTAGATAGTATCATGGCCAGCGTAATTAACTAAAGCTAAACAATAAAGTGAAAACCGTGTTTATTGAAATAATATTTTCATATATGTTTTGTTTTTTCTATATAAAAAAAATTAAAAACTGGTTATTAAAAGTATTAATTTTTTTTCCAAGATCTATCAATTATTAACAAATTGATTGAGAACAAATAATTTTTTTTATCATTTTAAAAGCAAGCTAAAATGAACAAAATATAATTAAAAACAAAAATATTAAAATCAGCATTAGGTTAGCTGATGGGCAATTTGATAATATTTGATCAAATATAAAATATAATTAAAAACAAAAAATATAGTAAAATGATCAAAATACCTTTAAAAGCAAAAATAAAAATAAAAATGATGTTAAAAGGTTTTTTTTATATATCTTTTCACAATGATTTTTTTTTTTTATTATCATGTCAGATTATGAGCAATTTGATCTTTAACTGAATATAAAAAAATAAAAGAAACATAAAGCTTGATGTGTGTGGGAGGCACTAACACCTCTTGACGGCCAAAATCCCCATTCCATTGTGTCATTAAAAGTATAACCGTGTCCTCTTCTATCTAGGATGACACGTGGTCTTTTGGAGCGTAATTTGTCGTTGATGATGCTTTTCTCTTTCTTCCCCTTAACATTTATGCTAGCCATGCAAAATTTCATAGTTCTCCTCTAATTAATGAAGATTTTCACCTCGATCCATGTTTCTTCGATTTCTAATTTTTATTTTTGATCATTTTGTAAAATTTTGATTTGTTTTCAATTTCATCATTAATTTCAAAATGAGTATGTGCTTTTTTTTTTATTTAATCTGTATTTTTTTGATTATTTTTTTAGGTCTTTTGTTAAATTGACTTTTCTTTCCAATTTCACATTTCAATTAAAATTTTATTTGAATTTCTTATTTCAATTTCAATCCTCATCCTTTTTATTTTTTTTAGGTCCTTTTATTAAGTTGATATTTCTTTTCAATTTCACTATTCAATAAAAAATAAATTTATTTTGTGTTTAAATTTTGATCCTCATCATTTTAATTTCTATTTTTTAAATCCATTTGTATAATTGAAATTCTTTTTTCAATTTTATACTTCAATATTTGATTAATTGGGATTGTATTTCATGGTTTTTTACAGATAGGATGCTTCCGATCTAATAAATCGGGTCACAAGTTTGAAAAGTTGATGTGGATTCCCTTTTATTGTTTTTTAAAAATGAGGTTTTTGAATTTTTATATTTTCTTTTCCATTGAATTATCCAAATTTCATAACATGAGTAGTGGGTTTAGTGGGATTACCTGGGTTGGCTTGTCTCTAAGAGGGTGTTTGGCAGTGTGGTAGTGGTTGCTTTTCAAATAGCTTTTCGTGCCGAAATACATGCCAATGATTTTTTTTTATTTTTTAAAAATCATTTTTGATATCAGCACATCAAAACGATCCAAAAGGTACAAACCGCACTCAATTTTAGTAAAAAAAAAAATTTAAAATTCGGTGAAAAGCAGGTTGAACCGCAGAGCCAAACGCTCTCTAATTACAGAAGTTCCAGTCACGCTAACTCAGGTTAATTTTTTTAGGTTTTTTTCACCCAATTTTACTATTTTGTATTTAATGAGATGAGAATTGAACTATATATATCATTATCCCCTTTTAGAATTTTTTTTTTAGGTTATCACAATCATCTTTTATTTTTTAATTTAATCTATTTGTTATCGTTGCTTATTTTATTATGATTTAACTAAAATAAAATTAATTAATTCGATTCTATTTTGTCTATAACCTTTTATTTTTTTTATTTAAATGCAATTGTAACATATCTAAGCATTATTTTTTTATGAAAAAAAATTGGACCTAACAGGGTCCACAGCTGGTAACAGACTAATTATCATCACCTGGATGGCTGAATTATGTGACCGTACAATTTTTTCCATGTGGGGAGAGCTCGGCTAGCTAAGCAGCACACCTTAACATTACAGCTAACACCGGGCAGCACATGCATAAATCAATTTCCCTGTGACTGTACAGGGAGAGTGAATTTAACGGCTAGTATGGCTATTTATGTCAAACTAAAGCATGAGTCTGTCCAAATTAACAAACGTTCTGCAGAGCTTCCTCTCCTCTCCCGTGTTCTTGGCTAGGGTTTCACATATCAAGACAAGTATAAGATTGGAGATGAGCAAAATCTGCTTCTATGTACATGTTAGAACATGGTTCTTGCAAAAGACACAATTTTTATTGAATTGCCCAGATGGGTTCACATTTTTGTGGGAGGAAGAGTCGATTATGATTAATGGACAACGTGGAAACCTTAAACCGTGCATACCACAATTTCGACGTTGTCGGCGATCATCTGGAACCGTTGGTTCCATAGCATTTTCCTCGTGTAATAGACATATAGGCACACTTGTAATGATTACCCAGAACGGATTCCTGTGAACGTAGAGTTTTAGTTGGATCGACACGTACATGATTGAAGATTTTGTTTCATGTGCAGGGTTATCTGTCGTTTGTTGTGACATGAGCGATTTTCATTTTAGACTGCGGAATCGATCATTGCTGCCTTCTAGTTAGAGAAAAAAGAAAAAAGATAATTCTCCCATTGAAATAAACCAAACACAACATTTCCTAGTCTGGTGATGAAGAAGACTAAAAACGTGAAGTAAGGTACTATTACAACCATTTTTTGGCCGGTGGTCTATCTACACAAGAAGCACAGGGGTAAACATTTACCACTTAACCAAGATATATGATCATACATACCTAGCTAATTGATTTTTTTCTTTTAAGAAAAAACTCATTCTAAAAAAATAAGACTGCCTAAATTGATATACGGTTCATGTCCTAAGAGTTGGGGAGTAGTATCGAGAGGTTAGTACCTGAGCTTTTGCCCTCCTCAAACTAATCATGGAATAATCATTTGATGTTACTAAAATACCCCAAGGAACAGTCTGAAATGGCTCATCAATTGATCACTGAAAACGTAAAATAATATGCATATTTGGTTTCAATCTCTAAGAACTTTTTGCAAAAAGAAAAAAAGAAAAAGAAAAAGAAAAAGAAAAAGAAAGTGCAAGTACTCTCTTGTCTGATATAAGACTTCATCATAATTAATTAGAACCAGTACCAAAGTCCAATTTTTTAATCATCGATGTCCCTAAACAGTTTGTGAATCCGATCTGTTCTAAGCCGTTATAAATATACCACTCCGGCCTCATTCTCTCCCAAGATTTCTAGTCATCTACTCCTAGGTTTGCCTCCTCTTTTCCCTCTTCTTCACAGTTCACAGACCTAGTTTTTTTACAAACAAAATGGGTGGAAATTCACCATGTGCTTCCTGCAAGTTACTTAGACGCCGATGCGCTAAGGACTGCATTTTCTCTCCTTACTTCCCTTCTGATGACCCCCACAAGTTTGCCATTGTCCACAAAGTCTTTGGTGCTAGCAATGTCAGCAAAATGTTACAGGTCTGTCATTTTCTCTCTCTCTTTTTTTTTAAGTTCTAATCATAGGTACATATGTGGTTATTATATATGTACGTATACATATCATATGTGTGCTGGAATGAGAGTGGTTTTCTTTTGGTAGGGAAAATGAAAGATGCTAATAAAGATAGCTTGGTTGTGCTGTGGCCGACCAATTGGTCCAGAAAAGAAAGTTCCCTCTAATAATGATTTTGAGATGCATGTACATGGTTATCTTTATTAAATAGACATTAACTTTTTCTTTTTTGGCTAAGTAGGAGCTACCAGTTCATCAGAGAGCGGATGCAGTGAGCAGTTTGGTGTATGAAGCGAATGCGAGAGTGAGAGACCCAGTTTACGGATGTGTTGGAGCCATATCCTACCTGCAAAACCAGGTTTCCCAGCTACAAATGCAGCTTGCAGTGGCTCAAGCAGAGATATTATGCATCCAGATGCAGCATGAACCTGTGATGCCAACCTCACAGATGGGCCCAGATGATGAAAAGTCATTTCTTCTCCAAAATAGCCTCTCTCAGTACCTGAATTATGGCTCTTCAAGCAATGCAATTCATGATTCTCTCAAGAGAGAGAGCATTTTTGGAGACATGATTTCTTAATTAGTAGAACTTGATGCTAGCTTTAATCCCTTATTGCTCACTTTATGTTCACAGAGTAATATAACTGGAGAGAGGAAGGGTTGTCCTTACTTGATGTTAGTTAAAGAATACGCTTTATAAATAAATAACACCGCAACCAACAGATCAGTAGTATAGTTTGTCTTAAAACAATGGTGACTTGACGAGGTCAACTCTTGCATGTGACCGGTGAAGTAGTAAGCTTAAGTTTTATTTTGGGTTAAGTAATCTATTAAAGTTAGGGGTCGGTGGCCTCCCAAACTATCCAGACATAAATTCTTGTGGTGACTAATTAGCTGTTTACAGTAATATAAATACAGGGTTCTCATAAATGATGAAAGATGATAAGCAGCCAGCGAAGGAAAATTCAATGGACCTCTCCTGTTTTTAAGATGACGAAACACAACCAAAAACCTGTATATATAGGTCATCATCAATCTAACAAGATAGTATTTGTATAACAATGATCTGTCAAAAACAAGTACGACTTTTAACAAGTTATGGCCCATTGAAGTGGAATCTTAGGAGAGAGTTAAATAATAGTTTTAGGCTTCTGTATGTTTGAATGAGGTGGCTGCTTCGGCTTTGAACAGTGAAACCTATACCAAGCCCAAGACTTTTACTAGGCGTTGCATTTAGCTATAGCTGCTCTCTGCACAACAAGAACTGTGATGTTTTTTCGCAGCTAAAATTAAATACCTGTGAAATTAATTAAGCGGTAATCCCATATGAGGGAAACATGGATTATGCATTTTACCCTTCATTCTCTGTTTTTATTGGCCTTTTTTTTAATGTTTTGTTCAGCAGAAAAACACAATTAATACGCTTCATATATATATATATATATTCCTACTGTTAATTAGTTGCTGGGCACCAAATTTAGTTAATATCAACAGGTGCAAAGAAGAACAAAATTGGACCACTCTACTAGCCGCAAGTCTGATCGAATCACAGATTCTTCTACCAAGTTCAAGTGGAAGGCTGTACAAGGAATTTACTGCTCAGTTCATGGGAAGTATTCAGCAGGGACTAATTTTCGTTGTTGTTTTGAGCTCTTAACAGCGTGTCTTTGTTGGTCTATCTCTCCACACAATTATATGTCGAATCAAACTGATATTTTAAATGGTGAAGAGCAAAAGACAAAAGGCAGCAACTGACTCAAAAAGATTCCTCAATAGCTAGCTTTGTTTAAGGTAGAAGCATTTTGCAGGTCAAACTTCACACTTATATTACATGCCCTCTCAAATCCTCTACTCTTCGTAGCCCTTAGGCAGCAACTTCTAGTTTTAAAGGTCATTTATGCCTGCGGTTGTAAATTAATAATGAAGAAATCCTGTTCTATGACTGTTCCAAATATTTCCACTGAGATCAACAACGCACCCACATGTTTTGGATTATTGTGGACATTGCAGCAGAATTGTTTAAAATATAAAACTCCTGGTAACTATAAATGTCTTTTCTGGCCAATATAATATGCCTGCTTTCACTGAACTTGAATACGTTGCCATGAAAAAGCTTGTACCTTTGAAAGGGTAATGAAAAGCTACAAAAGAAGCTAAAATCATGTAGGGTCATAAAGATAGAGAAAGGCAACATGAAATGATAGGATGGTTCCTTTTTTTTTTTTTTTTAGCGTGAGGTGTTCGGGCAGTTTGCACGCACCACGACTATTCCCCACGGCCCACTGAGTATCCTACAAGCCCAGTGAGCAGGTAAGGCACTGCGAGGGTGACAGACATACACATAGAGGATCGAACTTGGAACGGGGACGGAACAAGTCACACAGTTGACCACTGAGCCAGACCCTCAAGTGCATGATAGGATGGTCCCTTGAAACATCGGTGGTTGGTAATATTTAACAAGATTTTTTTTTTTTTTGAATTGCATGTCTCAGTATTTGGGAAAGATAAACAGAAAAGATTAAATGAAAGCAACTGTATCAATGGAGATATATATGGTCACAACGCAAGGGCGGCTTCCTAATACTATTAATTAATATCACGAGATCAAATTTCACTTAATACAATATTGTACTTTGGAAGTTTTCTAGTTGTCAGTGATGACATTACGCGTACGTTTCATTGGTTTTTCTTTTACTTTTTCCTGGTAAAGAAGACAACATGTTTTGTTAAGCAAAACAACAAGAGACTATAAGCAGATTATTTGTGCTTCAAATTTCAATGTATATTTGCGAGCTTGATCATCAGTTTGACAGTCTCTGGAAATTTGATCAGAGAAGCGAGATCTTTCTTTTTTATAAGATTAATTGTAATTAAAGAAAAAATTATATCAAAATATGATAAGGATACTCTAAGAAATATAGTTAGAGAGATCAAACTGATCAAAAACAACGGATAAAAAAAGCAAAATCTAAGAAAAGATTAAAAGTGAAAATAACATACTGTTAAGATAAATAATTGGATAATCGATCAATCGGTTTCTTGTTAGAAACGGTAGAATGATTGTTTATACAAAAACCATAGGATGATTAAAATAATTTATCTAATTTTTTAAATTTAATTAAAAGAATATGAATATTAGGATTGAAATTTGTGATTATGCGATCATTAAAATTATTTTGGTGCCATTTTCAGAAATCATTTTAAAATAAAAATACAAATTGTTAAACGACGTTGAACTCTCTAATAGAAATGTTGATCAATAATTTATTAAATTAGATGCATATGTTATCAATATGATGATCTACCCATTAAATGATATCATCGAACAAAAAGGAAATAACTAAAATCTTACCGGGACCAGCATTAATCAATTACAAGTAAAAAAGAAAAAAGAATATGAATGTTCATAGAGAGCTGAGTTGAAATTTACTTGGTTGAAAAAAAATGAAGCATTGCAATAATTAATAATAAAAAAAGATAGACTGCATTTTCTGAATTTCTCCCAATGATAAATAGAAGTTGGATCGAACGAGCTTAAAAATATCTTCACATATATCCTGATAGGGTCATTAGATCTGATGAAATACATCCTGATGAGGTTAATGGATCTGATGAAAGACTCTGTCCATAGATCTGATGGGGTCGATAGATCTTGAGCAGGGAGAACATGGCTACAACACTCTCCAACATTTCTTACCTGATAAAGCTTCATAGTATATATATTTATTTGCCGCAGTTCCTTGACTAATTGTCAGTTTATTAGACACAAGATCGAAGCTGTGTTTTTAAAAGGAAAGAAAGACAGAAAAATTTAAGATAAAAATCCGTGACAAACGAGAAATCTCATCATCATTTAATTATATTTTGTTAGTTTAGATGATTAATGAAGCCCGCCAGCTAATTTTGTTTTTTTCTTTTTCTCCCACCGCGACAATAGAGCGGAGTGGTACTGCCGAGTGTCGACTTGATCGGCATGTAAGGAAAAGGAACAGAGAGACGATATGAATGAGACGAACTTAATCCTTTTATTAGCCACTACGAAATGAGATTATGGTAAAACATGTGGAAAACCTTAAACTCGAGGAGTATATTGTGCCTGTGGGGTCAGATATCTCGGGGCCCCACCGCAGCTTCTGTGGTGCAATGAATATGAAATTTCGTGAAAAAGATTTTTTAAGTTTTATGCGGTACATGTTTGTTCGATCTTTATTTTTTTTTCCTGGAAGTGGAGAAGTTGGCTAGAAATATTTGCATATCTATACTGCCGCGAAGTCCTTTTTAGCCTTGACAAAAAGTGGACCTGGAGATTAGTTACTGATATGTCTAGCCTGGTCCAGATTGAGCAAGTTGCGTAGAAGGGCAAAAGAAATGCACAGTAATTCCAGATAACTTTTGAACATAAAGACTGCTTCTACATTGGTCCATGATGGCAGGGAGGACAATCCCTTCTGCAACAACTAAAAAATAAAATAAAATTGTAATTGTACTTTTCAGCTTAATGACATGAGCTCCTTGTGAGAGTGTTGTTATTGCTTGGTGGAGTGAGAGGAGGAAATTGGATGAGTTTGTACCCTGTTTCCAGGTATAAAATCTAAACTAACTAGCATGGAATCAATTAATGCTGGAGTGGTAACTCCCATCAATCACTTAGCTTTCTTATATTGAAGCAAAGTGCTCCAAGAAATCTAATCCAGAGGACTTAAGAGTAGAAGACATTAAGAGTCATGTAGAACTAACTAATTAAGACTTGGGAGGGAAGGGTTTTTAAAAACCAAGCACCTTGCTTTTGGATGTATTATCCTCGAGCACTCAAATGAGAACTACAGGATCCTTCCACTATCCTCTGCTGTCTCCATAAACTAGCTAAGTTCGAGGTTGCTAGGTGAAACAGAGCTGCCTTTGTCTTGTTATGTAACTTTTGATTATTTTTCAAATTCATTGCTTATTTTCACATCAATTTGACTCTTTCTAGTCTCCACCATGGAAGTTACATGTACTAAACCTCATTGTGTCAAGTTTCTAGCTGTGATTTGCGTGCGAGCAGTCACTTTCAGACACCGGACTTTCATAAATGTCATCATGACCAAACGATGAGAGCCGTCCACATGCCGCTTGTACAGCACTCACATTCCCATTTAATGTGAATAAATAGTTATTTCTAGATTATTTTTTTGGCAGTAATCTAGATTATTTCTATTGTTACTAAAGATGCTATCTGTAAGTTTGACAAGGTATTCCTTCCTTTTTTTTTTTTTCATTCTGTTTTCTACGATGCATTATTTGGCTGCCTGTTATGTTTCTACACAACATAGGAAGGGTGCCAACTAGCACGCCAGCAGTGAAAAAAGCTAGTAACCTCAGACATGAGATTCTTTTCCCTACCCACTGGACTTCCATCTTTAACTTCCAGAAAGTGAAAGTAGGTGATTCAGTCAAGGAAAGTTGGAATTTTAGTAGTTATATGTCAGTGGGTGAAATAGGAATTTCAGTTAAGCTAGTAACCTCAGACATCAGATCAATGTAGAAATTTAAAAACAATTTATCTTTCATTGCAAATAAGGAGTAAATATATGCAGTTAGAAACACGTGTTGCAGAGGAGGAATTTATTATAAATAATTCTTGTCTTAACCTGTGTGTTGAAATGATACAGCACTCGCCAGATATAAGCAATGCCATTTGCGATTCCTCAGGGAATAATACTAATGCAAATGGAAAAGGAAATCGTAGCAATTAGCTTACTGACCTTCAACATCCAGTAGCATATACGGAGATTCGTCCAGCTCCTGGCAGGTCCCATCAGCAGCACACGCTTGGATAATGAATCTGAGACTACCGATATGTGAGGGAATGGAAAGGTCGGACATATAAAACGCTTGAACGTGTGCCGCCCCAAGGTACACCCTAGTGTCTACTAGTGTTCCAGTTGCATTTCCATCTACTTGTTTTGTTAGTTTCTCTACATAGATATTGTACTTCGGGAACAGAAAATCATTTCCATCTTTCAGTTTCCAAATGATTTTCAAACTGACAGTTTTGAATCCCTGAGAAATTGAGCTATATTTAATATATTGACTCTCGGTTAGCCATGCAGTTGAGGGAGGAAAGAATAAGTTCTCTGAGAAATTTTTAATCGTGATGTGACCAAGCACTGCAAAATACTCTGCGAGACTGGGAGCTGGAGCACTATCTTGGTTATCTGCTCTGAATTCGGATCGCAATTCACCAGGTGTAGACTTCGTCCTGTAGCACACAGCATGGATTTCTGTTAACATGAACCCATCCATTGCAACAGTACCCTCATTTATGATCCATTTTGAAGCCATTTTGCTAACTTGACTTGGCATGATCATTTTACTGAATTTGTGCGACAACCCATTCATTTCTGATGGTGCAACAAGTACCATTATCTTCTCACTCAATACAGATGAAAACTGAAGAGAGAGGCCCAGCAGCGAATCCCCCTTTGATTTCACCTGGCATTATTTGAGGTGTTTACAGCTAAACCAGATGGAAGTAGATGAAAACACATTGAAGAAATAATGTAATTATTTTATCAGTTTTAACGTCTGCATAACGTGTCTGCATAACGTGTCCCAAAATTCGGTCTCCAATCGACAGGCACACCTCATTCATAAAGTTGGATAACCGTTAAAAATAGAAGAAATAAAACTCTGTTTAGCTAGAGATACGGGAACATAAACACATGCAACCTCATTCAAATATTTTTTATCCATACTCATTTTTTCTTAAGAACTGTATGTTCACAGTATTACTGTTTCAAAATTTAAATTACTATTTACCTCAAGCAATTTCATTTCAATTTTTTTTAACGGCAGTTGAGTTCTTTACAGGATGGATACGAAATAGGGGTTTGCCATTTTATTATGGAATACTCTCATGTCATCAACTTTGAACCAAATAAGAAAGCTTACAGAATATGTAAGGACGAGATGCAGGTTGTCCAAAAGAAGCTCTCCTTGAAAAAGCCTTATTGTGAAAGGAACATTCTCTTCGAGAGTCCCTTTAAATGTGATATTTCCTCCCCCATTATAAGATTCCTCCTCGAAGCTATCATTTGCAAATATATGTTCAAATCAGGTCAGAGCAGTGACAATCAGCATACAGGAATCAAAATTGGTGCAAGGAATGTAGTTTCAATGTCATGTCATGGGCTATGTAAGCTAGCAACAGGCCACCAATCTCAAAATGGTGAAAGATACTAGCATGTTCTAATGTCGTTATCATGCTCAAGTCTCATGGAGGACTGAAAGAGCAAGCATAAATGAGAAGCATTCATAAGGAAGTCTCAAAATGGTGCTACCATCCAAAAATATGGTTCACTTATAAGTTATAATGAAGTAATGATGTTACTAGGCCCACAGAGCAATAAACGTACCGTTTTTCTGTCAATATGAAGCTACACCACAAATAAGTTATCTTTGAATAACAACATTAAGAAGAAAACAATCGGAATCTTGATTGCAAGTGTCCTAGTAGGATTGTACATATGATAAATCATGAACGTGTATATATGCTATTATTCATGTAGTGGAATCAACACTACTAAGTAGCTGTCATGTGAAGTAAATAAAAAAAAATATTATAAGCACTGAAGCTTACTCAACAATGAATTGAATAGCATCTGGAGTTGGTCCATCAATAAACTCAAGACGAGGCTGCCAAAAGAGAAGGGATAAGAAAAATAAGACATGGTGACAAGCTGGTGTCAATGATGTTACTGATGGCTGCTCAAATAATAGCAGGTATTGGAATATTTCAGATAGAAAATTAAAAACTAAATTTTGCCAACTGAACTGACCAAATATGCCTCTCCATCTCCATAACACACACAGGGTTTGCTTCACCTTTTTTGTGCTAAAGCACCCCTTTTATCTGATTATAAGAGAAGCAGGGGAAGGCATGCTTCTCTTATAATCAGCTTTGGCATGCCAGCATTTTATAAAAGCAAGTTTTTTTTATCAAACACTTCTACCCTTAAAAGTTGCACGAAAAGCTGCTTAACTTATAACATAGCAAGGCCAAACAAAGCCATGGTACAGAAGCAAAAGCATACAAAGATAAAAACAGAAGCAAAAGCATACAAAGATAAACAGGACAAATCTTTGATAATTAGCTTTAAGGGGCAGCTGTATGAGTTCCAAGATTGAACTCACTATTGCTGGATACAGGCTAGAATCTAGTATTTGCTTGGAAAATGTGCATCTGATCCATAGAGGAGATGTTCCTCACAGGGTTTGCAGGCTTTGGTAGTACAAAAAGAGGGCAAGTGCTGGAGAGGTGTGCTATTTTTGCTATTGTATAATGCATTTTGCGAGAGTGCAGTTCCAGAATTTCTCAGCAACAAAAAATATCTTTCTTATTGCTTTGGGATATGGTAGTAATTTTAGCTTCACTTTGGTCTTTTGCTACAGGGATTTTATGGGAGTTTCCTTGGCGGACATGAATTAAAATACTACTCACGTGCATTCACTAAAGCTTTATTAAATTCCCATCTATGCAGTTAGAACTCAGAAAGGATCATAAATTGTGACTTAATAATAACGTGAGGGTCACAATGTTTTGTGAGAATGTATACACTCTTCATTGAATATTGAGCATTTGATATTATTAATAAAATTCATAACAGATAGCAAGTGTGACTTCTGCCTGTCCTGAAAGATCAAAAGTTTCTCTATAATGCACTTTGGAGAGATAGTTGGAAGTCTCCAAAATTTCTTCATTCCATAACAAAATAAAACTGCATGGTGAAATGAAAGAAAACTGAAAGCTCCTATAAATATCAAAAAACAAGACATGCCAAACCAAACATACTAAAAGACACCTGAAAGCCTTGGCAAGACATGTTGTTCCAAGGAGCATCTGTTAGTTGGTTTCCCTCGACAGAAATATGATAGCCTTGACCCTGAAAAATATCAAGATTGTCAGTACTTGGAAAACTAATACATGGAAGGATGCTTGACCTCCACCCTTGTGACGATCATGAATAGTATTCATAGATCAGTCCCAATGATTGCAATCACATGATTACTCAAGGACAATGCAGAAACTGCATCGAGAAGAGTGGAATCCTATCACCAGCTCTCACTTACAGAAAGATAAAACACAACGTATAATTCTTATTTGACTTAAACCTATTTCATTGAATGCTTTCTGCTACAATCTGAAAGAGTGCTTGCTAAGTTGCAAAATCATTTCAACAATTATTCATTCCAGCTTTCAGGAAATCAGTGTAAAGAGTAGGATGTAGTTGAAACCTGATCAAAATTTGAGTAAAAGGGTAGTAATTTAGGATAATTGTTTACTCTTCCCCAAGATTTAGCAACAAGTTCCCACCAACTGCAAACACAAAGTACATCACAATCACAATTGAACTCATAAAGAAAAATAGTGTTAAGATTTTTTAGGTACCAAATGAAAAAAGAAATGTTTTACTTTTAACCTATGCATATGCAAAATTCATACCCTTGCAAGAAAATTGACTTGCAAGAAGAAAAGTAATGAGGAGCAAAGGAGTGTCATTTAATGACTCCAGACAATCTGGAAAAAAAACTTTTAGTTCAGAGCAAACAACAGATGATAACAGTTTCATTGGCAAAGAACAAATTTACACAAATCAAAGGAGTAAGATAATGAATTCTAAGAGAAAACTGTTATTCTAGCTGCCAGTACATATAATTTAATGTAATATTTCTCTGAAAAAGACAGTATCCTTATCAAAAAGTATGGATGCAAGATATTTGTTGACCTTATTGAGTTCATGCATGCAAGTAAAGAGGAGAAAAACATTAAGAGAATCTTAAGACAAAACATCACAGCCAAAATCAGAAAGCATTGTGCAAAGTGCATCATCATCTTTCTTTATCCAGAAAGCAAAAGAAAAATTTCAGAGCATCTAAACTTCTAACGCAAAAGTGATGCTGATTTGTATCAGGTATTAGGAAACACGGTTCATAATCTAGACAAGTTTTGCAGGAGATATAGAAGGCTAAGGAAGCATCATATGTTATAGCGGTACAACATAAAGCCATATCAGAACCAAAATATTATATTCATGAAATTTTGCAAAAAGATACAACAGGATTACCGATTTTGAGCAGTCTGAAAATCAGGTGGTTGCTTTGTCTCGTATAACCATCCAGGAGCAAATATGGCAGCTGACACGTTAGCCTTCTTTAGTACATCAAGTGCGACATTTGTCTGATATCACAGTTGCTAGATTAAGAAGAAGCTACAGTTCCCCATGCAAGTTTAAAGATGTAAATTTAGCAAAGAATAATAAACTATATCCACAACTTAAAGTACAGCAGGTGACAAACTCATCACCTATATGCCATTGTTGGTGTACAAATGATTTCATAACATGCCTTAAGAAGTTTGTATTTTATGCTTTGAGCATTATTCCTTCACCACTCCTTTTGTTTTTGGCACAAAAATGATATAACTATGGATGAAAAGAAAGGAAGATACAACAGGGAGAAACTCCTCCAAATCACCACCCATATTGGCATTGCCATAGATCATATTACTTCACCCATGAGAGCTATGATTTGTTTTCCTAATAGAAAATGAGAGCCAACTCCCATCAAATGTACAGAAAATATGGATCAATCCAGCATAAACGCAGGATCCATATGCGACAAAAACTGATACCATTTCAAACAGAAAGCATCAAGAATGCTTGTACAAGTCCACAATATCATTTTCGACATAAGGACAAACTATCCAATTGTTTCAGGTGGAAGGTGGACACGGCATATTTTTTCAAGGTATTCCCTCTCCCAAAACCCACTAATTGGATCAATAACAAAGCCTCAGCCCCACTAACCTCTTATAGAGTAGAAGATAGCCATAATCCTTTGAAGTAGATAAAACAGATCATGGCATTTTCTTTTCTTTAAAAAAAACAGTGAGATCATCGCTGACATTGGTCTTTTAGATTACACGTTCCTGGAACTCAATAAAAATATTAACAAAATACATGGGTGGATATCATAACTGTTAACCAATGGACAAAAAAAAAAGTGCAATGAATGTCTTACACATGCACTGAATCTGATCAGAATGATGAAAACAGACCTACATCATATTATAGAGCTTGTAATTAAGATTCAAATGTCTAAATGAATGGAGAGATACCTACATTCCATTGTCCACCACCAAAAGTTTTCCTTCCAAATACATCTATTCCCATGTAGACATCAAACTTTCTATCTCCAGCCACAGCAGCTGAAAGATCTGGATAGTTACTCTGCTTGGCAAATGATTAAATTTGTGCACATGAAGAAATGAAAAAATAAAAAATCAGCTCTATATGGAAGGGAACACGAGAATCTGGTACCTTCCATGTGTAGTTTACAAATATGCCATCACATATGTCAAAGAAAGGCTTGTTCTTTTCATTCAGTTGATCTTGCCATCTAAGATCTCCGGTGGTTATGACACTGTCATACCTGCATAAATGGTGATAATCACTACAAAAAATAATAATCAGGATGGATAGGTAGAATGCAGTACTTTAAATACTCACCATATTACCAAAGATTCAGGCATTGAGGAATGCATTGTATGGGTCAGATGGCTCACAAATTCTTCAAGATTAGGAATTTGCTCTTCAACCAAATTAACCTCCATATTAATCTGCAATAAGCAATTGCCACCTCAACTGAAAAGGTAAGTGAAAAAGATAAAGATACAAAAAGCACATGGAAATAGAATGAAAATCACATCTGAACTCCTTTCCACTCTTCCTCAGGAAAAGCATTCTCTGATGCTCCAAATACTTAACGTGTCTCTTTGTATCATGGAGCACAGTATCAAAGATTGAAAGAAAAAAGCAAATCTGGTAGTAATTGTCAAAGGAGGCTTTACATAAAGGAGAAAGACTACATTTAGCATGTACTTTCAAACACATCAAAAAAGTGATTGAAATGACATGATGCGAATTATTTAACCTGGCCCAAGATAAATTCAGATTTAACATACGAAATTTTAACAAACTATATACCAGCCATCCATCAAAGCCCAAATCAATGGCAAGCTCTGCCAATCGCTCAGCATACATTTGAGCAGACTCCTTTGTTGCAAGAAATTTATTGCAAATAAGTCTTCCTTCATCCCATTCTGTTATAAAAGTGCCCAACACCTTCCATCAAAAGGAACAAGGAATAAAATTAAATGCTTCAATTCCTTCAGCCATCCACTTATAACAGTACATCAAGCGAGAATAATATAGGCAAAACCAAAGTATCCAAGGAAAAAAATACCATAGTGTCTGAGCTCCCATTGAAAACAAGTGATTTTTTTTTACAATTACAGGCTAATGTTTTTTCCATGAAAGTAAAAATTGAATCTAGGATACATCAAATTCAGATTTCTGTGAGATCAATGCAAAAGGTTGTTAATTTCTACCAACAAGTTCTTAACTTGGCACTCAAAGCAAAAAAGTCGAAATTTGTACATCAAAGATTATACCAATAATGCACATTGCCATTCAACCAACCATTTTTAAAATTAAAATCAACTAAAGATGTTATTTACAAGATTTAAACCATTAATAACCAATGCAGAAGCCTACCGTATGTCACATTATTACACCAATTCTTTCTTCAATTTCATATATCACTGCAGACTGAAAATAAAAATAAAAACTTTGGTAAACTACAAAAGAACCAGAATTCACAACTTCACCACCAAAGCAGCTTCCTTCCGATTAAAAAAAAATCCAAAAGGAAAAAATCTTTTTACATATAAACTCCAAAAGGACCATATTTACCGAACCAGTGTCCTGCTAATTCAAAAAAAAAAGTCCAAAAATAAAGAATCTCCTCACATATAATTTCAATAACTAAGTTCGTTCCACTAATAAATTAACTTAAAAAAAACCCATTTCAGCTAAAGAATTGCAAAAAAGATAAATAAGAAAAGAAGTACCTTGACACCATGTCTGTGAGCAGTATTAATCCAGCAAGGAGGAGGCAGAGTAACCAAACTATGAGAGAAGTAAACGAAAACATCAATCAAGTACCAATGCCGAATAGCATAAGCATCAGGATTAGTGCCTCCTTGAACCCACTTGTCATCCACATAACCTCCTTGCATATCATGGCAAACAAGAAGCCTAGGCCTATTTGGCAGAGACTTGGGTTTTAAAGGAACAGAAGATTTGTTAAATGGGCAATGAAAAGATTCAAAATAAGAACGAGTTTCAAGCTCTTCAAGGGTTTTGATTGGGTATGAGATTGGAATGGAGGGTTGTGATGGGTCGAATTGAGGAGGGTGATCAATGGTGGGGAATTCTTGGTCTTGTGGGGGGGCATTGGAATTCATTTTGTTGAGTATTCGAGAAAGGAAATTGTAGAGAGTGACTAGGGTTTGGCGGTTGATGTAGGCACGAAGGAGAGATATCAGCATTCACTCCTCTGCTTGTTTATTTTCAAAGAAAGACAAGACATGGTAAGTACTAATTTCGCTTTATATATATATATATATATTTTTTTTTTTTGGAATATTTTATTTTACTTTATTTTATATGGTTCTCACGGTGTGTTATTGTCGTTGATTTGGTTTTGGAGGGTATGTAAAGAGAGTGTAATTCTTATCTCATGCAAAATCTTTTAATTTTGCCTTTATTCTCTGCTGTTTTACCGAGAAACTTCATATGTCGAATGTGAGATGGATGAGCTTTACAATTCTGGATTCGATTTGAGAAAGGTTCCACTATGGTTTTGCACAAGCATGATCTCGTATACATACCCGTTTCTGGTCGTTGGATCAAAGATTCAAGAATTCACAGACAAAACATAACCAAAGGTACCACCATCTCAATTGTATTTTGATGCAATGATTGAGATTTTTTTTTACAGATTTGTGTTTGAGACAACTAGTTTCTTTAATTTATTAAGATTTTATGACAACTGTTTATCTTTTTTTAAAAATAGAATATCACTAATTACACTGTAAATTTTTCCAGCCAACTACCTCTGTGTCCAAATCTTATTTTTCTGCACTCTCAGCCAAAATCATTTTGCGAACATTTCGCTTCTTAGTTGCGCAATATTCATCGGCATTTCGTTTTCCAAGCGGTTACTTAGATGAAGTGAGAAAC
>Ga0325400_1001880_pt1 | contig 17806 bp, 8 predicted proteins | sample PopdelMetagenome_2_FD_205662 | JGI IMG/M metagenome (GOLD analysis project Ga0325400, IMG submission 205662) | Populus deltoides microbial communities from Bellville, Georgia, United States - Xylem-PdKOR-R1 | ecosystem: Host-associated > Plants > Phyllosphere > Stem > Wood/Secondary xylem... | reverse complement strand
AATAATAATAATAACTGCGTGCGTGGCCATTAATTTGAGCAATTTATTGTTGGATATAACCTACTCCAGCTTGAAATGTTCCCCATTTCAATGATAAATCCTCCAAAAAGATTAGAACATGCAGAGAGATAAACATGGAAAAACATACGAGTGTAACATGCTTTATTAATTTAGGGCAAGTTTTTCTAACTATCGCCATTTACGAAAACTACACCTGTCCATGGCATGTTCGAGCTAGAAGACCGAGAATGGCTACAAAATTTGTAGACTATATAGTAGCTCCTACATTCACTGTAGATTTAAAGACTTGGATTCAATAATTTAGTGAGTTTAGTAGCTGGTTAAGCAATTCAGTAATGAATCTAGAGAGCTGTGTTAATTAGGATTGAGAATAAAGCCAAAAGCCATTATTCCCTTTAGTTTAAAGTGGTAGAAAGCACATGCAAGCCTTCTTGACTGAAAGGTGATGGCTTGTATCAAAACTCTTTATTCCTGGAGTTCTGATACATCTGCTTGGCATTCTTTATTCTGGGAAAGATGACTAGAAGTCTAGAAGACAGTACTGAAATACATTACACTTGCCGATTCAATTGCCTCGAGGATCCAAACACTGATCAAGCTTCTAGCATTGTACAATTCATATACATCAAATACATTTGTACTTGAAGTTTCAGCTTGTAAGAAATAATATTGATGTCCATTTATATCCTTATCAAAGGGCAGTTAGCTCTGCTCGTCCATTGACTTTGCCCCGCCCCGTTAGATTGGATTCTTCAGGCTTCTTTATGTTCAAAAGTGGATCATTAAAAAACTCAAAGCTTTTGCGTCAGAATTCAAATTGGCATAAACACCCAGAAGTCTTCAATCTCCCCTGAACAAATTGCATTTTTCGGATTCGTTTGGTAGAATAATGAGATCTAGTTAAAGCTCTGTTTTACCTTAACTACAGTTTTAAAAGTATTTAATTAATCAATACATCATAATTTTATATATATTCCATCGAAAACTCTCTTGACATCTTAATTTATTATAATTTTTTTAAAACTTATTTTTCAAATCATAAACACAAATACTACCACAATTATCAATGTTACAATGTTACTGTCATGTGTCAAAACACCTAGGAAAATGAATTTCTCTCCTAATAGGCAGATCATTCCAAAAAATAAAAGATATCACTATTCTAAATAGTAACAAACTAAATGTCAATTTTTTTAATTATAACGTATATAAACTATGTTATTTCACTTATTTTTTTAATCATTGTTATATCATCAATATTAAAAAAAAATACTGACAAGCAAGAATAAGCCCAGGAAAAGCGAACGTCAAGCATGTGAACAAGGTAACTCTTGGTGATCGCTGGGTGTTACTGACATGAAATTTAGTACTGGTATATATATTCAATAATTTTTATGTACAGATTAGGAATGAAAATGAAAGCTTTTAACCTCTCATAGAAAGAAAGAGTTGTTTAAGAGCTAAGCATAGGAGAAAGTGCTTATAATAAGAAAAAGCAGAACGGACGGTGTTGTTACAGCTGCAAGATTAGCCTCCTCTGTCCGTCTGTCTGATTTATTTAGTGGGTAACATACCGAACACTAGTCATTGGAAAACTGAGCTCTTCCGAAGTGGTCAAACCCCAAAATATTACAAATAAATCACAAAAAATGAAATCCCTGATATTGCCAGTGGCCGACAACATGTTCCTATCCTCACATGCAACAAAATCCCTTGTAATGTATGTTTTCAATTTTCCATTCCCCCCTCCTGGGTTTGGTGTTGTTCATCTTCCCTCCATGATTCTTCTCTTTTTCATCCAACAGGTGGAGACAGTACTGACATGTACTGTTGTTGATCTACGTGAAGCTCAGGGAAAGTACGCGATATTTATTTCTCTATACAGGCTACAAATGAAACTAGCTTTTTAACCGTGTCTAGCCTAGCCGCGGATTGAATGTTTTAAAAAACAATTGAAGTTTTTTCAACACTATTCTAATTTCTAAGTGAAAATTAAAACTTGTAAATATATATATATATATATAATTAAATAAATTCAGAATTACATTTATTAATAAATAAATAAATTATTATTAGTAATGATAAATAAAAATAAAATTTAAAAAATTAAAAAACAGATATAGATCAAGATATTTGATCTTCAACTTGTGCTTTTGATATGGTTGCATTTAATGATTTTATTTTTAAAATTTGATTTTCTATTTAATTAAATGGTAATAAAAATAGATACACATAAAATTAATTTAATAAAATAAAAAAACAAAAAAATTATGCAAAGGTACTAATTTAAATGAATTGAAACGATCTCTTAAGAAATTAAATGCATATAAAATAAATAAATAAATAAATGCATATAAAATAAATAATCATTATTTAAAAAATATTAAATAAGCAAAATAAAAAAGGATACTAATTTAAATATAAACTTCAAAGTTATTTTGAAAAAAAAATACATATAAAAAACCATTAATTAAAAAACATTTAAAAAAAAAAAAAAAAAGAAGTCAAGTGCAATGGGTCTGGCGAGTCAGGCCAACACGCTCGCCAGGCCAGCACGCCTGACCCATCTAGTAAGAGCCTACGCATTTGAATTTTTATTTTTTTAATTTTAGATGATTCACGTGACTTCAATTTTTTTAAAAACAAATTAAATGACGTGTTGTTTGATATTGTCCAGTTTTCAGTCATTGTAATGATTGAAAAATTAAGGTAAAATTTTTTTCGATCAAAAAACTTATTTTTCAACTCTTTTTTCACCAAAAAAAAATCTAGAAAACATCCTATATAACCTAATAAATTCATTCATAACCTTAAAAAATCAAAAATAAAACATTACAAACCCAAAACTAAAAATCATATCTAACTCAGATATGTTTTTCTATAAAATTTCAAGGTAAAAAAAACATTTAATGTGAGTTTCTATTATCAAATGGAATAATTTAACACCAATATAAGTTTTTTTTTGTTTACCAAAAACAGTGCCAACAAATACTCTATCTCACACTAAAATCCAGAACTCCAGCAACTTTCTCAACTTATTCCCTCTTTTTAACTTTGATCCCCCGTTTTTAATCCCACCCTTCATCGAAAAGTTTGCTAATAATTTGGTGTAGAGGCCAAATTAAAATAATAAAAAAAAGATAAAAAAAGATATTATGAACAGTCCCTTTACAGTGCGATGGAAAAGATACATAATGCATTTTGTAGAGTGGATTACCTGCAACTTTTAGATTTACTTATAATAATTGACTAATTAATGAATAAGATCACATTATGAGATATTTTATTTATAGAATATGAGAAAATTAAAGGACCTAATGAACTAGGGGGAAAGAGGTCATATTACTACAAGAACTCTTCCTCGTCGTCCCTCTCTGTTTTTTTTTTTTGTTTTCCCTGTTGTTCATTTCCGGATAAAATGCCAACTATCTCTGCTTCCAAATCCCAGGAATCAATTCATATTTCACCGCTCTATGCATCAACCTGGGCTGGAAAAGCGGAGATGCAGGCAACTTAACTTAAACATACAAAAAGCATAACAGTTATTAATGGAACAAAAGATAGTCCATTGGGATGGAGGAATCTTAAGGCACTAGCGAGGACGGCTGAGAAAATCTGTAGTTGCATCATTTAGACTCTGCAGTGCCCTGGTCTTCTTCGACTGAGGTTCCGGTGATGAAGACACCGATGACACCACTGACCATGAATAATTTGAGCTGTCTGAGCTAAAAGACACATCAATCACCCCGTTTGGATGCCTGGAATTGAACTATACTTGCGTTTGCTTGAAAACTTAAAATGGTCTCTGGGAGCCAATTCCATTACGAGCTTGCTACAATCCTCTACCTTGTCCTGTTTGACATAATCGAGATTCAGTACAAAAGTGCATATACAAAGACATTTTCTGATTCAATATGAACAGAAAAGAATGGAAGTCAATGAAGTGAGAGTAAACCTACTAACTTTATCGATTCCAAGAATGCCCAAAAGCTGGCTTTGGTATTCTGCTGCAAGACTGTGTTCTACACCATCAATAATATATAGCATTACGGCAGTAGCCATTACTGAAGGGACATAAAGCATAGACCTAGAATCTGCATATATTCAAGAAACATAACGTAAGTAAAAAATTGAGAGAAATTAAATGAAAGAAGCCGTATCCATGGATGAGGTAAAGGAAAGATTTTGACAACTTGCCTGGCACGACAGAGAGTACTATGCGCTCACACCTCTTGAGAAATTCCAAACAAAGATAATCTTTTAGGCCGAGCCTTCTAGTGATGTAGTCAAGAAATGATATCGGGGTTATTGGATTCATCTTCCATTTAAGAGTAGAAAGAACCAGAATCTCCATTCTCTGGATAGTTTTGGCCTCAAACACATATTTACTGTCCTCCACCTAAACAAGCCAAACATCACACATTTATGAGAAAATCAAGCAAACATATTAATCACAAGCATTTATCAAACGAGGCAATAAGTTTACATCAAGCCAAATACACATATCTACCTGAAAATCCAATAAAAGGGGCGCTTGGGTCTCCTCCACCTTGGCAGCAAGTGATAGACAAGCCACGGCTGCAAGTTGGGCCATCCATGGCTTATCCTTCTCAAGGTGGACACTAAGTAAGAACCTATCAAGATAGTTCACGGCCAAGACTGCAGTTACAGCAGAGAAAGAGTAGTGTACATTGACCTTTAGAATCCACTCTACAGCCTCACAGCGAGCCCTGGCTAAAGATGGGTTGATTTCTAAAATTTTGTACAGCTGATTTTGCTGCTCCTTGGCAAACAAAGAGGAAAGTTCCTCCTCTTCCCAGCTTAAGTCCTGTTGTACGAAGACTGGAAAAGTGTTTCGTTTATTGCTATCAATACTATAAAAATTCTCTCCTTTTACTTCATCTTGAAAATAGTCTTCTCTAACTTCTTTCTCCCAATTCTCTTCGGAACAATAAAGACCATCATAAAGAAATGTAGGGTTTTGCTGATATTGTTGTTGCTCACTTATTTCTGGATTATACCTCGATGTCATCTTCATGACTTTTGCAAGAAGAAGAGGTATAGATCTTGATTCATTACAGAGAAGAAGAGAGGGAGATGACTTTTGCAAAGAGAGCGGAACAGCTAGCTTGAGCCATCTCTCTCTCCTCTTTCGATTTGAACTGTGAAGGAAGGAAAGAGCAAAAAGGGAGGGGACTGGCCAGTGATCCAAAGGTTGTGTTTTATTTGTGGGTTTCGAGCGGGTCGGTGGGTCTTTATCTTATTATCTATTGTCTGTGTCCTACACTTGATCTAGATTGGATGTTCAGCTGTGAATTGGGTTAAGTTGTTTTAATATAAAAAATATTTACACAATACTGGTGTTTTTAAAAATTAAAAAGAATTCAAAATTATTATTGATTTTACTGATTAAATAAGCTTGGATAATTTAAGACAGTAAATAAATTTAATTTGACAAAAAAATTCACAATGATTAAATTAAAAATTCAACACTAGACAACAATAAATAAAAAATATACATATCCTTTGCATATTCTTAAAAGGTCTTCATGATCCAAAGTAAAAATTAGATAATATCATAATAACTATGAAGAAAGAAAAAAATATAAAACTTAATTCTAGCAAATCAAAGATTAAAAGATAAAATTAAAAAAAAATCAAATTAAAAAAAATAAAAAAAACTTGCTTGAGTCTATTAAAGACACTTTGCTAAATCTGCAACCTAGCAATGAAACCAGAATAACTCTATAAAAAGCAAATTGAATAAAACTACAAAGTTCAATTCTTAAATTAACTCAATGTTAAAGGGCGAAACATAAAAAAATTCAATTAAAAAATAACAAGAAAAAGACTCAAGTTAAACCGTCAAGCTTACATTTCAGAACATGAGATTGAGATAAACTCCGTGAAACAAAAAAGTAAAAACAAGCATAAAGCATGATTCTCAGCCAACTTAATGTTAAATGATGAAATTAAAAAAATAACCTAAAAATCAAAGTTATCTCGGATTAATCTCCAGAACTCATGACCCCAGGTCATGAGGCAAGGACTAATCTCATATAATACAAACCTGAAAAAATCACAAAATCAATTTCACAATCAACTCAATGTTAGTTGATGAAATAAAAAAAATCTAAAACAAAACAAATAATAATAAAAAATAAGGACTAAATTTGACTTAAAAATAAAATGAAATAAAATAATAAATAATAAAATTGAAAAAAAAAATTAAAAAATGATCTAAAATAAAATAAAAAACAATTAAAAAAATAAAGATCAAACCTAATACAAAAATAAAATGATAGGACAACTTTTAATTTTAGTAGGCTAACACAGTCATGATGAAAAAAGAGATAAATGAGAAAAAAGAAAAAAATAAATTTAGAAAAAAGCACAATGTAATGCTTCCAACACCATTGCAAAAACCGATGTTTTGTCATGGAGGGACGTCGAAGTGCTAATCAATTTTCACTATCAATTTAACCCAATTTTAATATTTGTTTTGGTTTTAAATTTGTCCCATAAATACTTAATTGTTCTAAAAAATCTAAAATTTATTTTATTTTTTAAAGCCAAACACCAAAAACTTCTCTTAATGCTGCGTGATTTTTATATCAAAACAACCAAAATAAATTATAAAGTTAAATTTCAAATAAATTTAATGTGAAGGGAATATTTAAAAGAAAAGAAGTTAAAGAACCAAAATTAAAAAAAAAAGGGCATGAATCTTCTTTTACCATGAAAATCAATCCTTGATATTAAAAAAAAAAAAAAACTGAATATTTCTTTAAACTTCAAATACGTTCCATGAAGCTCTAATTATTTAAAATTAATAAAATTTTATTTTATTTTGCTAAAACGTGTATTAAACTAACAACATAATATTTCCTTGACGCCTTGAAATTCTCATATGCTGGCAAGAAAAAAAAAATTAGCAATACCAATCATAAATCATAGCAGTTTTAAAGGACCGAATAAGAAGAAGAGGAAGATTCAGAGACCAATTCTTAAAAAATTCTAGAAACTAAAAAGAAAAACATTATTCGAATGAACACTATATCTCCTAACGTACTGCAGTATTTCAGTGTAGCCTTTTAGGTTTTTGTTAATGATACGGGCCATGCAACACAATTACTCGATACGTGACACCTGCACAGCGCTTTTTCATGGCCCCACGGTTTGAAAATTTACTGGGCCCTGCTTGCTGTTTGTGGGATCTCATTATGGATGACTAATATAATAATTATTTTTTAAAAAATATATTAAAATAAAATTATTTTTTATATTATTATATTATAATAATTCAAAAATTATATAAAAAAATTATAAAACACCATTTAAAATATAATTATAAACCGTGTCTTCATAGAAAAAACAAGTTAACTGTCGATTTCTTCTTAATAAACCTTCCATTATTAATATTGTTTAACAATCTTTTAAATCAACGATCAGAAAAGAAAAGAAAAGAATGGAGAATGGTAATACGAGGGATCTGAATTAACTGGTTAGGTTTAAGATTTATTTTTTAGAAGTCATCAGTTTGAGTCCTATAAATTTTAAGGTTGCTGGAAGCTTATATAGTCGTTAACTTCAGGGTTCGTGGGATTAGTCGAGGTACGTATAAACTAACATGAACATCCATGTTAATAAAAAAAATAAAATAAAAAAATGATCAGGAACCATGGCACATTCATGACATTCAACCATCACACTACTATCTCGCAACACTCTTTTAATTTTAGTTGATTTGAATTTTATTTTTGTTTTCTAATCTTTTTTTTCCTCGCTATCTACATATTTATTTGTGTTATAGTTTTTTATGCAGTAGAATTTACCCAAAAAAATAAAAAAAAATGATGTTCATCTGCCAGGCCTAGTAAGTAACCACTTCAGTCGCCCCATGGGTGATGAGTGTAATTTTCTCACTTTTCCTGTGATTTTTTCTATTTCTTTTGTTTTTTCTAATATTTATATGTTTATTTTTTTAGATACCGGTAATTTTAATGTGTAACACACTTAAATTTTATAATCTCAAACTCACATACTTTTCAATCATATTTATGCTATGCAAAATAAATGTACAATACCACATAAACATGGCACACCAATATCTCCTTTAATCAAGTGATAGATACATGACCCACAACACAATATTACACCGATCCTATAGAGCCAACTACTCTCAGATCCACACAATATGTTTTCTGATTTTTCCTTGAATATTACAATGGCAAAAACGTAATTAAAATGATTATGAAATCTATGTGTATTTGAGGACTTGTTTGCATGATTATAAAATTTTAGGACCAAAACATACTTGAACGCTTGTATGTGATTATAAAATTTTAGGACCAAAATTTTATTGTTTAATCAAGGACTTGCTAGCATGATTAAAGTTTTCACCTTCCAATAACTATTTTATATTTTTAACAATTAACATTTAACCTCCCATCTAAGATAATGACTTGGTTTATATGTGGATTTTAGGGAATATCACAAATTTTTTTTTTATTGCATTGGCTTGAAACTTTACTGAAAAGAGATTTTGTCTGAATCCATTTAAGTGGGCTTCAAGATAAAGAATATTAGTCACACTTACAACTTAACAATATTGAGTTATAAAGCATACTTAATTAAAAAAAACTCACAAATATTATAATTATCATGATAAATTAATAAATTAATTATTATTATTATTATTATTATTAGCAATCATTACTATAGCGTACCATCACCACTGCCACGGCACAATTTCACCAATATAAGTAAATGTAGTTTTTATATTTTAATTGAAAATGCATTTTATTTTTATTTTTTATATTAAATTAAGTTCATATAAAATGTCTTCTTAATATAACTACACATAGCAAATAAACAAAAATAGTTTTTGATTATATAAAAACAAAAAACCAAAGGAAATGCCTAAATTTATAAAATATATTTAAACCGTAGTATCGACAATTTAAGAGTATTAAAATAATAATAAAAACAAAAAACAAAAAGAAAATCTCACTCTCAGTTCTGCTCCGCAGAGAACTGTCGGGGATTCCATAACAGGCAAGTCCTTGCAGTTCAAGATACGTTGTCTTTAGATAAGTGTACACAGACTATATAACAACAATAAAATGCAATTCTTTATTTGATAGACTTTTCCTGCATAATTCCTCGTACTTAGTTACAGTGGGATTAAAAAATATATAGATATAAAAATGCCCAAGCAAAGATTATTTTTTTTTACAGTGTAAACTCAATTTAGTAGATAAAACCTAAAATTTCTTGATTATACTTTTTATTCGTTTAGATTTCAAATTAAACTTTATAAAAACTACTCGGATATGATCTGATTAACTTAGAAGATTAAAAAATTCAAATGACTAGTAAAAATATAAGTTGATTTAAAAATACATTCAAGCTGACATCTTTTCTTAAAAAATATTGAAATTGCAACACATTAAATTAACCTAGGTTAACCTGCGCAGCCTGAATCTTGAATTATAAACTCAAATGAGTTTAATAAAAAAAATTAAAAAACATTTTTGTTTAATTACATGATAAAACAAATAGATGCATGCAAAATTATAATAGTATTTATTTTAATTACACGTTGTTAGAGCCACACGTGCCTGCTGCCTAGCCGGGTCATTAGCTTGGGCCAATGACCAAGCTGGGTCGACTGGGTTCATTCCAACCCATGCGGGCTTGACTAGACCCAGTCCTAAAAAAAAAAGTGGGCCAGGTCAGGCTTTAGACCCAATTGGCCCAAATTGTGTTTGTTAAGGGTGCCAAACACACCCTTATGCCTTGACCATAATTTTTATGCCCATTTTAATTTGATATTTGGCCAAATGATTCCTTTTTTGATATTAGAAAATTTCAAAAATATTCGGAGTCTTTGTTGATTTATTTGTGAGTTCCTTACACTTTATTTTTTTTCTTTGTGTTTGTATTTTCTTTTACTTATGTACTCAATCTGTGAACTATTATTGTTAAATGCAAATATGTCGTACAATATTTTTTTTTCATTTAAAAATTGCCAATAATAATAAAGGATAAAAGAAATTTCTTTTATTTTCTTTTAGTTGGAAATATTCGTATGAATTGTTTACTAACGCCAGGGTCAGGAACATGAAATGAATGATAGAAAAGGAAAAGGAGAACAAATTCTTAACAATTTTAGACAAAACCAACAATGCAGCCTGCTTTATGTAGAACGTTTAAGGGGTGATAACATCTTTTCTTTTGCGTAACCAGTCCCCTACCATGAAATCTTTGTTGACCAATTTAGGATTCCTAGTGACCATAATACCAAGTGGCGACTCCTTGAAAAAGATCTTTTTTCCATAAAAGAACAAGATGACGGATATTTATTTTTTTTCATATCGAGAGATAATTTTTAATCGGTCACCGCGATGTCCAGGTGTAACAGTACTCATTGTTCAAAAAATTTCAATTTTTTTCATTCTAGACCTCGAATTTATTTATGGACGGTTGCATCTTTTTAAAGCTAAATTAAAGAACAACTAATTCAATTTTATTGAACACTACAGGATTGAAAGAAGGGAGGACCAATATGGAAAAAACACTAAAAATCAGTGGTGGGTTCAAAGTTCTCATGAAAATTTCAATTTAGTTCTTAAACTTTTCAAAATATACCCATTAGGTCTCTCAATTTATTGCAATTCAATTTCGAAAAACCAATAAAATGGTTGAAGATTCAAATTTTAAATATTTCCCAAAACAAGCCGCAGTACTCTAACTTGTTTTTTTTTTATTTATAAAAAAAACAGAAAGAAATTGAAGGATGGAAAATCATTGGCTTTGGTGAAATCAATTATTTCTTTAAATAAATAAATAAATAAACGTTAACAAGGACGGTGGTTGCCATCAGATTTCGTGGAAGAAATGGATGGATAAATATTGTTTATACTAAAAATAATGATGGCACAAGATTCCAAGCGGGCGACCTTATTTCCCATCATAAACCTCCCTTTCACATCATGGAGCCCTTGCTAACATCATCTGCAGAGATCAAAATCACACGATGGAAAAATGCAAATCAGACCAGGTCAGGAAGAAGAGTGCAGGGTAAACAAATGAGAACCCATCCACTACACGTAAACTCAACAAAGGAGGAGACTATTCCATAAAACCGAATGAAATCCATTTTCAGGTCCGTCTTTGAAAATAAACGAAAAAAAGAAAAAGGCCAATCAAACACTACGAGAGAGAACTGTGCTCCTCCCTCCTAAGCTGAAGCTGCAAATCTACACCGTTCAATCAACCAGTCACCGTGAATGGGCCAGACAACTTCGACGGCTTTAATCACAAGCCGTCGAGACTCGAATCTCAGCAGCCAGCGCTCAAAACCCAAATTCAATGACCCCATCATTCCGATGCAAGTAGAAGAACAAACCGAATACGTCCTCGTGGAAGCACCTGATTACATCTCAGATCTTCCTGATGAATGCTTAGCTTGTATTTTCCAGTCACTTAGTTCCCGCGACCGGAAAAGCTGCTCTTTAGTTTGTCGGAGATGGTTAAGAATCGAAGGACAGAGCCGTCACCGACTCTCTCTCAACGCCCAATCAGATCTCCTTCCTTTCGTATCATCTCTCTTCTCTCGCTTCGACGCTGTAACTAAGCTCGCTCTCAAATGTGAACGTAGATCCGTTAGCATCGGCGACGAGGCGCTAGTTGCAATATCTATTCGTTGCCGTAACATCACGCGCCTCAAGCTCCGCGCATGTAGAGAAATCACAGACGCAGGCATGGCAGCTTTCGCTAAAAATTGTAAAGCATTGAAGAAGTTATCGTGTGGATCTTGCGCCTTCGGAGCCAAAGGAATGAACGCGATCCTTGATAATTGCGCGTCGCTCGAGGATTTATCGGTAAAACGGCTTCGAGGAATTACGGATGGCGCGACGGCTGAGCCGATTGGACCGGGTTTAGCTGCGGCTTCACTTAAAACGATTTGCTTAAAGGAACTTTACAATGGACAGTGTTTTGGCCCGCTTATAATCGGGTCAAAGAATTTGAAAACTTTGAAGCTTTTTAGATGCTCTGGCGATTGGGATAAGCTTCTTCAAGTTATTGCGGATCGGGTTACTGGTATGGTTGAGATCCATTTAGAGAGGCTCCAAGTTAGCGACACTGGCCTTGTAGCCATCTCTAACTGTTCGAATTTAGAGATTTTGCATCTAGTTAAAACCCCGGAGTGTACTGATATTGGACTTGTTTCCATTGCGGAGCGATGTAGGTTACTAAGAAAGCTTCATATTGATGGTTGGAAGGCACATCGGATCGGTGATGATGGGTTAATGGCAGTTGCCAAGTATTGTCTTAATTTGCAAGAGTTGGTGCTGATCGGGGTGAATCCTACACAGATTAGTTTAGAATTGATAGCTTCAAATTGTCAGAATCTAGAGCGGCTAGCATTGTGTGGGAGTGATACTGTTGGTGACGTGGAGATTTCTTGTATTGCAGCCAAATGTGTGGCATTGAAAAAGCTCTGTATTAAGAGTTGTCCTGTATCGGATCATGGATTGGAAGCGCTTGCAAATGGGTGCCCGAATTTGGTTAAAGTGAAGGTGAAGAAGTGTAGAGCAGTTACTTATGAGTGTGCTGATTTGTTGAGAATGAAGAGGGGATCTTTGGCGGTCAATTTGGATAGTGGGGAACCCGAGCATCAGGATGCCAGTGCTAGTGATGGTGGGGTGCAGGAAAATGTAGGTGAGTTTCATTCAGTCCCTAATCAAATGCCGCTGCCTAGCATTGCACCGAGCAGTACTGGACGATCAACTTCTTTCAAGTCAAGATTAGGGCTTTGGAGTGGGAAAAGTTTCGCGGCTTGCACATTTAGAGGATGGGCGAGTGGTAATAGCAGTTCTCGAGGATAATGAGACGGTGAACCTGAAATTTGAACTATTGAAAAACTTTTATTGTCCTTGGTCAGTTTGGATTAGTTTGGATTGTATTACCTGATTCTGCCTTTCATGTAATTAATTTGACTTTGTGTGCTGTTTATTGCCTTTCCTATTGAACATTCTATAAAAAAAGTTATCGTTTTCTTATTTCTTGGATTGCTGCTCACTTCGCCTTTGTGTTTTTTATGCTGTGAGTTGTATAACACGCTTCTAGTTTACATTTGTGATTGTTCCTATTTATATAACTTGTATCTTCTCTGAGAAGATGGTACACATGAGAAGATTCTTAAGGTTTTAGTCCTGGGAATTACATCTTTGCATTATACTATTGTTTGTTGAAAATTAACTGTTTGGTTTGTTAATACGATCCAGGTTGTGCCTAGTTATACTATTTTGTTGTCTCCTAGTCTCTGTTCACCTAGTTATACATTTACAATTGCTGCATAAGCTGCATCATGCAAGTCCAAGTCTAATTCTTGAAGTGACAGATTTCTATCATTTATTTAATATATATGGCAATGACTCAATGAAAAGCTGATTGCCGTGAGTTACGCCAGATTGTCTTGATGCTGGATCAATCATTATGCAGTCTATAAATCTCCAAACACTGTTTTGTCTATCATCAGATTCTCGCGTGCCTTGCTCAATGAATGGGAGATCAGGAAGTGAATCTGTAGTAAATGGTAATTTACCTTTGTTTTATGCAATCTCTCAGGAAGTGAGTCTGTCATAAGTGGTAATTTACTTTTGTTTTATGAAACTTCTCTCTAAAACACACAGATTGACACCCGAACACTGTATATTTGTTGGAATTTATTTCCCATACAGTCTTTGATCCTTTAGCTTCTCGAAGGCAGTGTAGACTAATTAGTTACTTGTTAGGATTGATTACAAGTGTTACTAGTGTGGTATAACAACCGCGCACACAACCCGCACACTAACATATGTTATAACACTAGACTAATAATATATTTGTTGGGATTTGTAACCCAAATAGGCCTTGACCCTTCAGCTTCTTGCATGCAGTTTTGTGCGAGGATCTTTATACTTCGAGCATATGGTGCAAGCAAGCTCTGTGCTGACTTAATCATTTTTGTTGGCTCAATCGGCAAAACACTACAATTGCTCGATTTGCTATTTCTCTGCTGTGACAGCTATTTCAGCACTGTAGAAGTGCTAGGCTTCTTTGGCTGTACGATGGTATTTCACTCAACCAAAAGGTTCAGTGTGCTTCAGTTCTTGTGTTTTTTTCACCGAGATGTTTTGCATTTGAAACCATTTTCTTCCATGGTTTGGTGAGTAATTGTAAATGTAAGTGCCACATAGATTAATCTATTATTGTTTAGAGGTGCGGTGAATTAATCGATTAAGGAAACGTTTGGTACTGCGTTTCCTTCAAATTTGAATTTTTTTTTTTTTGCTAAAATTGAGTGCGGTTTGTACTTTTTGGATCGTTTTGATGTGCTGATGTCAAAAATGATTTTTAAAAAATAAAAAAACATCATTGGCATGCATTTCGGCACGAAAAGCTATTTGAAAAGCACCCGCAACCACACTGCCAAACACGCTCTAAATGAAGGAATGTGTTTTGTATTCTCAGATTGATTTGTTATTTTTGCGAGGCATAGGAATCGAAAGACTCTCTTTCTTGTTTGCGGGGGTGATTAAAGCAATCAGCATGCGAAACAAAGTTATGCATCCGTAGACTTGCAGACATTGGTCATTGCACATGCCACAGGATGGAATATCTTTCAAGGGAACTGGTTAGTTCTTACATGGAAGTCAAGGTATAGCTTCCTGTATTGATTGGGAGTAACATCTGACTTCATTTATCTAACTGGAAACGGTCTGCAAAGACATGCCATGCCATTCATTGTTATTATTATTTTTTTGAAAAAATTTGTGTTTTCTCCCGTGCAGAAAATCAACCATACCTTGTTTGTGGCGAGACTTCCACATTAGAAGCGAAAGTGTTCTCCTTGTTAATCGGATGGTACCCAGTTTGGGAGCTGTCGGTGTTAAATGTAAACGGGCAATGTGAGTTTGAAGGCGATTACTTTATTAGGCTCACGCGCGGGCACTTTTAAAGAATCGAGTCTTCAGAGAGACCTTGATTCCCTCTTTGCCTCCAACTTTTGATGTTTTTTACTTGATCTGGAAGAAACCCTTTTGGGGATAAAAAGAACTTTGATTTCAATGGCTAAACATTTGAGAAAGCCTGCCGCCCTTTGGAATGAACGTTACTACCGTCCGATGCGATTCACAATCATGGTTTTAAAAAACGAGCGCAGTACTCATAACGCAATGGAAAAGTTTGCACCTGGGAGACCTCGAGGTTGAAATGGCTGTTTGTTTAGTTGATGTATTTTTTGTTTGATAATTTATTAAAATAATATATTTTTTATTTTTTAAAATTTATAAGAGAATAATTTGAAAAAAAAATAAAAACTTTTTAAAAGAACGGATAGACACAAATACTGCTATGGTGGTGTCGCGGTCGTTGCTAACGTAACATTATATTATTCAATTAAAAAACAATTGTTGATATGAGTGCAAGATATTTTATAGGCCACACAACTGTAATGGTTAGCTCCTGGGATATCCTGTTTGATTGAAACCGCAATTTAAAACCGTGTTCACTAGCCTAATTTCCTTTTTTTTTTTTTTTGTTCTCGTGTTGAAAAACCATGATCAAAGTTTAACTTCAATCCTTTTTTCCTAGTGCAGGCATAAAATCCCTCGTTTTTTAATTTATGGGCAGAATAAGTATATGATGAAGGAGTGGAAAAACTATAGAATATAGATTTTTTTTTTTTATGGTTGCATCTTGGTTGAGCTGGTGAAATAATGAGCTTGAACTTTTCTCTCTAGCCTTGTGTAAAGAGCTTGTACTAAAAGCAGCTCTTGCTTGTATGGCATGAGAGTGACTTGTATGATCTAAAGCTGGCCTGGAACTTGGACGCTTTGTATGGTCAAGGGTGAACTTGGTTTTCTTACATGGTGATTGGGTCTTTACCATTGGTTGTAAAGCTGGGAATCCACTAGAGAAGACAAAGAACTGCTTGTCGATGCTATTTGGTGCTTTTCGTTGAAGAAAAGTCATTGGCTAGCTATAGTGACCGTTGGTTGTGTCATGTCGTGTTTAGTGAAAATTCCTGTCACGGTTAGTGTCATTAGTGTAAGAGATACCTCTTATGCACATAAAAAGTTGTGTGCGTATTTTAAAAAATTATACATAAGAATTAAGTTTAATTCTAGCCGTTTGGGCTAGCTCATACAGCTGGCTGTATATATATATATATATTTTTATTTTTTTTTTGAGACTGCCAAGTGTCGTCTAGTAGCACTAGTCCTTTATTTTAACACTGGCCCACTCAGGGCAGCGGTTTAGCGAAGTAAATTGTTTTTAAAAAAAATTTAAATTTTTTGTTTAAAATATTTTTTTATATTTTTATATTTTTTTAATGAGCAAATATTAAAAATATTTTTTAAAATAAAATAATTTTATTTTAATATATTTTTAAATAAAAAATATTTTTAACCCCAACCATTCAACCCGACGAGACTAATCCTACGTCTAAGCAGAGCTCGTTTGAGCTGTCTCCTCTTAGTTTACTTTCTTCTCTTTCTTGGTTTAGGCTTTTGGTAAAGTGTTATTAAAATAAAATAGGGTTAATAATCGACCTCCAATTGTTTTTTCATTCTTTTGCTTTACGTGTTCTTTTACAAATTGTACTTTATATTATAAAGTTTATTACATACTGTTAAAAAAATCAATATCAAGTTATTTATAAGATTGTTATTATATTTTATTTAATGAATAAAAAATTCTTATAATTATTATTATAACTTTGTCATCGAACTAAAAAACCCCCAGCTGCCGCCCCCTTTTTGTTTTTTTTTCTTATTCTATTTTTTTTTTCTTTTCCTTTCAATTGCACAAAAAGCCTGGGTGGTTGGTTAATAAACGAACAACATTTTCAATCCCAAATCCAGCAAGAAATCCAAGCAACACATCACACCCCCTCAACAACCTAATTCAACCAGGCAGTCTTCTTCATCTTTCTCACCAGCTCCACCATAAAATCACACATTTTCCAATCTAAATTATAACTCCAAATCAATTAGATTGCTGTTGCACATTGACTTGAACAACCCTGACAGATCAATTTTTAACCAGAGATTGATTTTTATATTAATTTCTTACATGCAAGAAAGAGATTGGTTGGAGTTTATTTTCTGATTTTGAAATCTAGTGGGACTCTTTTGCTCCTTTTTGTTTTTTCCTTGTCCCTGGGCTTATTTTCCAAAGTAAAAGTAGGTGGCAGTAGGAGTTGAAGCACGGGATGTAGGTTCTGTTGGTTATGATGATTGATTGATCTTTTGTTGCTCAGAAAGGGAGGGTCATGTAGATTAGTCAAGAATGTTCAAGTCAGGAACAGAGGATTTCAAAAATCAACACCAGGGCCTCCTAGCATAGCGGTCAATCCTTGTGATATTTCATTAATCTATTATTGCTTAATCTATTTTCACCATACTAGTGGGAATCTCACTCTCGGTATCCAGTAAAAAATAGCAAGATTTATGAAGAAAATTGGAGTACCCAAAAAATATAAATCAACACCAGTTGAAATTCTGTGCCTTTTGTTTTTTCTTAATTAAATATGTTTTTGGTTAGTGTTAATTGGGTTTAAAGTTGTGGTTTATGTGTTTGTGCTTTGTCGCGTTCCTGAATTTATCATATGATGATGTGAGGTGAATTGTTGTTGCGTGTACACGAGTTTTTAATATGTTGTTTGGTTTAATTTTACATGTATATATTATATATGAGAGTAATTTGATTATTTTATCTAATTTAAAAA
>Ga0325400_1001877_pt1 | contig 17811 bp, 17 predicted proteins | sample PopdelMetagenome_2_FD_205662 | JGI IMG/M metagenome (GOLD analysis project Ga0325400, IMG submission 205662) | Populus deltoides microbial communities from Bellville, Georgia, United States - Xylem-PdKOR-R1 | ecosystem: Host-associated > Plants > Phyllosphere > Stem > Wood/Secondary xylem... | reverse complement strand
CCGTGCGGCCGCTGCGCGCCGCGGCGGTGCCGGTGGTGCTGCGGCCGCCGCCCCGGGTGCCGGAGCCGGTCGCGGCGCCGTTGCCCGAGCGCCGGACCAAGGGGCGGGTACCCGATGTCCGGCCGCTGCCGGTGAAGCCCGCCACCACCGCCCGCGCCAACACGCTGGACGGTGGCTGGGACAAGCGGCTGGGGCGGGGCATGGTGATGCCCGACAGCTCGATCGACCTGCACGGGCACACGCTCGCGTCCGCACACGCGCTGCTCGACCGCGGCATTGCCGGGGCGATCGCGCGCGGGGACCGGGTGCTGCTGCTGGTCACCGGCAAGCCGCCCAGGCCCGAGAGCGAGCGACCGCACGCGCGCGGCGCGATCCGTGCGGCGATCGGCGACTGGCTGGCGGGGTCGCGCCACGCCGACGCGATCGCCGCCGTGCGCAACGCGCATCCGCGGCACGGCGGCGCGGGGGCGCTCTACATCGTCCTGCGGCGGGCTCGGGACGCGGCGCGGTAGGTTGACTTGATTGACCCCTTAACGGGTAGTCGTCCGGCTAGATCGTTTCCGTTCGTGCGATGATGTCAAAGAGCGTGAGCGGGTCGCGGCGTCTGTAGGCGTCGGTGCGCTTGTAGGACAGGCTTGAGCGGACAGTGGCGCGGCAGGTCCCTCGTCACCCGGCCCTAGTCGTCGGGATCGAGCAGGCGGCCACCCAAGCGCGCGGCGAGGGTAAGCGGGTCGCGGCCGCCGCCATAGCCTTGCGACAGCGCCTCGCGCCTGGTGCAGCGACGGCTGCCCGACGGGCCGCAATCGCCCGGCATCCGCAGCACCTCCGCCGCGGCCAGGCCGCCGGACGGTGGGCGCGGCACGCTCTCGCGCTCGACCGGCAGCGACAGGCGATATCGGCTGCGCGGAGCGGTGCGGCCGCAGACGACGATCGCGTCGGCGGGCTCGACCGGGCAGCCCCGGGTGATCGCGCGGCCCCGTTCCATCATCGCCTCGACGCTCTGCCCGGCCGCTCGTGATGGCGGGACGGCGACGGCCAGCGCCACCAGACACGACGCCGCCCGGCGATCGATCATGCGCCGAGCCGCGCGAGGATGGCCGCGTAGATCGTGGTTAGCGCGTGGAGGTCGGCGAGCGCGACCGCCTCGTCGACCTTGTGCATGGTGGCGTTGACGAGGCCGAACTCGACGGTGGGACACAGCCGCGACAGGAAGCGTGCGTCCGATGTGCCGCCGGTCGTCGAGAGGTCGGGATCGATGCCGGTGACCGACCGGATCGCGCCTGCGACGAGGTCGGAGAGCGGACCCGGCGGGGTCAGGAACGCCTCACCCGAGACGCGGCCGGTGACGGTCGCGGTCGGCGCGTGGGTGTGGACCAGCGTGCGGATGCGGGCGACCAGCGCCTCGCCGCGATGGCTGTCGTTGAAGCGGATCGAGAGGCGGGCCGAGGCGGCGGCGGGGATGACGTTGGTGGCGGGGTTGCCGACGTGAAGGTCGGTGATCTCGATGTTGGACGGCTGGAACCAGGCGTCGCCACCGTCGAGGACGAGCGCGTCGATGGCCGCCAGCGCCGCGACCAGGCGCGGGACAGGGTTGTCGGCGAGGTGCGGGTAGGCGACGTGGCCCTGCGTACCCGGCACCCCGATCCAGATGTTGACCGAGCCGCGGCGGCCGATCTTCACCGTGTCGCCGAGCGCCGCCACCGAGGTCGGCTCCCCCACGAGGCACAGGTCGGGGGCGATGCCGCGCGCCCGCATCCGATCGATCAGCGCCACCGTGCCGTGGGTCGCTGGCCCTTCCTCATCGCCGGTGACGACGAGGGTGAGGGGGCCGCCCGGTGTGCGCGCCGCCGCGGCGACGAAGGCGGCGACCGCGCCCTTCATGTCGACCGCGCCGCGCCCGTGGAGAAGGCCGTCGCGGACCTCGCCCGACCAGGGGCCGTCGCGCCAGCCCTCCCCGGGGGGCACCACGTCGAGATGGCCGGCGAAGGCGAGATGCCGGCCGGTGCCGGCGCGGGTGGCGAGGAGGTTCTCGACCGGGCCGTCGGGCGCGTCGCCCGCGACGAAGCGGTCGACCGCGAAGCCGAGCGGGACCAGCGCCGCCTCGAGAACGTCGAACACCGCGCCGCGGGCGGGGGTGACGCTCTCGGCGCGGATCAGGCCCTGCGCCAGCGCGACCGGGTCGATCATGCGCCGGCGGGCTGTTCGTACTGTTCCAGCACCCACTCCTCCTCTTGCGCGGCGGCAAGCCAGTCCTGCATGAAGGGGTGGGAGAGGACCGCGTCCATGTAGGGCGCGGCGAAACGCGCGACCGGCAGCTGGTAGGTGACGAGGCGGGTCACCACCGGCGCGAACATGATGTCGGCGGCGCCGAAGTCGCCGAACAGGAAGTCGCCCGATCCGCCCCAGCGCGCGCGCGCCTGCGCCCACAGCTCCATCACGCGCGCGACCTCCACCAGCACGTCGTCGTCGGGGCGCGCGGGCGGGAAGACCTGCCGGACGTTCATGGGGTGCTTGCGGCGCAGGTTGGGAAAGGAGGAATGCATCTCCGCCGCCATCGACCGCGCCATCGCGCGGGCGGCGTCATCCCCGGGCCAGAAGCGGGCGCGGCCCGCCTTGTCGGCGAGGTACTCGACGATGGCTAGGCTGTCCCACACCACCGCATCGCCGTCCCACAGGATCGGCACCTTGCCCGACGACGGCGCGAACTCGTCGCCCTGGCGGCGGCGCTCCCAGTCGGCGTCGTACATCGGCACGACCACCTCCTCGAACGAAAGTCCCGACTGGCGGCAGGCGAGCCAGCCGCGCAGGGACCAGGACGAATAGGCCTTGTTGCCGATGATGAGCTTCATGGGGCGGTGGCCTACTGCCTGCGCGGGCGACCGGCAACGCAGGATGGACTTCGGCCGGCGGTCGTGGTCTTTAGCCGTCGAGGGGGAGTGTCGATCATGCGGCTTCGCAGTGCGCTGTCGTGGGTGCTGCTGGCGGCGGCGTTGCCGGCCGCCGCGCAGCTGCCTGACCCGCTGGCGACGACGGTCGATCCTGCCGATCGTGCGGTGATGGCGGAGGCGGCGTCGGCCATGGCGGGTCGGCCGCCTGACCTCGGCAGGCTCGACGCGGTACTTGCCAAGCTGACACGGCCGACGCCGCTGCGAGGCATGGTTCAGACCACCCGTGCGGGGGTGCTCGCGGGGATGGAACGGATCGGCGATGCGGTCGCCGCCGTCGAGGAGGCGATCCGTCTGCTGCCCGACGATCCGCGACCGAAGCTGACCGCGTCCTACATCCTAACCTTCTCGGGATCGCCGCAGCGCGCCGCTGACCTGTGGATGGAGGCAAGCCGCACGGCGCCCGAGATCGCGCGAATGAGCGATCGCTACCTGATGTCGGCGTTGAGGGGACGCCTGACCGACATGGGCGACCGGACGCGCGCCGATCGGCTCGCCGCTCGGCTCGGCGAGGTCGGGTTCGGCGCGGGCCTCGCGCCCGAGCGATCAACGGTTGCGCTGGCGCGGACACGGAGCGAGGTCGGCGCCAACCAGGCCGACCTGGCACGGCAGAGCGTCGTCGCGATCGGCGATCCGGACGACCTGCTGACCCTGTACGTCGACAAGCGTTACCAGGCGCTGTGGCCGCGGATCGCCGAGTGGGCGTCGCCGACGCTCGCCGACCAGTCGAGGCGCTACGTCGAGGAGCTGCGCGGCGACTGGACGGCCGCCGACACCTTCGACACCGCGACGCCCTATGCCAGACGGCTCGCGAGCCTCGGCGCCTTTCCCGCGGTGATCGCGCTGTTCCTGCCGATGTTCGACGAGGTTTCCGCCGACGCCTTTCCGGACGGCGCCGAGTTCCTGGCACCCATCGTCGCACGGTCGCTGGCAAATGAGGGGCGACCGGCGGAAGCCCGCGCGCTCCTCGCCAAGGTCGCCGCGGCGATGCCGAAGAACGAGAGCGGTGCCGACCTCAACATCCTCGCCGCGACGATGCTGCTTGATGCCCATCGGCTCGACTGGACGGCGACCCTGACGCAGGCCGACGCCTTTCTCGCGCGAGCGAAACGGCTGGGGCCGGCGGTGAACGCGTCGGCGACGTTGCAGGTCCAGGCGATGCGGGCGTGTGCGTTGACCCGGCTCGGCCGCGCCGCCGAGGGCGAGGCGGCGGCAGCGGCCGTGCTGTTCGCGGAGGCGGTGATGCCGAACCCGGCGATGCAGTTCCACTTGTGCCGAGGCGATGCGGCGGCGGCGCGCGCACTGGTCGTCCGCCGCCTGGCCGACGAGCTGACACGCGAATGGGCCTTGCGCTTCGTTCAACCGTCGAAGCTCGATCCCACGCCATACAACAGGCTGATCGAGCCGGTAGCACTCTCCGTCCGGTCCGCACCGGATGTCCGGACTGCGGTCGAGAAGGTCGGGCGCATCCTGCCGTATGCGACGTTGGACGAGCTTCCCAAGGGGTTCGATCCATTCCGGTCGCGGCCCGTGCCCCGGCCCTTGGGGTCGAACGCCATTTAGGCGGTGACCGCCTCCAGCACCGCCGCGCGCAGTTCCGGGATGCCCATGCCGCCCTCGCTCGAGGTGGCGATGATCTCCGGATGCGCGGCGGGCCGCTTCCTCGCCTCGGCGGCGGTCGACTCGGTGACGGCGGCGAGGTCGGTGGCCTTGACCTTGTCGGCCTTGGTCAGGACGATGCGGTAGCTGACCGCGGCCTTGTCGAGCATCCCCAGGATCTCGCGGTCGACCTCTTTGATGCCGTGGCGCGAGTCGATGAGGACGAGGGCGCGCTTGAGGACGTCGCGGCCGCGGAGGTAATCGTTCACCAGGTAGCGCCACTGGCGGACCATGTCCTTGGGCGCCTTGGCGAAGCCGTAGCCGGGCATGTCGACGAGGCGGAAACGCAAGGGATCCCCGACGTCGAAGAAGTTGAGTTCCTGCGTCCGACCGGGGGTGTTGGAGGTGCGGGCGAGGGCGTTGCGGCCGGTCAGCGCGTTCAGGAGCGACGACTTGCCGACGTTGGAGCGGCCCGCGAACGCGACCTCGGGCACCACCGCGCCGGGCAGATGCTCCAGCTTGGGCGCGGATTTGAGGAAGGCGACCGGGCCGGCGAAGATCTTCCGCGCGGCCTCGACCTGGTCTTCCGGCAGGTCCTCTTGCTCGGGCGTCACTTGGCGGCGGCTTCCTTGAGGCCCGGATGGCGGGCGTAGAGGAGGCGCTGCTGGAGGATCGAGATGCAGTTGGTGGTGATCCAGTAGACCTGGAGCCCGACCGCGAAGGGCGCCATCACGAACATCAGCACCCAGGGCATGATCGCGAAGACCTGCTTCTGCGTCTCGTCCATCGGCGCGGGGTTGAGCTTGAACTGGAAGTACATGCTGATGCCGAGGAGGATGGGCACGACGCCGATGCCGATCCAGTGCGGGGGCGTGAAGGCAAGCCAGCCGAACAGGTTGACGGGGGTCAGCGGGTCGGGCGCCGACAGGTCCTTGATCCACAGCACGAAGGGCTGGTGGCGCATCTCCAGGGTCAGCATCAGCACCTTGTAGAGCGCGTAGAAGATCGGGATCTGGAGCAGGGTGGGCAGGCAGCCGGCGAGGGGATTGACCTTCTCCGTCTTGTAGAGGGCCATGATCTCCTGCTGCATGCGCGGCTTGTCGTCCTTGTACCGCTCCTGCAGCGCCTTCATCTTGGGCTGGATCGCGCGCATCGCCGCCATGGAGGCGAACTGGCGCTGGGCGATCGGGAAGAGCAGCAGGCGGATCGTCAGTGTCAGCAGGATGATCGCGACGCCGAAATTGCCGACGTGGCGGAACAGCCAGTCGAGATAGTAGAAGATCGGCTTTTCGACGACGCGGAACCAGCCCCAGTCGATCGCATAGTCGAGCTTGGCCGCGCCTTCTCCATCGGTGTAGCGGTCGAGCAGGGGCACCTCCTTGCCGCCCGCGAAGAAGCGCGAGGTCTGGGTGATCGCGCGGCCGGGGGCGAGTTGCCGGGCGGCGAGGGCGTAATCGCCCTGGTACACGTCGCCGCTGCCCGCCTGAAAGCGGCCGTCGAAGCGCTGGCCCTGGTCGGGGATCAGCGCGGTCAGCCAGTATTTATCGGTGAAGCCGACCCAGCCGCCGGTGGTCTGGAAGGCGACGGGGCCGTCCTCCTTCAGGTCCTTGAAGTCGGGGCGGTAGTTGGCCGCGCCGTTGTCGACCGACATCGGGCCGACATGGATCGTCATCGACGACGGGTCCTTGGAGACGCCGGTGCGGGTGACGTAGCCGAGCGGCGCGACGGGTACGGGCGCGAGGCCGGTGTTGAGCACGGTCTGGCGGACGGTGAACATATAGTCGGCGTCGACCGACAGCTCGATGCGGAAGCGCAGCCCGCGGGCGTTGGCGGCGTCGAGGCGGACCGGCCGGCCGGGCCGCAGGACGGGGGCGGAGGCGGTCCAGACGGTGTCGGCGGCGGGGGGCCTGAGACCGTCGTCGCGCCAGCCGAACCCTGCGAAATAGGCGCCCGGCGCACCGGCGGGGGAGAGGAGGCGGATCGGCGCGGAGTTCGCCGCGATCGTCTCCTTGTAGTCGGTCAGCACGAGATCGTCGATGCGGGCGCCGCGCAGGTTGATCGATCCGCGCAGGCGCGGGGTCTCGATCGCCACGCGCGGGGTGTCGCGCAGCACGGCCGCGCGGTCGCGGATCGCGGCGGGGGCGTCGGCGGTGGGATCGGCGGCGCGGTTGGCGACGGGGACCGACCGGCCTTTGTCCACCCTGGTCGCGGGCGGGTTGGCGGCGGGGAAGAACCGGTTCTGGATCAGCGGCCAGCCGAACAGGATCAGCGCCGCGACCACCGCGAACAGGACGAAGTTCTTGCGATCGGTGTTCAAGTCAGATGCCCCTTCAGGGAACCGGATCTGGTCCGTACCCGCCCCAGGGATGGCAGCGCGCGATCCGCTTCGCCGCCAGCCAGCCGCCCTTCACCGCGCCATAGCGGCGAAGCGCGGTGATTGCATAGGCCGAACAGCTGGGCTGGTAGCGGCAGGTCGGCGGCAGGACCAGCGAGGGCCCGAGCTGCCAGCCGCGGGCGAGGAGGATGAGGAGGCGGGCGATCACGGGATCACGCTTCCCCGTCAGGCCGGGCTTGTCCCCGCATCCATGTTCCCGCAGGCGTCGCGGTTGCAGGGGATGAGGCACGGTGGAGGCCGGGACGAGCCCGGCATGACGAAGAGGCGATCACTTCGCGGCCACCTTGCGCAGTGCCTTTGAAAGTTCTGTGCGCAGCAACCCGAAGTCGCGCTCGATGCCGCCGTTGCGGCCGATCAGGACGTGGTCGGCGCCTGGGACCCCGGCGGTCGGCAGCAATTCGTGCGCCAGTGCGCGGAAACGGCGCTTCATGCGGTTGCGGACGACCGCGTTGCCGATCTTCTTGGTGACGGTGTAGCCGACGCGGATGCCGCGATCCCCGTCCTTGCGGTCGCGCACCAGGAGAACGAACCCCGGCATCGGTGCGCGCCGCCCCGCATTGGCCGCGAGGAAATCGCGGCGACGGGTGAGCGTCTCGACCGTGACGGCGGAGACGCCCGGGACCTCGCTTACGCCGACAGCTTCTTGCGGCCGCGCGCGCGACGGGCGCGGATCACCGCCCGGCCGCCGACCGTCGCCATCCGGCTGCGGAACCCGTGACGGCGGGCGCGCACCAGGTTGCTCGGCTGAAAGGTCCGCTTCATCGCTCATTCCTCTTAAACGCAAAACGGCCGCCTGCTGGGACGGCCCTGTCTGCGGCGCGCCTAGGTGAAACGGGGGGCGAAGTCAACGAGGACGGTGGGCGACACACGGGCGTTCCCTCCGCAGGCGATGCCGCTATGGTGACCCGGAGGGGGAAGCGGATGACGGCGACGTGCGCGACGGTGGCGTATCTGGGGCTGGAGGCGCGCGCCGTCGAGGTGCAGGTCCAGCTGATCGCCGGGCTGCCCGCGTTCACGGTGGTGGGCCTTGCCGACAAGGCGGTGGCCGAGAGCCGCGAGCGCGTGCGTGGGGCGATCGCCGCCCTGGGGCTGGCGCTGCCGCCCAAGCGGATCGTGGTCAACCTGTCGCCCGCCGACCTGCCCAAGGAGGGCGCGCATTTCGACCTGCCGATCGCCTGCGCGCTGCTGGCGGCGATGGAGGTGATCGACGGCGAGGCGCTGGCCGATTTCGTGATCGTCGGCGAGTTGGCGCTCGATGCGCGGGTGCAGCCGTCGCCGGGCGTGCTGCTCGCCGCGCTCCACGCGGCGGGCGAGGGCAAGGGCCTGATCTGCCCGGCGGCGCAGGGACCGGAGGCGGCGTGGGCGGGATCGGTGGAGGTGGTCGCGGCGCCCGACCTCCTGGCGCTGGTCAACCATCTGAAGGGCCACGGGCTGCTGGCGACGCCCACGCCGGGCGAGGTGGAGGAGGTCGGCGGCGGTCCCGACCTTAGGCAGGTGAAGGGGCAGGAGGTCGCCAAGCGCGCGCTGGAGATCGCGGCGGCGGGCGGGCACAACCTTCTGATGGTCGGGCCGCCGGGGGCGGGCAAGTCGCTGATGGCGTCGTGCCTGCCGGGCATCCTGCCGCCGCTCGACCCGGCCGAGGCGCTGGAGGCGTCGATGGTCCAGTCGGTGGCCGGGACGCTGGCGGGCGGTCGGCTGACCCGGACGCGGCCGTTCCGCAGCCCCCATCATTCCGCCTCCATCGCGGCGCTGACCGGCGGCGGCCTGCGCGTCCGGCCGGGCGAGGTTAGCCTGGCGCATCTCGGCGTGCTGTTCCTGGACGAGCTGCCCGAGTTCGGGCGGGCGGTGCTCGACTCGCTCCGCCAGCCGCTGGAGACCGGGACGGTGTCGGTCGCGCGGGCCAACGCGCACGTGACCTTTCCCGCCCGGGTGCAGCTGGTCGCGGCGATGAACCCGTGCCGGTGCGGACACCTGGGCGATGCCGGGCTCGCCTGCGCGCGGGCGCCGCGGTGCGCGGGCGACTATCAGGCCAAGGTGTCGGGGCCGCTGCTCGACCGCATTGACCTGCACGTCGAGGTAGCGGCGGTGACCGCGGCCGACCTGGTGCTGCCGCCGCCCGCGGAAGGGTCGGCCGAGGTCGCAGGCCGGGTGGCGGCGGCACGAGCGTTGCAGCGTGCGCGCTACGCCGCCGATCCGGGGCGCACCAACGCCGAGGCGGAAGGCGACGTGCTGGACCGGGTGGCGACCCCAGACGAGGCGGGGCGGGCGCTGCTGGCGCAGGCGGCGGCGCAGATGCGGCTATCGGCCCGCGGTTATACGCGGGTGCTGCGGGTGGCGCGGACGATCGCCGACCTGGCGGAGGCGGACACGGTGGCGCGGGTCCACGTCGCCGAGGCGCTGAGCTATCGCAGGCGGGCGCCGGTCGGTTGACGCGGCGCGCCTTTCCGCGTCCTAATCGTTACGGCTGCGGCGATGAGGCGCGCGGCCGGGCAAAAGGGGGATGACGATGGACTGGATGCTGATGCCGATCAGGCGCTATGCCGATTTCAGCGGGCGGTCGCGCCGCAAGGAATATTGGATGTTCGCGCTTGGCTACATCCTCGCGGCACTGGTCTGGGGCGTGCTGCTCGGCATCGCCGGCGGGTTCAGCGAGGCGGCGATCGGCGGCGGCCTGTCGGCCGGGGTCACCATCCTGCTGGTCGTCGGGGTCATGGCGTTGCTGGCGCTGATCGTGCCCTCGCTGGCGGTGACGGTGCGGCGGTTCCACGATCAGGACAAGAGCGGCTGGTTCGTGCTGCTGAACTTCATCCCGTATGTCGGGGGCATCGTGGTGTTCGTGTTCATGCTGCTGCCGGGCACCGTCGGGCCGAACCGCTTCGGCGCCGATCCCAAGGCGGGGGAGCAGGCCGGAATGCGCCCGGTGTTCTGACGCTTGCCGCGCCCGCGCGCGTCGGCTAGCGCGGCGGTGCGGCGCCCCCGTGGCGGAATTGGTAGACGCATTCGACTCAAAATCGAACGCCGCGAGGCTTGCCGGTTCGACTCCGGCCGGGGGTACCAGCCGCTGGATGCCGGCGGCGTTCGACGGGATCGTCGGACCGGCGCATGGTTTCCGACGACGGTCGCCTGCATTACCGTGGAACCCTCACCTGCACGCCGGTCACACTCCGTACGATCGCGGTCGGCTCCGCTGCGGCGGATTGCGACTCCCCTTCTGTGCCGGCGTGGAGTTCCGCCGACCGCCCATGTCGGGCGGGTCGGCGCGCCCGGACAGCGCGGGCAGGTCGCGGATTCCAGATGCGGTGCGCGTTCAGCGCGCCGGGTCGCGGCCCCAGTCGCGGTTGCGGGCGAGTGCCGCCAGCGTGCAGATCGCGCCCGACAGCAGGTACGCGCCCACCGCCCACAGGCCGATCCTGGTGGCGAGCAGCAGCGCCACCAGCGGCGCGAAGCCGGCGCCGATCAGCCAGGCGGAGTTGGCGACGATCGCCGCACCCGTGTAGCGATGCTGCGGCGGAAACCGGTCGTTCACCACGCCCGAAGACTGCCCAAAGGCGAGCCCGAGCAGCGCGAAGCCGCCAATCATGTACACGGCCTCACCCCAGCCGCCGGCGCCGAGCAGCTGCGGCGCGAAGCCCGACCAGACCCCGATCAGCACCGCCGACACGCCCAGCACCGCGCGCCGGCCGACCTTGTCGGCGACGAGGCCGGAGGCGAGGATGGCGCCGAGCCCGACCACCGCGCCGACCGCTTCGATCAGGAGGAAGCGCACCGGCTCCTCGCCCGCGAACAGCGTCACCCACGACAGCGGGAACACGGTGACGAGATGGAACAGCGCGAAACTGGCGAGCGGGGCCAGCGCGCCGAGCACGATCGTCCGCCATTCGGCGAACAGGGTCGCAAAGGCGGGGGAGGGGGTGAGCTCGCCGGTCTCGAAAAGGTCGGTGAACTCAGGCGTGGCGACCAGGCGGAGGCGCGCGAACAGCGCCACGACGTTGATCGCCAGCACCACGAAGAAGGGGTAGCGCCAGCCCCAGGCGAGGAAGTCCTGCGGCGTCAGGATGGCGAGGAGGTAGGTGAACAGCGCCAGCGCGACGAGCAGGCCCAGCGGCGCGCCGAGCTGCGGGATCATCGCATACCAGCCGCGCTTCTCCTCCGGCGCGTTCAAGGACAGGAGCGAGGGCAGCCCGTCCCACGCGCCGCCCCAGGCGAGCCCCTGGAGGAAACGGAACAGGCCCAGCAATACCGCCGACAGCGCCCCGACCTGCGCGTGGGCGGGAACCATCGCGATCGCCATGGTCGCCCCGCCCAGCAGGAACAGCGCCAGCGTCAGCTTGACCCCGCGCCCGTGCCGCCGGTCGAGCCACATGAACACCAGCGTGCCGAACGGGCGCGCGATAAAGGCGAGGGAGAACAGCGCGAACGAGTAGAGCGTGCCGGTGACCCGGTCGACATAGGGGAAGACGAGCGCCGGGAACACCAGCACCGACGCGAGCGCGTAGACGAAGAAGTCGAAGAACTCGGACGTGCGCCCGACGACGACGCCGATCGCGATCTCGCCCGGGCGGATGCGGTGTTCGCGCGCGTTGACGAGGCGCGCGTCGCGTTCGAGCGGGGTCGAGGTGGCGGTGGCTGTCATACGCGTCATGCTCCCGGGCGAGCGTCGCCCTCACCTTTCCGGCGCGACGCGCCTCCCTCCCTCTCCCGCCGGGAGAGGGAAGAGCGCCAAAGGCGCGAAGGGTGAGGGCGGTGCCTCTTGTCGCCGCTTACGGTGAGCGGCCGCGCGAAGGCATTGGACAAAATGTCCAATGTAGCCGCGTGAGCCGCCCGCCTATCCGGCGTCCATGCGCAATCCCACGCTTCTCGCCCTGCCGCTGCTGCTCGCCGGCTGCAGCAAGGCGGTGCTCGACCCCGCCGGCGATGTCGCGCTCCAGCAGCGCAACCTGATCTACGCCTCCACCGCGCTGATGCTGCTCATCATCGTGCCGGTGATCATCCTGACCGCGCTGTTCGCCTGGTGGTACCGCAAGGGCAACAAGGACGCGACCTACGATCCCAAGTTCGACCATTCGACCTCGCTGGAGCTGGTGATCTGGTCGGCGCCGCTCCTGATTATCATCGCGCTGGGTGCGCTGACCTGGTCGAGCACGCACCTGCTCGATCCGTTCCGCCCGCTCGACCGGATCAAGGCGGGCACGCCCGCCGACCCCCGCCAGAAGCCGATGCTGGTGCAGGTCGTGGCGATGGATTGGAAGTGGCTGTTCATCTACCCCGAACAGGGGATCGCGACGATCAACGAGCTGGCGCTGCCGGTCGACCGGCAGGTTCGGTTCGACATCACCTCCACCAACATGATGAACACCTTCTACGCACCGACCATGGCGGGGATGGTGTACGCGATGCCCGGCATGCGTTCGACGCTGCACGCGGTGCTCAACAAGCCCGGCACTTATGAGGGCCTGTCCGCCAACTATTCGGGCGCGGGCTTCTCCGACATGAAGTTCAAGCTGGTCGGCCTCGACCAGGGCGGGTTCGACCGCTGGGTCGCGCAGGCCCGTGCGAGCGGGCGGGCGCTGCCGACGGCCGCCTACCTCCGGCTCGAACGCCCGAGCGAGAAGGTGCCGGCGATGCGCTTCGCCGCGATCGAGCCCGACCTGTTCCGCCGCGTCGTCGAGCGCTGCGTGCGGCCGGGCACGCCGTGCATGAGCGATGTCATGGCGCACGACCGCAGCGCCGGCGGCGGCAGCCCCCACGACATGCGCGCCGGTGCCGGCATGCCGCAGGGCCGCGACTCCGCCCCGCCCGCGGGCACCCGGCCCGAAGGCGCCCTCCAGAAGGCGCCGCGCGAGATCGACCCCGTCGAGAAGAAGCCGCAACCCGGCCTACCCGGGACCAAGGTGCCAGAGCACCTCAAGACGCGCGACATGTCCTCCCTCCAGCCCATGCGCGGCGCGCCCCATGTTGGCGCCGCCGCCGGAGCACTCGCCTGATGTCCGACCATCTCGCCCGGATCGTCTTCGGCCGGCTGACCTGGGAATCCTTCCCGGTCCACGAACCCATCCTGCTCGGCACCTTCGCGGTGGTCGTGCTGCTGGGCCTAGGCCTCGTCGGCGCGGTCACCAAGTACCGGCTGTGGGGCTGGCTGTGGACCGAATGGTTCACCTCGGTCGACCACAAGAAGATCGGCATCATGTACATGATCCTCGGCATCGTCATGCTGCTGCGCGGCTTCGCCGACGCGCTGATGATGCGCCTTCAGCAGGCGATCGCCTTCGGCGGCAGCGACGGCTACCTCAACGCGCACCATTACGACCAGGTGTTCACCGCCCACGGGACGATCATGATCTTCTTCGTGGCGATCCCGCTGGTGGTCGGCCTCATCAACTACGTCATGCCGCTCCAGATCGGCGCGCGCGACGTGGCATTTCCCTACCTCAACAATCTCAGCTTCTGGCTTACCGTCGCGGGCGCGCTGCTGGTCATGGTGTCGCTGTTCGTCGGCGAGTTCAGCCGTGCGGGCTGGCTCAACTACGTGCCCGTCTCCAACCTCCAGAACTCACCCGATACCGGGCCGGACTATTACCTCTGGGCGCTCCAGATCGCCGGCGTCGGCACGACGCTGTCGGCGATCAACATGGTCACCACCATCATCAAGATGCGCGCGCCCGGCATGACCATGATGAAGATGCCGGTCTTCTGCTGGACTGCGCTGTGCTCCAACGTCCTCGCCATCGCGATCTTCCCGGTGCTGACCGGCGCCTTCGCGCTCCTGATGCTCGACCGCTACGTCGGCACCAACTTCTTCACCAACGATCTCGGCGGCAACCCGATGATGTACTGGAACCTGGTGTGGATCTGGGGGCATCCGGAAGTCTACGTCCTGGTCCTGCCCGTGTTCGGCATCTATTCGGAGATCACCTCGACCTTCTCGGGCAAGCGGCTCTTCGGCTATTCGTCGATGGTCTACGCGACCGTAGTCATCACCATCCTCAGCTACCTCGTCTGGCTGCACCACTTCTTCACCATGGGGTCGGGCGCGAGCGTCAACAGCTTCTTCGGCATCGCCACCATGGTGATCTCGATCCCGACCGGCGCGAAGATCTTCAACTGGCTGTTCACCATGTACCGCGGCCGGATCCGGTTCGAGCTGCCGATGATGTGGGTGGTCGCCTTCATGCTGACCTTCGTGGTCGGCGGCATGACCGGCGTGCTGCTGGCGGTCCCGCCCGCCGACTTCGTCCTTCACAACTCGCTGTTCCTGGTTGCGCACTTCCACAACGTCATCATCGGCGGCGTCGTGTTCGGGCTGTTCGCGGGCATGACCTACTGGTTCCCCAAGGCGTTCGGCTTCCGGCTGGACCCGTTCTGGGGCAAGGTCAGCTTCTGGGGCTGGGTGGTCGGTTACTGGGTCGCGTGGACGCCGATCTACATCGTCGGATTGATGGGCACGACGCGGCGGGTGCGGCACTTCGACGACCCGAGCTTCCAGCCCTATTTCATCGTAGCGATGATCGGCGCGCTCATCATCGCCGTCGGCATCCTCGCCTTCGTGATCCAGATCGGGGTGAGCATCAGGAATCGCGACAAGCTGCGCGACACGACCGGCGATCCGTGGGACGGCCGCACGCTGGAATGGTCGACCAGCTCGCCGCCGCCCGCCTACAACTTCGCCTTCACGCCGATCGTCCACGACCTGGACGCCTGGTACGACATGAAGGACCGCGGGCACGAGCGTCCGGCGGGCGGCTGGCGGCCGATCCACATGCCGCGCAACACCGGCGCAGGCGTGATCGTGTCGGCGCTGGCGCTGGTCACGGGCTTCGCGATGGTCTGGTACATCTGGTGGCTGGCGGCCGTCAGCTTCGTCGGGCTGATCGCGGTCACCATCGGCCACACCTTCAACTACGACCGCGACTACCACATCGCGCCTGACGAGGTCGCTCGTGCCGAGCGTGCGCGCCTGTCGGCGGCGGGAGCCTGACCATGACCGACACCACGGCCGAGAAGCCGATCTTCTACCAACTGGAGGAGGAGCACGCCGCCGGCGCCACCGGCCTGGGCTTCTGGATCTACCTCATGAGCGACGCGCTCATCTTCGCGACGCTGTTCGCCACCTACGGCGTGCTGTCGACCAGCTATGCCGGGGGGCCGGCGCCGCGGCAGATCTTCGAGCTGCCGCTGGTGGCGGTCAACACCGCGATGCTGCTCCTGTCGTCGATCACCTTCGGCATGGCGTCGATCGCCGCGGACGAGGACAGGGCAGGGGCGACCCGGCTGTGGCTGATCGTCACCGCGCTGTTCGGGGCGGCGTTCGTCGGCATCGAGCTGTACGAGTTCTCGACCCTGATCGCGGAAGGCGCGGGGCCGCAGCGTTCGGGCTTCCTGTCGGGCTTCTTCGCGCTGGTCGGCACCCACGGGCTCCACGTCCTCTCGGGCCTCGTCTGGATCGCGGTGATGCTGGCGCAGCTCGGCCAGCGCGGACTGATCGCGGAGAACAAGCGGCGGCTGATGTGCCTGGGCATGTTCTGGCACCTCCTCGACGTCGTCTGGATCGGCGTCTTCACCTTCGTCTACCTGCTCGGAGTGCTGCGATGAGCAAGCCCCATCTGCATGCGCATGCCGACACGCACCCGCACGGCACGCGGCGCGGCTACCTTCTCGGCTTCGCGGCGTCGGCGCTGCTCACCGCCGTTCCCTTCTGGCTGGTGATGGCGGGGGTGCTGGCGGACGTGCAGGCGACCGCGATCGCGGTGATCGCGCTGGCCTTCGTCCAGATCGTCGTCCACACCGTCTGCTTCCTCCACGTCAACGCCAGGGCGGAAGGGGGGTGGACGCTGCTCACGACCATCTTCACCGTCGTGATCGTGGCGATCGTCATCGCGGGCTCGCTGTGGATCATGTACCACCTCAACACCAACATGATGCCGATGGGCGACGGCATGACCGACATGCCGTGAAGCGGACGCCCTTCGCCGTCTTCTGCCTGGCTCTCGCCCTCGGCTTCGCCGCGCTGGGCGTGTGGCAGGTGGAGCGGCGGGCGTGGAAACTCGCGCTGATCGATCGGGTGGACGCCCGCATCCACGCCGCGCCCGTGCCGCTTCCCCCGCGCGTCGCCTGGAACGGGGACCAGCGCTATCGCCGGGTGCGGGTCGCGGGACGCTTCCTCCACGATCGCGAGACGCTGGTGCAGGCGCTCACCGTGCGGGGTGCGGGCTGGTGGGTGGTGACGCCGCTGGTCACCGATGGGCCGACCCTGCTGGTCAATCGCGGCTTCGTGCCCGGCGATCGCGCGCACCCCGCGACCCGTCGGGCGGCGCAGGTGAGCGGGCCGGTCACGATCACCGGCCTGCTGCGCGACAGCGAGCCGGGGGGCGGCTTCCTGCGCCGCAACGACCCGGCCGGGAACCGCTGGTATTCGCGCGACGTCGCCGCCATCGCGCGCGCACGCGGGATCGGCGATGCGCCGCCCTTCTTCCTCGACGCCGACGCGGTCCCCAACCCCGGCGGGCTGCCGGTCGGCGGGCTGACGGTGGTGGATTTCGCGAACAACCACCTCGTCTACGCGCTCACCTGGTTCGCGCTGGCCACCCTGTCCGCCGGCGGTGCGGTTCTCGCGTGGCGCGGCCGGTCCGCCGCCTGATGGACGCGCCGCTTCTCGCACTCACCCGCCGCCGCCTCTCCGGTGAAGGCGCATCCCCCGAGTCCACCGCCGCCGAGAACATGCGCCAACTGGGCCAGCTTCGCTGGCTGGCGGTGGGCGGACAATTGGTGACCATCCTCCTGGTCGATCTCGTCCTGGGCGTGAAGCTGCCGCTCGCGCCCATGCTGACGGCCGTGGCGGTGCTGGCCGCGGCCAACCTCGCGCTGCTCACGCTGCCGCCCCGCCGCTGGGGTGCGGGCGCCGGGATCATGCCGGCGTTGCTCCTCGACATGGGCATCCTGACCGTCCAGCTCTACCTGAGCGGGGGCGCGGAGAACCCGTTCGTCTCGCTGTACCTCCTCCAGGTCGTGCTCGGCGCGATCCTGCTGGAGGCGCGGGCGGCGGCGGTGCTGATCGTGGTCACCAGCCTCTGCTTCGGGGGGCTGACGATGGGCGGGGTGCCGATCGCCTACCCGGCCGATCTGGTGGCCAGGGTCGGCGACCTCACCCTGCTGGGCGCCTGGATCAGCTTCGTGCTGGTCGCCTGCCTCCTGGTCCTGTTCATCGGCCGCATCAGCCGCAACCTGCGCGCGCGGGACGCCTACCTCGCCGACCTGCGCCAGCACGCGGCGGAGGAGGACGGCATCGTCCGCATGGGGCTGTTCGCGAGCGGCGCGGCGCACGAGCTCGGCTCGCCGCTCGCCACCATCGCCGTGATCCTGGGGGACTGGCGCCGAATGCCGGGGATCGCGGGCGATCCCGAGCTTGCGGGCGAGCTCGACGAGATGCAGGCGGAGGTCGCCCGCTGCAAGGCGATCGTCGGCGACATCCTCCATTCCGCCGGCGAGCCGCGCGGCGAGGCGATGGCGGCGGTTCACGCGCGATCGTTCCTCGACGAGGTCGCGGGCGACTGGCGCGCGACCCATCCCGCCTGTCCGTTCCGCTACGATGCCGGGGCGCTGGGCGGCGAGGCGATGGTCGCGGGCGGTCCGCTCCGCCAGGCCATCGCCAGCCTGCTCGACAACGCCGCCGAGGCGTCGCCCGGCGGGATCGGCCTGCTCGCCGCACCACGCGACGGCGAACTGGTCGTGGCGGTGGTGGATCGCGGCCCCGGCTTCACCGAAGCGCAATTGTCCCAGGTCGGCCAGGCCTACCGGTCGAGCAAGGGCGCCGGCCACGGCCTGGGCCTGTTCCTCGCCAGCAACGTTGCCAGGCGGCTGGGCGGCCGGCTGCATGCG
>Ga0325400_1001875_pt1 | contig 17818 bp, 10 predicted proteins | sample PopdelMetagenome_2_FD_205662 | JGI IMG/M metagenome (GOLD analysis project Ga0325400, IMG submission 205662) | Populus deltoides microbial communities from Bellville, Georgia, United States - Xylem-PdKOR-R1 | ecosystem: Host-associated > Plants > Phyllosphere > Stem > Wood/Secondary xylem... | reverse complement strand
GGGCCCTAGTAAGCAGAAACCTCCCAAATTCTAATCCCAGTAAACTTCATTGACATGGATGTCCTCCCCCCTCAGAATGCAGTTGTGCAGGCGAAGGGGGCAGGTGGAATAGAAAGCTTTCTGCCATGTGGCTTGATGCCAAGCATTCAATTGTAAAAGAGGGAGCAAAATCAGAGAGTTGTTAGAAGTTGGATTAGAGGATTTTCTTGTTTGTCAACCTTGAACTGGAAAACTTAAAGAAAGGGGGGGGGCAACAGGTGAGCAAGGTGTTGCTTGCAGTCCTCCCATAGTGATTACTGGCCTTCTCATAACTGAACCTCTTTTAAGTCACTTTCCAGAACACTGAGGCTGTCGATCAATATTTTTCCAATTATTTGAAGAAAGCAATTAGAAATGTCCACTTTAAGAAGCCAAATTTACCTCTAACTAATATTTTTCCAATGGCTTTGACGTTTATGTATACACAAGAAAAATTATGTATCAATGTTAGAAATCATAAAAGGTATCATAAGATACACAAATTCAGATCATAACAAACCAAATGAGATTGAAAATCCCTCTCTCTCACTCACTGGAAGACAAATGCTTACCAAACATTCAAAGCCCAAAGACAAAACAAGCAAATGAAAACATAAACCAGCAGGAAACGAAACACAAAAAACAATTCCCTCTTCTTCTATCAACAACCAGACAATGCCCGAAACCCTAAATTTAAATAAAAACCTCACATCTATAGCCAAATTACAAAAGATCGAGAACAAAACAACAAGACTTAAAGCTTAGATAATATTTTTTTTGCAAAAAACAAAGAAACAAGCAGCAATAGAGCTGCTCATCCGTAAAGCACCAAAACCTTAGCTCATATACGGACTCAGAATTTAAGAAAGAGAAAAAATAGGGTTTATAGAGAGAGAATTAGGATCGCACTTTCACGTTGACGCCTCAATTTGAGCTCCAAATCGATCCTCCAAGGGGTCGAAAGTTTCTTAATCTGGGGTTTTGAATCGAAAGAGAGATAGAGGGTTTAGGAATGAGAGAGCTCAGAGAGAGAGAGAGAGATAAAGTTATCAAAATAGTGAGCGAAATTTTCAACGAACAGAGGAACACAAAACCGAGGTTCGGGTCCGAGGCTAGGTTTGGAGTCCGAAGCTGAAGGCTAAGTAAAGGAAAGCGTTTTCTGGGAGAGGGAAGAAGAGAGAGCAAGTGGAAGTGGTTGAGGGTAGAGGGGAAATTAGGTGGTCCTGCTGTTAAAATCTGCCATGCGGCAAAATAACAGGTGGAGCCCACTTCTTTTTACTTTGATTTGCCATTTCGGTTTGATGGACTTTTATGATTAATTGATCTTGACTTTTTCATTTGGTGAAGGAAGGATTGCTTGTATTTAAACTTCTTCCTTCTTTTTGGTCCGTGGATTTGGTAGACCGTAAGAGGGAAAAAAAAATTTGAATTCCGATGGCGTTTGATATGGTCGAGTTCATCTGCATTTTATATGAAATATTCACATTCATCACCTTATCACATTTCTCGACTTGATTATACAGTGGATGAAAGAGGTTATACAGTGGATGAAAGAGGTCCTCTCCATGTATTAATTTGAAATACATGTTGATGATGCTTCCAAAAAAAACTAAGTAATTTAGGAGTAAGGTTTCTATGGTTTATATATTAGATAATTGATTAATCTTTTAATTCTAGCAATCTGATCCTTTCTTCTTGGTCAAGACGGCTAGTAGCCGATACCTATAAAAGGTCATCTCTTGTAGATTTGAGGACTCTTTGATACTTAAGTAAATATTGTTTTTAGAAAAAGAACAATGATATTTTAGAGAGACACTATAAAAATAAATATACGATAAAAAATAAAGATCGTAAACCTTTTTTAGCTGAAGGATTCATATAATAATTATAACTCATAAGTTTTATCTTTTTATAGAAAAGAGAGGTTAGAGAGTTATATTTTCCTGATAACATTAATGAGAGAAAATATCTCTGACACATGTATTAATATATGGATAAATATCTCTTACACATCATTGATGAGGGATAACTAACAAGTCCTGATAAGACTCTTATACACATAGGGGTACAGAGATGAGTATCATTAACCTTAACATTTCATGTTAAAGATCATGAGAAAAAAAAACAAGTGGAATCTTATGTCTCAATATGAGATCTAAAAAGGTCATCACTAGTTCTCTATTTATTTGGGCTTGATATGATGACAAGTTCAAAGATGTTGGGTTTTGGCAGGGCTCAGCACGTAACTGAACCTAGGAAAGTTAGGTTTGGTAGCTCGCTAGACTCAAATATATGTGAGCTTATCTCAAAGCTAAGTCTAAGGATGTCGCGTCTAGCAGCTCACCAACCCACGTGTACTTGGGCTCAGCGCATAGTTGAGCTTAGGGATGTCTGGTTATCACCATGTCTTTGGTCCTTTTAAACACGTGTTTTAGGCCAAAAATAATAACGTATATAAAACATGTTGATCCATCAATCCCCCCTCCCCCAAGTCTTTACATATTAAACACGCAAAGATATTGAAAGAGTACCAACTTTAATGAAAAGCTTTTTACCTAAGAGTTTTATGACCCATCAATAAAAGACTTTTTACCTTCATCATAAGATTTATTTACCCCACGTAGAACTATTAGGATTCTTCATGGTCAGGTGGCTCATCCTTATTTGAAAGAGATGGTCAGATGGTCTATTTTCATCTAAAAAAAGTGTCGTCTCTTGGGTAACAAAATGGTGGTGTGCATTCAATGTAGTAATTGAATAGATTTCTAGATATTTAAGATGACATAAAAGGTCATTCATCCAATAGTGAAGGAGAAAAGTTTGTTTCATTTATAACCCTAATCGTTCTATATTCCATTTTTTCTTATACTTTCACTTTTATGTAATTTCTGAAAAACATCTTTGTTGAAAAATCCTCAAGCCAATTATGCTTTAAATTGAGGGGAAATCGTCATCTTATGTATTTTCCACCAAAAACTTCTTTTTTATTTTTTATTTTAAACAAAAAAATGAACCCAAAAGTAGTCAGATATGTCCTTGAGAATAAGGATCTTACTGCTTCTAGTGAAGAGTTTAGGTTCCAACCTGAAACTAAAAGAATCCACCTCTGGTAGGGAGGAGAGTAGTTCTCCCCTCATAAGAAGTTCTTCTCCTGCTATTACTAGGTAAACTCATGGGAGAGTGCCTCAAGCCCCCGAGGATGATGCCCTTGACACTCTATGTGTAGAGGATATGGAGTTTGTTAATGGTCGGTAACCAGGAGAGTACATAGTTCAAATGTCTGTTGAAGTTGAGTGTATTAGCCAACCAATCTTGAGCTTTGCCTGGGGTCACTTTAAAATTACAACCCCTTCTTTCATGTATTTGTTAGGGTATACCTTCTCTTTCCAAGGGTTTGTGAGGGAAGTTTTTAGATACTAATAGTTGGATCTGGGCTAGCTGCACCTAATCAGTGGATAATCTTATCCGTATTTGATAAGTTTCTTGGGCTTGTTGTAATCAAGCCTAGTGTTAATGTCTTTAAGACCTATTATCACCTAATCGCTAGCACCGATGATGGTAATGACATGCGTTGGTTATTTACCTTCATCAACAGACCCATAGGAGCCATGAATGGAATTCTATAAGGAAAGCTTGCTCATATTAAGAATTAAAAGGGGAGGTGACTGATAATGATGTATAATAGGCCAATCAGCCTCAGAGGTGGGATGCAACAGATTTAGGGTTGTTTCTATTATTGGGGAGTACCTCTCTCTGAGGTGAATAACATGCCTTACTGAGCTCAAATGAGGAGAAAACATGTGTTGCTTTAGCTTCGACCTCAACCGAGGATGACATTAACAAAATGGCTAGAGGGAATTACTAGGTCATGTTACAAAGTATGCAACTTCTTTATCCCTTGTTTTTTGTACATCTATGATCACTACTGACTTTGTTTTTGTGCAAGACTAACAGTTGAATGAGAAGGGGAAACTTTAGTAAGGTTTATAAAGGAGAGTTAGTTGAGGTAAAACTAGAGAAACAAATGAAGGACAACCCCATCATTATAGATGAACTCTCTATTCTTAATGACTCTATTCTTAAAAAAAAAAAAAACAATGATGAGAACCAAGACACTCGTAAAAATGAAAACTGGGGGTAGTTGTACTCCCATACTTGAGGGTTAAACAGATCTAACCCTCTTTAAAGTAATTGTGGGCGTCGATGCCCTGTTTAAGAGAAAGAGGGTCTTCACCCCTGTGAAGACTAGTGTTTTAGCCTTGACTATAAAGGTTCTTATGATGGCAATCCATCTGCCTCCACTTTCAACTTTTTTTTGTAGAGGCAACAATTATTGGGCCTTTTACCCAGGATAACGGTTTGAGGATATTTTTGCCAACCTCACTCTTAATCGAGCTCCTTTAGTTTTTCTATTTTACCTGAGAAGGAAAGATAGGTTATGAAGGCTATTGTTGGTGAAAGGTCAAACCTTAGAGAGACTGGCCTTGAGGTGGTAAGGTAGCTGGAAAGGATTCTCACCATTCCTTCAGACATTTTAATGGTGTCTGATGAGAGCTATAACCGTTATTTGACATTGAGTGGAAAAATAGCCTTTAATGTAAAGAATTTTCTCGTTTAACCTATATTTGATTTTATAACCATTATTTATAATAATTTTGTTTTTTTTATAGGCTTTCATTATGTGTGCCCATTCAAAAAGTCATGGATGGCCGAGAGGAACTAAATAAAGGAGGCCATTGCCAAATATAGGGCAAACCAAGCTACCCTTCAATGACTAAGGAAGGAGAAAACTAATGTTGAGGTCGAATTGAGGAGCATTAAGGTGACCTATACATCACTAAAGGAACAAATACAAAGTGTTGTTGATGCAGACCTCTTGATCACTTGGTTAAGCAACCCAAAACGAAGATGATACAACTCTTAAAAAGCCAAGAAATTAGGTTTTCCCCTCGTCTTACCTTCTTTCGACTCTTACAGGATTGGATCTAACACCAAATAAAACCAACTTGGTAGCACAATCCAAATAAATGTATACAACTCAAGAAGCAATAAAAAAACATGAAAACATGTAAAAATAAAATTACAATGATAGTCTCATGAGTAGTAAGTGAATCTATCCGAATTATGAATGAAACTGAATACTCGAATAAAAATAGTTGGGAAGTATGCAAAAACTATGGAAACAAACACCCAAATATGTTATATATGATGAATATATACTACAAGAATGAAAATAACATAAACAAAACAAGTTTCAAAGTTGATGCAAAAACATACTCATTTACGACAAGTTAAGTTTGAATCTAAAACCTAAGGTAAAAGATGTCCAAATGAGCTAAATTTTGATATATAGTGCGATTTCAAACCAAATAAACAAAATATTAAATTTGAGTAATTTATGATAAGGTTTGATATGTGGACGCAAAAACATTATAAATCAAATCTAATCAAATCTGGAATTGAAACCCTAAGAAAATGATATCCAATTGACCCCAAAATTAATATATAGTGCTATTAGGACCCTGATAATTATATTGTCTAGTTTGAGCTATTTTTAAGTTGATTTGATCTAATTTTTCCTTGTTTGGTTTTTCTGCGGCAGGAGTAAATAAATGTCTATTTGAACAACTATTTCTTTCTCTCTTTTTTTTTTGAGTTTTTTATGCTACTGATATATTTTAGATGGTAAAAAAAAACAAAATAACAACTATTTGCTTATATGCTGCAAATTCAAAGAGAAGAAAAGTTTGAACACTGAGGAATTTTTTGCAGAATTAACAAGAAACAAAAATTTTAAAAGCATATAACCTGATTAATGGACCAAGTTCTGATACCAAATGATGCAAATCTCTTGATCATGTGGTCAAGAAACCCATATACTAAGACACCAATTCCCAGAAAACTAAGGAAACCAGATTTAATATCTTTTATTTTCTTTATTAATTACGACAACAACTCTGAACATTTATTTTTATTTTTATTTTGGGCTTGTTTAATTAAGGGTTTGTGTTTAATTGTAAGGAGGTTTTATACAAGTACATAACTTGGGTCTATTAGGGTTAAAAGCTTAAGTTTTAGTATTTATAGCTTTCTTATCAGACATGAAGGGGTTAGACTTTTCAATAATAAACTTGTTATTTTTACCGCAAAATTTGTTTTATGTGTTGGTGAGATATTATCCCTTATTTGGTTTTCTAAAGCATTAAAAATGACTTATCAAAAAACAATTGACTTCGTGGCGTTATCCTTATACTTCTAATTCGCAAATCAATATTCATTAGGTAGAGGTTCGTTTTCAATAGTGCTGGTGTCTAGATATAGTGCTGGTGTTTAGATACAAGTTATTTTTATGTCACACTCTTATCAAATCTGATTTATTTGGCTTTCCAGAAATTGGTGTCTTAGCATGTGGGTTTTGACCATATAATTAAGAGGTTCCCATGACCGCATGATTAAGAGGTTCATCTTTTATTTTTAGTTTGGGGTTATTGATCTAAAGAGACCATATCAATCTTTATCAATATAAGTCGTGCAATCGCACTAGAAAGACTGAGTCAATCTCATCCTTGATGAATTGTGCAATCACATTGGAAATACCAAGTTTAATCTATGCCAAGATAAGTTGTGCAATCGTACTAGGGAGACTGAGTCAATTTCATCCTTGATGAGTTTAGGACTATTTTCCTAGGGAGATTAAGTTAATCACATCCTCGGTGAATTGTGCAATTGCACTGGAGATACCGAGTTTAATCTCTACTAAGGTAAGTTATACAATCGTACTAGAAAGACTAAGTCAATCTCATTCTTTGTGAGTTTAGGGAGAGGTCCCCGAGTATTACATAAAGAAAATGAAAACATCATCACTTTGAATAAATTAATTCATATATAAGAAACATTTATGCTTATCCATTGACTATGGTATATTTTTATTGCCTTATGAGGTAGTTAGCTTGATGGTTTGGGTATCCAATTTCTGCTAAGATCATAGTCTTAGTTCCATAGAGTTTCTTTAGTAGGTGTCTACATAGTTGACATACTTTTCCTTGGATAATTGCTAAAGAGACTTCACATCTTTTATAATTTAAACTAACATTCCATTTGTACTTGTTAAACTCTTTTAAGCTCTTAAGGTTCGAACGATATTTATAAAGTAGACAAAAAAGTGTAGACTAAATTTGTTTGTTTCACCAAGTCCCCAAGAAAAAATAGATAAATCATATTCTGACTTAGAGCAGCAAAAATATTGGATAGCCTTTTAATTCTCTTAAAAATAGTACATATCCAATATTTGCATTAGATCATACTTCTTAAGCTAATTTGGAATATTCTTAATCATTAAAGTAGTCTCTTCTATTAATGAACTTTATTGTTATCATTAACAAGATCATAAAAATGAACATTATTCTCCTAGTTGAGTGATGTTGCAGCTCTGAGAAGATTCTATTGGTTGGTATACTAATGCTAAAAATCTTTACAAATTTAACATAAAGGTCACTGAAAACCATGATAGAGGTTGGTTTTAGGTTACTGTATCAGGTTCGTCGGGCCTAACGAATCCCTTGAATAATTAGCACTACCTCAATGAGGAGTCGGACTTGATTGAGAAGTTATCGATGCTTTGATAAAATGGTTGAGCTAGCAGCCGCATGAAGGTCCGTGACACGTTCTATTCCAGGTGTGTCTAGATTATTTGTCTTTGATGATGATTAAGGATGTCAATAAATCAGTTCTGAAACAACAATCGATGACCTTTTTTTTTCATTATTTCTCACAGACAACGTCAATGATGACGGCCCAAAAAAATCCAAGCAACTTAGGAGCAAGGCTAGTTTGTTGGATAATCAGTTAATCTCTTGATTTTAACAATATGGTCCATTCTTCTTGGTCAATGTGTCTAGTAACCAGTACCTACAAAAGCTCTCATTTGATGGATTTAAGAACTCTTCAATGGTTAAGTAAATATCTTTTTTAGAAAAAAGGTGATGATATTTTAGAGAGAGACTCTGAAAAAATGCAATAAAGAATAGAGATCGTGAACCTTTTTTGGCTGAAGTATTCATAAGGTCTTTATAGTCCATAAGTCTTGGTTTTTTTATAGGAAGGAGGGGCTTGAGTATCATCTTGCTTTGATAACATTAATGAAAGAAAATATCTCTAACATATGCATTAATGATTGATAAATATGTACACATCATTAATGGGGGGTAAATATCTCTTACACATCATTAATAAGGTATAAGTGATAGGTTTTTAGAAGACTTTTATACTCCTAGGGGTGTAGAGAGATGAGTATCATTGACATTAATATTTTATTATAAGGACCAAAAGAAAAACATAAGTGGAGTCTTGTGGCCAAATATGAGGCCTAGAAAGGTCGCCAGTTCTATATTCATTTGGGCTCGACATGATGACAAGTTCAAGGATGTTGGAATTGTCTGCTCGTCAAACACACATGTACTTAGGTTCAATGTGTAGCTAAGCTCAATGATGTTAGGTTATCACCCTGCCTTTAGTCCTTTTAAACATGAGTTTTAGGCAAAAGATAATGTATATAAGCATGTTGATCTATCACATCCATACATTATAAACATTTTAATATTCAAATCCATACAACGAAAGAAATGTAAAGCACATTTTAATGAGTACAATAATCATAAGGAAATGTGATACTCAATTTTTTTTTCTTGTAATAACATAATATAGGTTAATGATTCATATTATAACACTTTATTTACAAAAATAGGAAGAGACAATGAATTTATTTCATCATCATTCTTTCTAAGGTTTTAAGAGTCTCTTGAACTTTTCCTTGACCATCACTTTTAATGGTAATGTTTTTTTTTCTCAATGTTTTCTTTCAATAATCCTAGATTTAGGTTTAATGCCTTTAGATCTTATGTTTTTTCTTTGCAATAACCAATTTAAATGGTTTTTTTTTTTTTACCATTATAGGTCTTTTATTTAAAGATTATGATTTCTTTCTTTTCTTTTCTCCCATAGAGTTTAATATTTGTATGAAGTCTGTGGAAATTTTAAAAGTAAATTTAATATAACTATGTTTGTTAATGTCGTGATGTGATGATATAATTTTTTATTCTAAATTCTTAGTATGCTTATTTTTAACATGTTCTATATGTGCTCCTTGAAACTAGACTGGCATAAACTATTTAGCTGTAGGATTTCCACATTTTATGATATTCATGTTACTTCTTAAGAAAATTTAATACACATAACTATTGAATATTCAAGGATTATTTATTTATTATGGTAAAGCTATAATAATGACTATGGATTCATTCTTTTCATTATCAATATGAAATTTTGATGTTTTATATTTTAAGTCCTTCAAAGATTGTATTGTAAAATGTTTTGTGATAATTTGATTTGAAAATATTTATGGATGGTTGTCATAACTCAATTTTGGGTTTTCCCTCAAAATTATCCTTTTCTTTTAAAACTAAAAACAAAAAAATCTAAAAAATAAAAATAAATTGGCAATTTGGCAGGTCGAGAAGAGTTTCAAATGTATGGAAGAACCAAACTGAGAGTTTGGACAAAATCAAGAACCTAGTTGTACCAAAGATTGAAAGACAATGCAGATTTAAGGTCAAATTAAATAATCATTAGATGACTTTACATAAAAATTAAGTCCGAGGACTTAATTAGACTTTTAGTATGCCAATTTGATTTAGTCACGAGTCCAATTAAAGAGTTAATTAAGTTTAAGAATTAATTTGAGTCAAATTAAAAGAATTAATTAAGTATAAAGACTTAATTAGACTTTTAACGGGTAAAATTGATTTTATTATGGACTTAATTGTAAAAAAATAAGTTTGAAAGCTTAATTTGAGCTTAATTGAGATTATTGAAATTTTAAAGGACCAAATTTATTTTTTCCAAACTTGATTTGGTGAAATCAAGGATAAAATTGTAAGAAAAAACAAAATGTAGAGGTCAATTAAGGGTCAAATTAAAGAAATTTAGAACCAGTGATTTTTTTGCAAAAAAAATAGTAGTGCCAATGACATCTGACATTGTTCGTCATCTTCTACCTTTATACTAGAAAAAGTTCATTGTGAAGCCACTTTTGAAGGCCATTTAATGCTCTATCTCTCATCCAAACGAGACAAAAGACACATTATCCCACCCCCTGACTTTGTAGTACACCCCTAGTCATTTTCTACTTTGTTCGCAGCCCTGCAACTGCTGCAATAAACAACTAAAACGTCTAATATGACTAGTTTTTATAGTCTTGTTTTGTAGTACCAGATTGTTGGTTTCTGGCCAACAGTTGAGATCATTCCTAATAAAATCAATGGCCATAAACCATGCCAAAGAAACATTTCATATTCTTCTTTCATCTCTTATGAATAGGGATGAATTTCATGCTTCATGCAAATAAAAAAGAAAAAACAAAAACCAAAAAGACTTGCACTAGCCTAAAAAAAAAACCTTTCATTGCATTTTTCAGTTTGATTACCTCAATAAACAACACCACCACCACCTTGTAAGCACTAGCCATGCAGAATATGAAATAATTCATGTTTTACAAAGGCAAAACAACTTGGTCACTAGGTTGGGTTGTGACCAAATTATATGGGCTGGATTTATGCCCAACCCATATGGCTTGGTTGGGTCCTCAATAGATCTCACTTTTCTAACTCTAGAGAAAATAAGTTGAAACATAAAAAAAAAACATTATGGTTTGAATAAGTATCCTAACATGTAGAGATTTACACTACAAGTTGGTGATCGATTCCATCCTAAAGAACAATTAATATTTTTGTGAACCTACAATTCTCACTTATTATCTATACAATTAGGATTTCTCCAATGCATAGCTTTCCCAAATGCTATATGTTATGAATACATTTGGTCTAGATAGGATAATCTTCAACACTCTATAATAGGTACAGGAAGTATTTAAAGTAAAAGAGCACTTCTTTAAGAATTTTCAAATGAAAGATTTATTTCTAGTAATGAGACATCAAACAGGATTATTCATAGTAAAACTTGATACTCTTTTAGTTTTTTTTTTATTAATTGTTAATAATAATAATAATAATAATTTTAGTATAACTCATCTCTTTTATTTTTTTTCTCTTTCTTATTCCTTAAACCAATTTAGTCCAAGTTCATTCAATCTCTACTTCTCTTATGCTAACAAGTGTGACTGGTGAGTATAGCAGTTGATGGGTATCTTTATCTATTTTCTTTCATGGTTTATGTTGAAATGGCCAAAAGAGAGTTGGACAATGTAGTAATGAAACTAGTTTTGTTACCCACAATGCTGATATGAATTTAAGGTGGTAATAATGTTCCTAAGACCATAGTTTTGTTTTAATACAACAAGCGCAAACTTATAAAATAAAAAGTTGAAGCGGTTAAAACTTGATTTGATTGGACAAGATTATAAGACGATGTTGTTCGACTTTTTTAAAAAAATCACACGATGTTTTTTTAACATAAAAAAGGGTAAGGCATATGAACTCTTTGAAAGTGTCATTAACTCAGCCCCAATAGACAACCTTGAAACCTCTCGAGCTAATTTCTTACTTAGCTTGGGCTTCAAATTAAATTGTGTGGGAGAGTTATTACAATATGACCCAGTCGATTTGATAGGTCCAAAAATAACTTGGATGAATAGTAATAATTTAGTTTTTTTTTAAATCAAGATGATATCTTTTTTTTTAATATTGAGACAATGAAATATTAGATCGACCTCTATCAACCTGGGTTAACCCATTAAAGTCATAACTTGGGTCATAGACGTGACCACAATGAGCTAACTTGCTTGGCTATCTATCTCTGTCTTTTCTATTTCCTTTTTCTCTACCCAGATGGGCCTGTATTAGGCTAAGGTGAGATGAAATCCAAGATGAAACTAAAGCGCTATTAGAGAATTAGATACTAAATTAAAAAAAAAGGCTTGGCCTCAAGTCAAATAAAATTCAGGATCAAATTAAAAGAGTTATTAGAGAATTAATGACTAAATTGAATGAATAAATAAATAAATAAATGGTATGTGTATCATACGCTTCAGCTTATGAAGGGAGTCGTTGTATTAAGGAGGTGGATGTAGCTTCCTCAGACCTTCAATGATGACCCTCCTTAATGTTGTTGGAATTGTCTTGGCACATGCTTCCTTTTAAGGTGGTGTGCAGTAACAATGAAACTCTAGTATGGCTCCAGTAACCAATTCTTCTTTTCTTCCTTTTTTGTCTTTTCCTTTTGGTTTTCACATCTAGTTTCTTTTTTTTTTAAAAGAATATTACTACATTTTTTCCTCAATTTTAGTTTTAGTCCATCTATTTTTAGTCTTTTGTAAGAAATTAAATTAAATTATTTTTTTTGCAAAATCAAGTGTAAGCCCGATATTAGGATGTATTTTCAACACCACAAGACAATATATATTTTTTTAATATTAAGAAGATAATATATTGGATCTACCCATGTTAAATCAGGTTAATTTGTCTAATTTATGATCTGAGTTATAAAACTGTGATAACCCTATAAAAATAAATTAAAATAAATTATAAAACTCAATTCCTAATTAAACTATTGTTGAAGAATAAACATGACATAAAATTAAATTAAAAAAAGAATATAAAAAAATGACCCAGATCAAATTGAGTCAATCAACCAAATCAATGACCTAAGTCATGAGACTAAAATAATTCTATATTGAAGGATGAAATTAAAAAAAATCTAATAAAAAAAGGACAAAAAAATATTTCAAATCAATCGAGGTTAACCTTCCAAACCTGCAATTTAAGGTTTGAGACTATGATAACCCTATAGATATCAAATTAGAATAAAATTATGAAGCCCAATTCCCAATCAACCTAATGTTGAAGGATAAAATTAAAAAAAATTAAATAAAAAAAGGAAAAAAAACTCAAATCAACTCGAGTTAACCCACCAAAAACGTGATTCGGGTCATGAAACTAGAATAACTGTAATCAACCTTATTTTTTAAGAAATGATGAAACTGAAAAGGAATCAATTAAAAAAGAAGAAAAAAAACAATGTTAACTTGGGTTAACCTACCAAACCTGCGACCTCGGGTTATGAAATCAGGATAACCCATAGAAAATAAAATAAACTAATTATGAAGTCCAAACCATAGTAAAACTAATATTGAGGATGGAATTAAAAATAAAAAAAATTAAAAAAAAATATTTTTCTAGTGAACTATGCTTTGTAAGGTGGTGTTTAATGAATTTACCTCCTCTTTTAGTTAGGCTACAAACTGGTTTCGATTTAGTTTTACTCGATGCTTTTTTATTTGACTCGGTTTTTTCTAAATTGGCTCTTTTTTTTAAGTTTGTCTCGGTTTTTTTATTTGACTCGATTTTTTTCCAGTTTGGCTCGGTTTGGTTTTTTCGGTTTCAGCTTTATAAAATTGAAATCGAACTGAACTGATCGGTTTTTTAAAAATTTTAATCAATTTTTTTTCAAGATTTGGTTTTTTTGTTATTTTTTTCCAGTTTTCTCGATTTAATCGGTTTTTCGATTTTTTTGCTCACCCTTAGTTATCCTAGTCTTATAGCCCGTGAATAGTGTTTAATAAGTTACTCAATTTTACTCGGGTTGTTTTTTGTGTATTTTTTAATTGATTTTTTTAATTTTATCATTCAACAATGGGTTAGTTGAGAATTGAGTTTCATAATCTATTTTGATTTACTTTTTATGATAATATATTTGTCTCACGAGTTTGACATTTTAACCATGGTTAAATTAGTTTGTTTTTTTATTTTTATTTTTAAGAGGTTATATCGGTCTCATGACCCGGGTCATAGATCCTTCAACATTGGTTTTGCTTTTTATTGGATTATTCCCGTCTCATGACCTAGGTTGCAGGTTAACCCAATTGACTCATTTCTCTTTTTTTTTAATTGATTTTTTTTAATTTCATCAATTAATATTGTGTTTGATTGAGAATTAGACTTTATGATTTGTTTCAATTTGTTTTTCATTAGGTTATTCTAATTTAATGACCCATAAATAATGCTTAACAGTTAACTCAGGTTGCTTTGACTTATTTTTTATGTCAATTTTTTAATTAAGGTTTTTACAAATTTTATCGTTTAACATTAAGTCCGACAAGGATGATTGAATCGAGTTTTATAATTTGTTTTGACTTTCTCTCTACGGGGTTATTTTAGTCTCAAGACCAAACTTACGGATTTGACATGTTAACCTGAGTTAAATCATGTCATTTTTTTAAAAATTTTATTCTATAAGGCTGTCTCGATTTGATGACCCGTGTAATCTGTTTGATGAATTGACTCAGATTATTTTTTTATATTCTTTTTTAAATTAATTTCTTTTTTAATCTCATCCTTTAATATTGAAATGGTTAGGGATTGAAATAAAGTAATTTGTTTCAATTTGATTTTCATGGGGTTATCTCAGTCTTATGATTTGTGTTGTAAATTTGACATGTTAACTTATGTTATTTTTTAATTGATTTTTTTTTCAATTTCATCATATAATATTGAGTTGATTGAAAATTAGACTTTTATAATTTATTGTGATTTGCTTTTTTTAGGGTTACTATAGTCTCATAATCCGAGTTACTAATTTGACATGTTAATTCGAGTTGATCCATGTCAATCCAATATATTATTATTTTAATATTAAAAAAAAATCATCTTGAAATGTTGTTTAGTCAAATATTGTTTTTACAAATTGTATATGTTGTTTTTGAATCTATAAAGTTAACCGAGTTATATTGGGTAAATCTTTATATGATTTTTTTCTGTTAGGAAAAAAATATTAACAATATTTAAATAAATTTTTTAATTTCAAAAAAAATTTAACTTGACGTATAGTGGGAAACAATCCTCTAGTGTTATATTATATATAATAATGTTTTTTAAACTAAATTTAAAATTAAATTAATTTAAGATATAAATTGTAATTTTTAAAGAAAATGAGACAAAATAAAAAAATAACTAAACTACATTTAAGAATATTAGTTGCAAGGGAATTTATATTGAACAGTTGAGATTGCTCTAAAAATGATCCAAAGGCTTATACTTCATGCTATCTACATCTATTCTTCTGTGTTGCTGCTGCAGTTCGGTAGGGTTTACAATCAGAGTTCCCCAATCTGTGATTTTTAAACTAGAGAACTAAATTGGATTGGATTTCTCTGAATCTGAAATCGAACATCCCTGAAAATTAATAAAAAAAGAAAAAGAAAAAAATGTTGATTCAACTTCCTCGGCTGACAAGCTCTCTCAGAAGCCCATTCGACATCGACCAAGCCTATCTCCAGAGAAAAGTCCTCCTTCAAAACTACCTCAAGAAGCCTAACAAGTATATGCCAGTACTTTTTCCCCCTAAATTGAATTAATATTGTTTTAAATTTATGTTGATTTTTCTGTTTTCTTTTTTTTTTTGGCTTGATTAGTACTGCAAACTCGCTTCATGAATCAGAACTCGCGAGGAAGATTATTGATGGATGGGAAGAAGGTAGTGTTTGTCATATAAATATTTATAGGAATTTCTTGTAATATTTGATATAATAAGATGATTTTTAAAGTTGATTGGGAATTTATGGAGCAGCCTCAACCGAAGTGCGACAAGCGTACAGGCAATTTATTGGAGGAGTTGTGGAGTTGATAGATGGAGAGGTGCAATCAGAGGAGTTCCGCGAGGTGGCATTGAATGTGTACCGCATATTTGGGGAAGAGGAGAGTGCCGACAGCAACTTTACCCAAAAGAAGTAAGAACTTGATTCTCCAATACCAATAGAAACACTTTTGTTTTGTTTTTTTGAGTCTGTGGTGTGCATGAGTTGAGTGCATCGGATTTTGTTTATGCTTCCTAATGAGATAGTGACCGGAATTCAGCAATTGTTGTTACTCGTTCAAATGCAGGTCGAAATTGCAGAAACTTATTGGTCATGCAGTTTCAGATGCGAGGTTGCAGAAAGTTGCCGCTCTATCACAGAGGCTTTATGGTTTGCAACCAAGAAACTCTGGAGCTGCACTTATTGTAGAAAGTCATGTCAATGGGAGTGGGGATGATCTAGAGTTTGGTGCTGACCTTGCTTTCCAAGCGCCAGCTAGGTTTCTGGTGGATACTAGTTTGGAGGATGGTGAACTGTTGGGTGAGGAAAGTGCTGCTCCTCTTTCCATGTTTCATGATGGATGGTATGATCATGGTGACCCGGGACAAAATCATTCTACTACTGATGGTGGAAATTTCGATTTAAGTTGGTTAAGAGATGCATGTGACCAGATAGTTGGAGAAAGTACTTCACAGCTTTCCCAAGATGATCTTCCAATGGCTATATGCCGTGTACTTGATTCAGACAAGCCCGGTGAGGAGGTACTAGTTAATAGTTATTATGTTCGTAAGCTATGGATGTCGGTTTTAGCATGGCAACCTAATTCTTATTTACTTCTTTCCCCCTTTTAGATAGCCGGTGATTTATTGGATCTTGTCGGGGATAGTGCTTTCGAAATTGTACAAGACCTCATACTGGTATGCTAACTATTGCTCTAGTTTCGCATTACTATCCAGTAAATCATGAAATTACAAATTACAATTAAAAATTAAATTAATTAAAATTAAAATTAAAAAATAAACTAAAATGTGTTGTCATTTTACTGTTCATGTTCATGATTGACTGCATGGTCTCACATTTCACTTTGGATTAGAACAATTCTCTTTCTCTAAATTTTTATTTTGGTTCTCAAACTTTTTTCCCTTCATTGCATCCTTTTGATCCCAATTGAAAACTAATTGTTTTTTATTTTTTAAGAAAGGGTGAAATTGAAAGATAGAAGACCAAAGTAAAAAAAACAAGGAAAATAGATGGCAACTTTGAATTTCATATCAAAAGATCAATTTGATCCCCATACTTTTTAGTTAATAAATTATCGATCCCTTTAGTTATTGGAAATTCAATTGTCATTAAAAAACTTTTTTTCCTCATTTTTAGTCTCTAGTTTATGAGAGGAGAGGGAAAGTCATCAGAATTCGGTGTAGAGAGAGAAAATCATCGTTGATACTGATTTTGACCACCAAAATAGTTGATTTTGGTCTCAACGAGTTCCATTTAATGAGAGGAGTTTGATAGTGGTTGATTAGAACCTTAATATTGCAAAAAAAAAAAAAAGAAGATCGAAAGGAAGAAATACTTTACACGGTTTGATTTTGTGTTTTTGGATGGTTTTTCGGGTTTCTTATGTTGATAAATTGGCTCCTAGATATTATAAGGGTGTTTTTTTAATTAAAATGGGTTGAAAAAGGGTTTGTAGGGCACAAAATATTCTGCTCTGATTTTCCAACCACCTTAGTGGTGGTTAGAATCTATGTAGATAAGCAGCATGTTGTCTGATTATTTTTTTATTTTAAAAAAGGGGCAAATAACCTGTAGCTCACCCTTTATAAAGATTAACAAAAATAAAACTAGGCCTAGGCACGTGGGGTAGGCCTAGGCTCTTTTTTTGGCTTTTTTGTTTTATTTATTTTTTTATTGTATATTTAGGTTAAAAAAATTAAAGAAAAAAAAATTAAACCCGATTAAGTCCATCACTCAAGTTGCATGTTTGACTGGTTAAGCCATAATGCCCGAGTTGATCTATCATCTCAATATTTTTTTAAAAATAATATGCCATATTGAAATTTTTTTTCAAGCGTTTAGCTTATTTTGAATTTGTCTTCATGATGTGTTTGATTTTTTTTCCTGTGGGATTAATTGTTTAAAATTGTTTTTTACATGATTGTCACGGCCCGGGTTGCGGGTGTTGTAGGTTAACCTAAGTTGACCTAGGTCGCT
>Ga0325400_1001874_pt1 | contig 17819 bp, 14 predicted proteins | sample PopdelMetagenome_2_FD_205662 | JGI IMG/M metagenome (GOLD analysis project Ga0325400, IMG submission 205662) | Populus deltoides microbial communities from Bellville, Georgia, United States - Xylem-PdKOR-R1 | ecosystem: Host-associated > Plants > Phyllosphere > Stem > Wood/Secondary xylem... | reverse complement strand
TATAATGACCAGATATGGAGAATTCGCAGGATTCTTGATGTTATATTTCTTTCTTGATTTTTTTGCTTCCTCCATTTGTAGGAAAATTTTAAAGCATGATGATGATGTAGAGCTCTAAAATTATCTAGAGCTGATGTAAACTGAAACTACATTAAAAAATAATGAGTAGAAGAACATAAAATTTTCAAAAGAATTATTCACGCAGAAACTCTATTCTTAAAAGGTTTATAATTGTTTAAATAAGCTCAAAAACCTAACGTAAACAATTAGAAAACCTGAAAATAAAGAAAAGGATAATAAGCCTTCAATAAACTAGAAAACAATAATTAAGGAAAAATAATTTTTTTAAAACCTACTGCATCAGATGACTGCATAAATTTATTAATTATTAATTGATTAACTAATATACTAAAAAACTAATGCTGTTTTACTGTTCATCATCAACTGTTCGTACACACATTTCATTGGTCATTTTCTGCACCCTATGAACTACACTCCCATTTTCCAAAATCTGTTTAGTAATTGAAAAGCTTTCTCATATTCATTCTAATATTTATCAAAGTAATAAAACAATAAATTCTAAAATTTATCAAAAGTTTACATAAATTGAAAAGACAACGTGCGATGCACTTACCTGTTCCTCAACCGACCAATTCCCTTCAATTACTGACAACCCTGCTCTAGACATCTCTTATGTTTGAGAATCAAAAAATACAATCAGTACCCTCTTATAATTTTATCATAATGTATGTTTTCATACTATTGAAATCTCATTCATATGAATTCATCGCCATGTTTTAATTTTATTTTCCGATTATTTTTTTCAACTACCTCATTACATGTTTTAGATCAGTTTTCCTTCGAGAACACTGTTTACCATTTTATTCGTAAGTAAAGTTATATACTATGGTTTTAAGTGTGGCTGAGCTCATTTAGAAGGGTAAGACATAGTTCTACAACTCTATTGAAGGATAGAAAGCCCTTTTTGAAGGTGACATCGTGCAAATCTTGATCATGGCCATAAATTTGCTGCTGCTACTTCCGTTACGATGATCAAATGGCATTTGTCAGGAGTCCAAGGGCGTGGTGTTACAATTTGTAGACAAGTGCAGAATCTGAAGAGAGGTAGCTCTCTTGAGAGGCCATCAATTAATCAAGCCGACGAGCCTCGAGGAGATTCATCCCCGCCAAAGGATCTATTGTGTCTTGGCCTTGGAAGTTATCATGATCAACTCTGTTCTCCATCTGCAAAAAAACGATGTCATTATTGTTAGCACAACACAATCTGACAGCAAGCATTGTGAGAATTCAATGGAGAGATAAGGTTGAAAAAGCTACTGGAGTAATAAGGCAGAACTCTCCTACGATGCTGCCAGTTGATGCCTACAAAAGTGGCACCTTTGCTGGAGAAAAGTTAGGGATAAAGATGCTTCAATGACAACTTCAAGTCAGAATGGTAGTCTAACAAGATAAAGAAACTGCTGTGATTCTCCTGAAACTAAAAGGATTCTATGATGATAAATCCGGATGCCACTCCATACCCTTGTCCATGCAGAACAAGATAACTGCTATCAAACTGTATAGAAGATAATCCCTAGTCATTAGCTTTTAGAATCCTTGTAAATGTCCTCTTCAGTACTCTTTAAATACCCTGCCACCATCATTGTAAAACTATCGAGTGATTTATTGCTGTAAGTTCTATCAAGCATTGTATGCTCACGTTCTTCATAAATAAAAGATAGCAAAACAGAGAAAGTCTCCACTCACATCTACTATTTTCTTCTATTATGGATGATGTGCAGAACATAGTTAGAGAGAAAACAGAACCAGTAGCTAGTATGTTGGAGCAAAGCTATGCAATACTTAATAAATTGGCAGGTGATGATGGAAGGATACAAGTGGGAGTTCAGGGCATGGAACAAGGTGCAGAGGAAGAGTTAATTTGTTTGCATCCAGAAGCAGGAAGTGGCATGGAAAACACCTGTGAAGGATTTATTCAGCATGTTGACAGAAATGTCTCCCCAGGTAAATTATTTGTACCTCATCGTCTTTTTTTTTTTTTTTATCTTACCATTTCGTTTTTCACATGGAACTATTGTTTGAATCTTTGGAGTTAGGATCATTAATAGTTTCAATCAATTGGTCTTTCTTGGTATGTATAATCCATGCTTTATGGTGTTCAAGATAAATTGATCCTAAACCTATTTTCCTTCCCACAGAACGAGCTAGATTAATGGAGAACAGTAGTGGAAGATTAGTGCAGTCCGGCACAAGTGCCAGCTCTACAAAGCTAGTGGGTCGAGCATTTGAACAGAATATGAAGGTGATACGGTCTTGGTTAATGGATGATGAAATCTCAACCATTGGCATTTACGGAATGGGGGGAGTTGGTAAAACAACATTGCTGCAACATATCTGCAATGAGCTTCTAGAAAGACAAGATATTTCTCGTAGTGTTTACTGGGTGAATGTGCCTCAAGGTTTCAAGATTGAAGAATTGCAAGATCTTATTGCTAAATATCTTCATTTAGATCTTTCAAGTAAAGATGATGATCTGTCTAAAGCTGTCAAACTGGCTAAAGAACTAGCGAAGAAACAAAAATGGATTCTTATTTTAGATGATTTGTGGAACTCTTTTGAGCCACAAGAAATAGGGATTCCTATCCCATTGGAAGGATCCAAGCTCATTATGACAACTCGATCAGAAATGGTTTGTCGTCAGATGAATAGCTAAAACAATATAAGAGTGGATGCTCTTTCTGATGAAGAATCCTGGACCTTGTTCACGGAGAGGCTTGGACAAGACATACCACTTTCTCCAGAAGTGGAACGAATTGTTGTAGATGTTGCAAGGGAATGTGCTGGTTTGCCTTTGGGAATTGTTACATTAGCAGAAAGTTTGAAGGGAATCGATGACCTACATGAGTGGAGGACTACATTGAAGAGATTGAAAGAATCAAATTTTTGGGACATGGAAGATCAGATATTCCAGATATTAAGATTGAGTTATGATTGTTTAGATGATTCAGCACAACAATGTTTTGTATATTGTGCATTATTTGATGAACATCATAAGATTGAAAGGGGGGTGTTGATAGATTATTTCATCGAGGAGGGGATAATTAAAGAAATGAGCAGGCAAGCAGCACTTGACAAGGGCCACTCAATTCTTGATAGACTAGAAAATGTCAGCTTATTAGAAAGAATTGATGGTGGTAGTGCTGTCAAGATGCATGACTTGCTTAGGGACATGGCCATCCAAATACTGGATGAGTACTCTCTAGTCATGGTAAATTTTACTTTCTATCATTCTCTTCTCTTTTTTTCTTTATATAGTTTAACCACTAATTTTGTTTCTTAACGTATTTGTTTTGATTCTTCTAAATCAAAGTGCTCTTTGGTTATATTAAAATCAATGACGAAGTTTTGTTCACTTCACTATTATCTTCAACTACTTATCTTTAAAACTAGGAGAATTTCTTTAAAATCTTTAATTTAGATTACTTGGCAGGCTATTTTTCTTAAAATTACTTCAAAATCAATTTTTAATTCAATGCTTATTTGTATCTGCAGGGCTAAAGAAGAAGAAGAGGATGAAATCAGAATAGACTTTGCTGATAACAAACTTAATTCTAGAGATTGCATCTATAGTTTTTTTATCAATTGGGTTCTGCATGGATATGCTCGTCAGAAGAAAGATAATCCAATCAAGATGTATCATTTTCTTATTATATATGTGTGGTGATTTCAAAATTAATCAAAAAGTAGAGTGCTTGGCAATGGTGGCAGTACATTTTTTTGTTTTAAGGACTCCTTTTAGTGGATTTTGTCAAAAGCTTTTGATAATCAAGCATATGTATACTTTAAGTGGTACTTTTATTTATTTATTTTTATTTTTTTATTAGGTGTGATTATTTTTGGTTCGGTTCGGTTTTTATAAAAAAAATAATCAAACTGGTTTTATTTAAAAAATAAACCAAAACCAAACTGGAACGGCTTCAAATTGATCTTTTCCAAAGTGTTTTTATTTGACATTATAAAGCTCCTAAAAAGAAGCTGATCTTCGTGCAAAACGTATTATCATCCATCATGGTCATTAGGCTATCACATTATAAACTAGTTTATATATATATATAATAATCGAGTGGATTTAAAAATAAGGCCAGAGAACCATTAGACTAATGGAAATCTAGCAAAAAGGAACACGTACAAATGTCAGATTTGTATCTGACTGGTCAAAACCCCTGCATTTGTTTCTAATTATAAAATCATTAAAGAACCACCATGTTCTTTAAGGAATGTCAATGTGTTCCATAGCCTTCAGCTTTTTTTTTATTATTTTCAATGACCATCAAATCTCATATGTGATTCTGCATCTTAAGGTCTATTTTCTGGAATAGAGATTGTTAGTCTAATTTGCAAACCCGCCCCCAATGATCTTGTTGGGAGCATCTGTCTCAGATTTCTTGAAAATTGCATTCAGCTCTGCAATAGCCTATTGGGATCCTTTTTTCTCGCTGAAGTATGCTTCTTGCTGTGGTTAAATTCTTGACAAGATGAACCAATACCTTTGTACTTCTTTATTTTTATCACTACTCGACATAATAAAAATCTTATATCTAATAAAAGTTACACCCAAACTATAATATAATCATTAATATAATAAAAAATTAAAAATATTACAACAATTTTAATTTTCAACAACCATTCCAAGCAATTCAAATCAATAAGAGATTTTAGTGTGGCTGAATTCCGTATGAATTGTTTTTTTTTCTTTTCAATTATCCCAACTCATGCATCACCGATATCTTGCATACTCATAATAACATAATTCCATGCAAATTACATAACAATTTCATCAATTACTCTCACCCTTTTCTTTTCTTTTCTTTTTGTCTTGGCCGAAACCCATCAATGGTGGAGGGGGTAGATTGTCTCTTCAATTCTTCCAATTGAATCATTTTCCCATCATATTTCATGCTTATGAATACCATTCAAACTACACAATACCATCAATTTAAACTTTCATTCAACAAATTTCAAACTTCCATCATGCATATATCACCTAAAAAGTTCGAAGGAAAAAGATGATGAAAAGAAGTTTTCTTCATCCTCTAATTCTTTCCTCCCAACCCGTCACTTTATGCCCTTCAAACCTCCAAGAAAACTTCAATTATCAGCTCAATTTCCTCCTAAACCCCTCTTTTGATCCTTTACCCTCTCTTATGTAGTATTTAAATGAGTGAGTTTATGGTGGAAATCAAATAAAATCGACAAAGCCCTCCCCTGTTTACTCACACACTGGCTGGACATGAATGGTTTCCAGGAGAAGCCATTCACAATTTAAATACCCTCACTTTACTTATTACACTCTTGCCCCGAATTTTCCACAATTACAACTTGGTACCCAAACCCTCCTGTGGACATGATAGTGGACAAGATAAGACATCTAGCAGATTTCCAGGATGCAATAAATAAGACAACAATACATATTTGCTGAAGGAAAAACAGGTATATATGTTTTCTAATTATTGTCATTCCTTACAAATGATTGATCATCAAAGTTTTCGACACAGACGGAAGCCAAAGTGCAAAAAACACAGTAAATATTTGAAAAACAACAACAACATAGAAATCACAGAAAAATTGATTAACAAAAAAGTTGTAGATGCAAATCTTAAATTTACAATTTATTTATTTGAAATTAAAGTTTATAAAGTTTGCCTCTCAGAGGTTTACAAGACATTTAAATAGATTAGAAAAAACCTACAATCTGTTGCCTCCGTGGACGTACCCGATTTTGGGGAACCACGTAAATCTGCTTGCTACGTGTTTTATTTGTGTTTGCTTTCGGTCCAGTATGCACAACACAAACCACCCGAACAAGAGAAATGATTGGCTAGTCATGAGAATTGATTTGTAGTTTTTCTAAAATGAAATCGTTACGCTCTGATTTCCGTTGTTCAATATTGACAAGTGAGCTTCCTCATGGATGGCCAACTTAGGGTAAACTCTGCTGGTGATACAAAAGCTCCTATGTTGTTTTATCGACCTCATCTAGAAGAGTTGATCTGCAAGCAGATAGTAAGTACTTAGGGCATTCAAATTATTTGATACTTTGGACTTGTTCTACATTTGGATTTGTAAAGTAACTTGGGTCAAACCAGCTTTCATCACAACATGAGTGCTGTATACCCTTGTGTCTTTCACTATAAGAAAATCAACGGAAATGCCTATAAAAATATCCATCAAAAAATTCGGATGAAAATAATAATGGAATAAAAAAATAAAAAAAATCAATTAAAATTCTATTAGGAACTTGACATGTCAGTATTGCAAATGGAATTTTCATCGATGATTTTAAATAAATTAAAACCTCACACTTCTCTCTTCCTCTCATTTCTTCTTCTTCATTTGCTAAAAAACACAACAACATCACCCTCTTCAAATCTCTTCAAATTTCGGCAGCTCTCTTGCAAATCCAACCACTTAACCTGTAGGTGTCAACCAACATTTGTCAATAACATCATCTTTTGGTTTTATTTTTTTTGTCAAATTTTACACTACCAAGTTAGTAAATCAGCACGTGTTTTTAACCCATTTATGTTTTAAATTAATTCATTAAAATTTATTTGTAGTACTTATTGTTTTTTTTTTTTTGTATATTTAAGTGTTTTGCAGCTTTTCCCTAGATAATTTTGTTGTATTAATGCATGAATTGTATGCTAGGGTTTGTTTGGAATTTGTGATAAATTGATTTTATTTGTCATTAGATGAAATTAAGTTTGATTTAGTGATATAGGTGTATTATAATTGAAGAAATAATGAGTAATTTAATAGGTACCAATTATCTTTTGTCAATTTTAACGTTCAATTAAAAATTTAGAGAAAATTGATTTATTTGGAATTGGCAATGGTTTAGAATTATATTCAGATGAGTTTGATGAGTTCTATAAGTATAAATGAATTGCTAGACACCACACTATCAAGAATACAACACCACAAAATGAGGTTGCAGAACATATGAATAAGATATTTTTAAAAAGAGCATGTTGTATATTTTCACAAGCTGGATTGTCAAAAAACTTTTAAGCTAAAAAAATTTAACATAACTTATTATCTAGTGATCATCATCGACAGTTTTAGAGTTGAAGACTCCATATGAAATATAATCTAATTTTTTCACTAGTTATTCTAAATTGAGAGAATTTGGTTGTGTTGCTCTCTTTTCTTTAGGCAAAAGAGTATAAGAAATGCTCTAAAAGAGTACAAGAAATGTCTATGAATAGGCAACATGAAAATTGCAACAAGCAAGATTAAAATCAAAATCACCCTATATTTGGTTGTCTTATTTATAATCATGTTAAAAAATATAAACTAAAACCAAGAACATGAAAATTTCTTATGCTATGCATCTAGGCTAAGAGATATCAGTTATAGTCTGTTAATTCCAAATCACCTATGTTTATTAATAGGAAGGATGTAATGACAAGTTTGTTATGTTTTACAGGGTAAAAAAGTTGACTAGTGTTAATGGTAAGATACTAGCAAGCTCGTTGACTAGTGTTAATGATGAGATAATTGCAAGCAAATGGAGATCAAGGCTATAGCTTCACAAACAGTGCAAGATGTTTCAGCTGAGCATGTTGAAGAAGCTGTGCATGATAGTGTTGATAAAAATAATATTATAGTATTGCAATAAAAAGATAAAGAAGATAAATAAAAACACCAATTAAAGCTCGAATGTTGCAGAGAATCAAATAAAACGAGTCTTTAAAACAAAAAATACACTGCCATTTTTTTTTTCTAGTTCGAAGAAAATACTACTACCAAGCGCTCTACTTTTTGATTAATTTTGAAATCACCACACATATATAATAAGAAAATGACACATCTTGATTGGATTATCTTTCTGCTGACAAGCATATCCATACATAATGGATAACCCAGTTGATAAAAAAACTACAGATGCAATCTCTGGAATTAAGTTTGTCATCAGCAAAGTCTGTCCTGATTTCATCTTCTTCTTCTTCTTTAGCCCTGCAGATATGAATAAACAATGAATTAAAAATTGATTTTAAAGTAATTTTCAGAAAAATAGCCTGCCAAGTAATCTAAAACAAAGATTTTAAAGAAATTCTCCTTGTTTAAAAGATAAGTAGTTGAAGATAACAGCGAAATGAACGAAATTATAATATGAGTTGAGTTATGTTATTCATTAAGCAACATAAATAAATAAGTTCTACTTGATCAACATAGAATCCTGCCTACAAATTCTACAACCTAGTCAATGATTTTAATATAACCAAAGAGCACTTTGATTTAGAAGAATCAAAACAAATCCGTGATGAAACTATAGGGAAAAAAAAAAAGGATTATAGAAAGTAAAATTTACCATGACTAGAGAGTACTCATCCAGTATTTGGATGGTCATGTCCCTAAGCAAGTCATGCATCTTGACAACCCTATCAATTCTAGTCTATCAAGAATTGAGTGGCCATTGTTAAGTGATGCTTGCCTACTCATTTCTTTAATTATCCCCTTCTTGATAAACGACTCTATCAACACTCCCCTTTCAATCTTATAACTTTCATCAAATAATGCACAATATATACAAAACATTGTTGTGTTGAATCATCTAAACAATCATAACTCAATTTTAATGAACATCTGATCTTTCATGTCTCAAAAATTTGATTCTTTCAATCTCTTCAATGTTGAATCCTACTAGAGATTTTGTCCAGGATTATGCCTTACATAATCCAGATAATTGATGGATGAAATCGTCTGGATAGCCAAGACAGATGACTTCATACAAAAATATAACATGCCATAAGGAGATCCATTGTCTCCATGCTTATTTGTGATCTCTATGGAGGTCCTTTCTCATTGCCTCATTTGTCTTTCACCGATGACTTCATGAGAAAGGACCTTCATTGCCTCATCGTTATATTTTTATTATTTCATTGTTAATCATTCAATATTAATTTGGTGTGTATTTGGAGAAAAAAGTGAAGAGCAAGGCAAAAATATAGTATTGCTTAGAGGGTAGATTTCAAACCTCCTTGAATCCTCCAATTCAAAATCCAATGGAACATGTTCAAATGGCTCTTGTACCAAACATTAGCTTTCAAGATTGCGTGAATATTTGAAAACTCTTGGTTCCAACCCCGGGTTAGCCGGGTTTCAAAACTATAATCAGAACAACAGGCATGCAATTGTGCATAATACACACGGTCATCCTCCTCTATTGGTTTAGTTCTTTCTAATGAAGAAGAGGAGTTGTTTAGAGCGATACAATTGTCAAGAGAATTAATGAAGAAACAAAAATGGGTTTTGGTTTTAGATGATTTGTGGATGGCTTTTGAGCCACAAAAGTTGGGAATACCTATCCAAGCTAAGGGATGCAAGCTGATTCTTACAACTCAATCGTAAAAGGTTTTTCTATAGATGGTTACCCAACATAAAATCAAAGTGAAGCCTATTTCGGAGGAAGAAGCTTGGACATTGTTTACTGAGAGACTTGGACATGACATATCACTTTCTTTAGAAGTGGAGCAAATTGCAAAGTCAATTCCAAAGGAGTGTGATGGTTTACCTCTGGGAATTATAACAATGGCTGGAACCATGAAGGGGGTGGATGACTATGCAAGTGGAGGGATGCTTCAGAGGACTTGAGACAATCAAGAGTTAAGCAAGATGACATGGAAGAGGAGGTATTTCGGATATTAAGATTCAGTTATACCCAACCTAAGTGATTCAGCTCTGCAACAATGTTTCTTGTATTGTGCATTATTTCCGGAAGACTTTAAGGCCCCATTTGTTTGATGGAAAGTAGTTTCTTTTTGGAAAGTGAATTATTTTCCGATGTTTGGTAATGTAATGAAAAATAAATTGAAAAACACTTTCCAATATTTGGTTATGTCATGGAAAATGAGTTGTGCAAGATGACATGGAAGAGGAGGTATTCCAGATATTAAGATTCAGTTATACCCACCTAAGTGATTAAGCTCTGCAACGATGTTTATTGTATTGTGCATTATTTCCGGAAGACTTTAAGGCCCCATTTATTTGTTGGAAAGTAGTTTCTTTTTGAAAACTAAATTCCGAGAAAGTGAATTATTTTTCAATGTTTGGTAGTGTAATGGAAAATAAGTTGGAAAACACTTTCCAGTATTTGGTTATGTCATGGAAAATGAGTTGTGCAAGATGACATGGAAGAGGAGGTATTCCAGATATTAAGATTCAGTTATACCCACCTAAGTGATTAAGCTCTGCAACGATGTTTATTGTATTGTGCATTATTTCCGGAAGACTTTAAGGCCCCATTTATTTGTTGGAAAGTAGTTTCTTTTTGAAAACTGAATTCCGAGAAAGTGAATTATTTTTCAATGTTTGGTAGTGTAATGGAAAATAAGTTGGAAAACACTTTCCAGTATTTGGTTATGTCATGGAAAATAAGCTGGAAAATAACTTATTAATGTTTTATTTTTTTCAAGTTTGTTAAAATAATGAGGAACAAATCTTACAAATTAAAAAATTGAATGAGAATGAAATTGAAAAAAAAATAATTTCATAAATTATCTCAAATAAAATAAATAATAATCAAATTAATAGAGATCAAATCTAAAAAATTAAAAAATTAAAAGATGAAGAAATTAAAATAATAATAATTAACATTTCATAAATTATTTCAAATAAAATCAGTAACAATCAAAAGAATGAGGACCAAATTTGATAGATAAAAAATTTCAATTAAAAATGATAAGGGAAAAGTAAAATAAAAATGAGGACCAAAGTTAATATAAAAATTAAACTCTAAGGGATGAAATTGAAAAAAAATATTCAAAACAAAATATATATAGCAATCAAAAGTTTGAGGACCAAATTTGATATAATCAACAAATAATATGAAATTTCTAAATTTTTCACAACTTCTGGAAAGTGTTTTCCGCCCAAAATAAAAAGAAAACACTTTTCTGGAAACCAAGCCAAATTTTCCTTTGACCGGAAAGTGTTTTCTGTTAATCAACTTTTCTAATGGCAAACAAACACAGGAAAGTGGTTTCAGGAAAACAATCGCACCATAAGATCCCTATAGTGGAATTTGATTGACGAGGGAGTGATAAAAGGGTCGAAGAGTAGGATGGCAGAATTTGACAAAGGCCATTCGATTTTTAATATACTCGAAAATGTCTGCTTATTGGAAAGAATTGATGGTGGTAGTGTTGTCAAGATGCATGACCTGATCAGGGACATGGCCATTCAAATACATCAAGAGAACTCTCCGGTCATGGTCAAAGCAGGAGCACAATTGAAAGAACCGCCAGATGCAGAAGAGTGGACAGAGAATCTTAAAAGAGTTTCATTAATATATAATCAAATTCAAGAAATTCCTTCCAGTCATTCACCAAGGTGCCTCAGTCTTTCAACTCTATTATTAGGCAATAATACATACTTGCAATTTATTGCAGGTTCTTTGTTCGAGCAATTGCATGGGCTAAATGTTCTTGATCTATCTCATACAATTATTGAAAAGCTACCTGTTTCTGTTTCTGATTTGGTTTGTCTCACTGCATTATTACTAGAAGGTTGTAAGAGGTTAAGCCATGTACCATCATTAAAAAACTCAGGGCACTGAAAAGGTTAGATCTCTCTAGTTCCCTGGTTTGAAAACTAGTGGCGCCACTAGAATTGGCCACCGCCTTACAAACTTTCTAGTTTCGAAACTAATGATGATAAATATTTATACGGGAGAGAAATTATAAATTGATTCCTTCAACAGTATAAAAATATTGGGATACAAGTTAGCAATACAACCAAACATGATGTAGTGTTAATTAAGGAGGGTATAAATGCTTTGAGTAAAAAAGGAGAATGACTCTTCCTCTTCCCTCTAGGGCAGGCCATAATCAGCAAAAATACCCTCCTCCTTGAAATTTTCTTCACCAAAACTCTTGCATGTCCTAGGAAAATCATACGTAGATCAATAATGAGTGAATGGGAGGATGAAAACCATCATTTAGAGGTATAGAGAGAGAGAGTGAGAGAGAGGAAAGTTCGGTCAAGGAGGAAGAAACTTGAAGGGGACTAAGTTAAGGGGAAGAAAAAGAAGAGAAAAATCAGCAAGAACACCCTAGGCTAGTTTACATTCGTGAGGTAAGAAAATTTTCCTTGTTTCCACCCTTGAATTCGCTAAGGAAGTATTTGCAAGAAAGCATATCCCTTCTCCTAGCTAAAGAATATAATTAACCTGTACAAGCCTTAATTCAATCTCCTTGGTTTAATCTTCATCTAACATCTCTCTCCGATTGCTGCAATTTCATAGCTGGTGGAATCCAACCACCCTTTTCCTTATATAGAGGTATAACTAACGCTTCTTTGCTTCTTTCTTGTTTTAATTTCATGTCTTTACTGATAACAACAATTTGAAAGCTTTTTGTTAAGATAGATCATTGATGAGTTTATTGAGTTCCTTGTATGTCTTCTAGTACTACAAGATTATTGTTGATTTTCCAATCACTATTAGTTTCTTCCTACTATCTTTTTCAAGTATACCTCTCGCTGCATTGCAGGAATTTTATAGATCATCCTTGTACTGTCTAGTCCAAGCAAGAATTCATACCGTTCAGGATGATAATGAACTTCCTCACACAAGTTCACATTACCATAGTCAACATTAAATGACTCGCCTTCACATACTGATAATCCTAGATTTGTTGTTTCGTGAAAGCACTGCTCAAATCATGCTTATATATCAACTTTGATGATTTCTCCACATGCATCCCTTGCTATTAATTGAATGAGAGCATATTCCTTCTCCAATTTCTGCATTGCTAATTAATTGTGCCTTTCTTCAGCGACCATGACAGAGCCAGTCTTTTCGCTCTAGACCAAGATGGGCCTATGATGTCTTTTTGAGTTTTAGAGAAGAAGATACTGGCAAGACGTTTACAGATCATCTGTATGCTGCCTTAGTCCAAGCAGGAATCCACACTTTTCGAGGTGATGATGAACTTCCAACAGGAGAAGAAATCACCCATCATCTCCTCAAGGCAATTCAAGAATCAAAGATATCTATAGTGGTCTTCTCAAAAGGATATGCTTCTTCTAGATGGTGTCTTGATGAACTTGTAGAGATTCTTAAGTGCAAAAATAGGAAAACTGGTCAGATTGTTCTTCCTATATTCTATGAGATTGATCCTTCAGATGTGAGAAAACAGACTGGCAGTTTTGCAAAAGCATTTGATCAACATGAAGAACGTTGTAAAGAAAAGGTGGAGTGTAGAAAAGCTCTTGAGGAGGCGGAAAATCTATCTGGATGGAATGTCAATGATATGGCAAATGGGTATGCCTTTTCTCTCCAAGGTTCACATGCAATGTGAACAGTAAAATGGTTTTTTGAACATACTTAATTGCGTCGCTCTTAATGACTTGCTTTTGTCTATGAACAGGCATGGAGCAAAATATTTTCGAGAGATTATTGCGTATGTGTGTAGTAAATTAGCGGGTATTGATCCCCTTCTCCATACTTGTTTTAATTTCATTTCTTTACTGATAACAATAATTTGAAAGCTTTATGTTAAGATAGATCATTGATTAGTTTATTGAGTTCCTTTCATGTCTTCTAGTACAAGGTTATTGTTGAATTTTCCCATCACAGTTAGTTTCTTCCTATTATCTTTCGCAACTTCGTTGACTTTCTGTCAGTGTATCGGTTCTTGGCTAAAGATTATTGTTGAATTTCCCATTGCATTTAGTTACAAATTATTGCTTGGTTGCAAAGAAGTTGAGGAAAAAGAGAGGAAATTTTTGATTTTCGTGTCATATTTTCTATGATCTACTTGTGATTATTGCTTAAAAACATCCCAATATCCATAGTAATTCATCACTTCCATGCTCTTCCTCGTCCGGATTTTATTTGTTTCATGATTACTTTGGGTTGCTATTGTTTTAAGCTCTCACGTTATTAAGCTTAAACTATTAACTGAAACCCAATGAATGAATTTTTACATTACTAACAGTAATTTCTGTGAAATTTCTTCTCGGCACTGCCAAATTTATTTTCTTTGATAATCACTACAAATATATCCATTGCTAGTAACTGAAGATAGCAGATACCTCCTGCAAGGGCTGTATTGCTAATTAATTGGGCCTTAATTTCTGCAGCTTCCATGACACAGTCGGAGTCTTCTAGACCAGAAGAGGCCTATGATCTATCACGAGATGGTGAACCTTGGGGTGAGATGAATGCAATCTCTACTTCTTTATTGGAGAACAATAGTGAAAGATTAGTGCATCCTGGCGCAGAAGCTAGTTCTTTTGGAGGGCTTACATGCAACACAAATGAGATCAAGGAGATTCATTCCCTACTAGCTCTAGAAAGGCAGTGGGTCAAGCATATGAAGAGAATACAAAAGTGATATTGTCTTGGTTAATGGATGATGAAGTATCAACCATTGACATTTACAAAAAGAGAAAATTGGTAAAACGACAATGTTGCGATGTATCCATTATGAGCTTCTACCAAGACGAGGCATTTCTCAACATGTTTGCTGGGTGACTGTCTCAAGACTTTAATATTAAAACATTGCAAAACTCATTAATATTTGTAGAGCTGTCAAATTATCAAAAGAACTAATGATGAAACAAAAATGAATTCTCATTTTAGATTATTTGTGGAACTCTTTTGAGCCACAAAAAGTGGGGATTCATATCTCATTGAAAGAATCCAAGCTCATTATGACAACTCAATCAAAAATGGTTTGTCGGCAGATGAATAGCCGAAGCAATATAAAAGTGAATCCTCTTTCTGATGAAAAATCCTGGATTTTGTTCAATGAGAAGCTTGGACATGACGGACCACTTTCTCCAGAAGTGAAACGAATTGCTGCAGATGTTGCAAGGGAATGTGCTAGTTTGCCATTGAGAATTGTTACATTAGCAGAAAGTTTGAAAGGAGTGGATGACCTACATGAGTGGAGGATTACATTGAACAGATTGAAAGAATCAATTTTTTAGGACATGGAAGATTAGATGTTCCAGATATTAAGATTGAGTTATGATTGTTTAGATGATTCAACACAATAATGTTTCGTATATTGTGCATTATTTGATGACGTCACAAGATTTAAAGGGGGGCATTGATAGAGTCGTTTATCGAAGAAGGGATAATTAAAGAAATGAGCAAGCAAGCAGCACTTAACAAGGGGCACTCAATTCTTGATAGACTATAAAATGTCTGCTTATTGGAAAGAATTGGTGGCGGTAGAACTGTCAAGATGTATGACTTGCTTAGGGACATGGCCATCCAAATATTGGATGAGTACTCTCTAGTCATGGTAAATTTTACTTTTTATCATCCTTCTTCTTTTTTTCCCTATAGTTTAACCTCTAATTTTGTTTCATCACGTATTTGTTTTGATTCTTCTAAATCAAAGTGCTCTTTGGTTATATTAAAATTAATGACTAAGTTGTAGAATTTGTAGGCAGGATTCTATATTGATCAGGTAGAACTTATTTATTTATGTTGCTTAATGAATAACATAACTCAACTCATGTTATAGTTTCGTTCATTTCGTTGTTATCTTCAACTACTTTCTTTAAAAGAAGGAGAATTTCTTTAAAAACTTTATTTTAGATTACTTGGCAGGCTATTTTTTGAACATTACTTCAAAATCAATTTTTAATTCAATGTTTATTTGTATCTGCAGGGCTAAAGAAAAAAAAAATGATGAAATCAGGACAGATGGCAAACATAATTCTAGAGATTGCATCTGTAATTTTTTATCAACTAGGTTATGCATTATGTATAGATATGCTCTTCAGAAGAAAGATACTCCAATCAAAATGTGCCATTTTCTTATTATATATGTGTGGTGATTTCAAAATTAATCGAAAAGTAGAGTGCTTGGCAATGGTATTTTCTTTGAACTAGAAAAGAAATGACAGTACATTTTTGTTTCAAGGACTCCTTTTAGTGGATTTTGTCAAAGCTTTTGATAATCAAGATTCTCATGTTATAGTACATTTTTGTTTCAAGGACTCCTTTACAGTACAAATTAACCTTATGTTGTTGTATTGTATACCTAACAATGCGATGTTTAGCAATTCTTTTATACTTGTAAAACTCATCTCAATAGAATTCCAAACCATTGCCAATTCCACATAAATCAATTTTCTCTAAATTTTTAATTTAACATTAAAATTGACAAAAAATAATTAGTACCCATTATTTTGTCAATTATAACGCACATATATTAAAAAAATCAAACTTAATTTCATTAAATGACAAACAAAATCAATTTATCATAAATTTCAAACAAACCCTAACATACAAATCATGCATTAGTACAACAAAATTATCTAGGGAAAAGTTGCAAAACACTTAAATATACAAGAAAACAATAAATACTACAAACAAATTTTAATGAATTAACTTAGAACATAAATGTGTTAAGTTTAATTTATTTAAAATCAAAATTCCATAAGCAATACTAATGCGTCAAGTTCCTGGTGAAATTTCAATTGATTTGTTTTCTATTTTTTCTCTATTTTAATAAAAAAATCTGATGAAATATTTCTATAGGTGTTCCTGTTGTTTCATACTAATCTTGAAATAGTGAAAGACACGAGGGATATGTAGCCCTAGTGCTGTGATTAAAGCTGGTTTGACCCAACTTCTATCTTATTTGATATGTTTTTGTGTTTTAAGAGTATTTTTAAAATAAAAATTATTTTATTTTTTTATTTACTTTAAATTAATATTTTTATGCTATTTTTAGATTATTTTGATACGATGTTGTTCAAAATAAATTTTAAAAATAAAAAATATTATTTTAATAAATTTTTAAATAAAAAACAATTTACAAAATAAACACTACCACACTAGTAAACATGTCATGTAATTACCTCCCAGTTTACAAAGTTCAAACAACTATTGGTCCACACGTAAACATTACTGAGGGACACCGATTCCAGCCTCTCTCAGTTATATAGTTACCTCCTTGTTTTCAAAGTTTCTACTACAATTAGAATAACACAATGATGTATTCTACAGAAACTCTATTTTTTACATATAAATAACAGTTTTTAAGATAAATTTGATAGAAAATTGAGTTTTATTTGTGATTATATTCAGTTTTTTTATGGTTTTCTTGGCAGCACGGGTAATTTTCCTTCTTATGCTTAATAAATTTCTTTATAAAAAAAATTATAATAGAAAGAAACACAAAATTTGTTATAAAAATCAACACACAAAATTTATTGAATAAAAAAAATACAAGGCTGCACATATGAAAAATCTTATAAGAAAATCAATATTAAAAAAATATTTAATCTATAAAAAATTAAAACAAAATCATGGATGAATCATACCTACCTCTTAAAAAAACTAAACACACCAAATATCATTAAAAAATCATCACAAATTAATTAAAACATAAACCTAAAATTTATTTAAAAAACAAATATCAACTAATGCATTATTTAAAAAAAACACAAAATTATATATAAAAAAATCAGGCTTGGTACTACTAGGCCTGGCAGGTCATGTCCAGCACTTGGCCTTAATCAAGCAATGGCTAGCACGAGTGTATGTATTTTTTTAAAAAAGTTTAATGGAGCAGATAACGCGTCGTCTGTTCATCCCTAGAATCTGGCACATCAATTCGGTTAGATTAAATGATAATAAAAGCTTACACAATCCCACAACGCAAGTCTACTCAATCACTGCTTTAATTTGCCAATAATCTCAAAGCACGAAACCATAACAAAAATGGTGAATGACCAATTAAGATTTAAAGATTTGATCTTGTTTT
>Ga0325400_1001873_pt1 | contig 17820 bp, 13 predicted proteins | sample PopdelMetagenome_2_FD_205662 | JGI IMG/M metagenome (GOLD analysis project Ga0325400, IMG submission 205662) | Populus deltoides microbial communities from Bellville, Georgia, United States - Xylem-PdKOR-R1 | ecosystem: Host-associated > Plants > Phyllosphere > Stem > Wood/Secondary xylem... | reverse complement strand
CGAGACGGGTAGGCACCTGACTAATATCGATGAGATTGCCGGTCGCTCGGTTCCTCACGAACGTGCCGCCACTCTGGTGGAGTCGCATTTCCTTCGCGATCTGAGCAGCCTTGTTGGCGGTCTGGCTTGTCACCTCGACCGAATCAAGCGCTCGGCCATCTTGTAGAACGACAGAGTCAATTCGCCGACCTTCGCCCGTCAGCGGATCAAGCGCGCGCTTGCCATTCGCCGAGCGAAGATAAACTTCGTTCTGCACTGACGCGCCCGGGAACTGGGCGTCTAGCTCGGCCCGCGCGAGCGCCTCGCGACCCAAACCGGCGAGTTGATTGGCTCGAACGCCGGTGAGAGGTGCCCTCTCTGCGGCAACGAAGGGCGAGGTAAGTGTCGTCCGCACGCTGCTGGGCGACAAGCGGGCGACTGCCGCGGCATCGATCTCCGTGGCGTAGGCCGCGCGCGAGGCCTGGGCCGCGATCCGTTCGGTGCGCAGCGCGCCCGCGATCTCGCCGCCGCCGTAGAACAGGCTGGCAGTGGTGCCCGCCGCTGTGCCGAGATCGCCCGAGTAGAGGTTCAGTGTCGCCGCCAGCCCGTAGCGCTCGTACGAGGTGGCGATGCCTCCGGCATAGCCGGGCAGCTTGCCCACCGCGTCCGCACCCGCCTGGATCAGCTGGATCGAGGCAGTGGGATCGCCGTTCGCCACGCGGCCTAGGAACACCGCCGTGTTGATCGGGTTCTTGACCGAGAAGTCGCCGATCCGCTGGCCCGCGCCCGCGAACGCGTCGTTGTAGGTGCCAAAGGTCAGGTCGCCCGCCAGCTGCGCCACCGGCGCCACCACCGATCCCACCGCGTTGTAGCTGAACCGGCCGACCCCGAAGGCCAGCGCCTGGAGCGGGTTCGCCCGGTCAAAGGCGACCTGACGGTCGGTCAGGGCCGAGACCACCGCCCGGAACCCGTCGCTGGCGGTCTCCAGGCCTGCCAGGCCCTGCAAGGTGCGCACCGCCTGCACCCGGTCCTGACCCGAGACGAACTGCGATCCCAGGAACCTGGCCTGGTCGTCGACGTGCGCCAGCAGGCCGCCGCCGCCGTTCAGCGTGTAGAACTCCTCCAGGTCGCGGCTGTACCGGCCGACCTGCAGGTTGCGGTCCGTTCCGTCCAGGCCGAGCAGGAAGCCGAGCTGCGTACCCTCGCCGCCGGAGGTGGTGAAGGTGTTGTAGCGACCGTCGCGCGACGGATCGGCCGGACCGGGGCGGCTCGGGCCGTTGCCGCCCGCCCCGCCGTTGGCGCGGTCCTCCGCCGCGTTGCGGGCGCGCTCGGCGGCGATCTCGACGTCGGTGACCGGGCGGCGCCGGCCGCGGACCACGATCTCCTCGCCGTCGGGTCCGCGGCACCCGCGGGGTCCTCGCTGCGGCGTCGCGCTTCCTCGCGGCGCGCCTTCTCCGCCGCCGGCCGACCCTTCACGGCATCGCCGATGAGGGTGCCGACGGTGGAGCCGATCACGTCGGGCAGCGCGGCGAGGAGGTTGTCGCCGAAGTCGCTGCCCTCCGCCAGGCTGCGCGCCGCCGCGCCCGCGATCCCGCCCGCCAGCCCCGACACCGCCAGGTTGGCGTAGAACCCGCCGGTGCGCGGCGTCGCCGCCGTGATGTCGCGCGCCGCCACCCCGACGCCGCGGCTCGCCAGCGTCCGGTTCGCGATCCCGCTCGCCCCCGACACCACGCCCGCCACCGCCACGCCGGTCCAGCTGAACCCCTTTTGCAGCCCCGTCGCCACCGCCACGCCTTGCGTCACGACGCTCCCCGCCACGCCCCGCACCACGTCGCCCAGCACCCGGCTGCCCGCGATCGCGCCGTTCCCCAACGCCGCCGACACGCCGCCGCCGCCTTGGTGATCTGGAAGCCGTCGAGCGCGGAGATCTGCCCGTAGGTCTCGGTCGCCTGGGTGTCGCCGTCGGTCCAAGTCCACGACAGGTCGGCGAACGACCAGGTCAGCGTATCGTGGGCGCCGGCGCCGTCGGTCGCGACATAGGCCGCGGCGTCGTCGTTCCACCGTTAGTCGATCACCGAGCCGTCGCCCGAGACGCGCCGGACGGAGGAGCCGAGGACGTTGACGATGCCGAGCAGTCCGTACACGCGGCGGTCGGTCGAGACCCGCCAGTTGCTGCCCACGCCGTCGCCGACGAGGTCGCGGAGCTCGCCGCGGCTGTTGTAGGTGCGATCGATCGCGGCGTCCGGGCCGCGCCCGATAAGGTTCTCGTCGCGGTGCTGGATCAGGAGGTTGCCGGTGGCGGCGTTGAGCAGCACCTGCTCGCCCGATCGGCCCTGCGCGGCGGTGCCGAGCAGCCCCTGCCGGCCGAGAACGTTGGCGGAGCCCCGCTCCGCTCCGGCACCCGACCCCGTGAAGATCCCGACCATCGCTGCACCCTCGCAAGCGGTCGGCGAATGCCCGGCCGCATCCTTCAATCGGGTGGGAGCCGGGATTGTTTAGCGGGCGGCCGTCGACCGGTGAGCGCAAAGCGACGGCCGCGTCGGGCCGGGCTCGACCATGGCGAGTGGCTGGACCTCTCCGATGTCGGCACGGGGAGGCGGTGCCGGCGGCATCAGGCGTTTCATCGACGGTAATCATCTTATAAGTGCATCCTCGCCGCGCCGGGCGGCGGAGGGGCGCGGGTGCGCCGGGGAGAGGATCCATGATCGAAGCCAGCAATCCCGTCCCCGGGAGCCGCCACGCCAGCGGGCTGCGGTCGCGCGCCTGGTTCGACGATCCGTCCAACCCCGACATGACCGCGCTCTACGTCGAGCGCTACCTCAACTACGGGCTCAGCCTGGAGGAGCTCCAGTCGGACCGGCCGATCATCGGCATAGCCCAGACCGGCAGCGACCTGGCGCCGTGCAACCGCCACCACCTGGTCCTCGCCGACCGGGTCAGGCAGGGCATCCGCGACGCGGGCGGCATCCCCATCGAGTTCCCGATCCACCCGATCCAGGAAACGGGCAAGCGCCCCACCGCCGGGCTCGACCGCAACCTCGCCTATCTCAGCCTGGTGGAGGTGCTCCACGGCTATCCGATCGACGGCGTGGTGCTGACCATCGGCTGCGACAAGACCACCCCCGCCTGCCTGATGGCCGCCGCCACCGTGGACCTGCCCGCGATCGCGCTGTCGGTCGGGCCCATGCTCAACGGCAACTACCAGGGACGGCGCACCGGATCGGGCACCATCATCTGGAAGGCGCGCGAGCTGCTGGCGGCGGGCGAGATCGACTACAAGGGCTTCATCGAGCTGGTGGCGTCGTCCGCCCCCTCGACCGGCTTCTGCAACACCATGGGCACGGCGACGACCATGAACTCGCTCGCCGAGGCGCTGGGCATGTCGCTGCCCGGGTCGGCCGCGATCCCCGCCCCCCACCGCGACCGGCAGCAATGCGCATGGGAGACGGGGCGCACGATCGTCGACATGGTGCGCGCCGACCGCAAGCCGTCGGACATCCTCACCCGCACCGCGTTCCTGAACGCCATCCGCGTCAATTCGGCGATCGGCGGGTCGACCAACGCGCCGATCCACCTCAACGCGATCGCCCGCCACGTCGGGGTCGAGCTGTCGCTCGCCGACTGGGAGGCGCACGGCGCCGCGGTGCCGCTGGTCGTCAACCTCCAGCCCGCGGGCGAGTATCTGGGCGAGGATTTCTACCGCGCGGGCGGCGTCCCGGTGGTCATGGCGCAACTGCTCGCCGCCGGGCTGATCGACGGCGACGCGCTGACCGCCAACGGCCGCACCGTCGCCGCCAACGTCGCCGGCCGGGCGTCGCGCGACGACGACGTCATCCGGCCGCTCGACCGGCCGCTCAAGGAGCGTGCCGGCCTCACCGTGCTGTCGGGCAACCTGTTCGACGCGGCGGTGATGAAGCTGTCGGTCATCTCCGACGAGTTCCGCGGCCGCTACCTCTCCGACCCCGACGATCCCGACGCCTTTGTCGGCACCGCGGTCGTGTTCGACGGGCCGGAGGACTATCACCGCCGGATCGACGATCCCGCGACCGGCATCGACGAACGCTCGGTCCTGATCATGCGCGGCACCGGCCCGGTCGGCTATCCCGGCGGGGCGGAGGTGGTCAACATGCGCCCGCCCGCCGCGCTGATCCGCGGCGGCATCCATGCCCTGCCCTGCCTCGGCGACGGTCGCCAGTCGGGGACGAGCGGCAGCCCATCGATCCTCAACGCCGCGCCCGAGGCGGCGGTCGGCGGCGGGCTCGCGCTGGTGCGGACCGGCGACCGCATCCGCATCGACCTCAAGGCCAATCGCGCCGACATGCTGGTCGACGACGACGAGCTCGCCCGCCGCCGCGCCGAGGCGCCGGTGGTGGCGGTGCCGGCCTCGCAGACCCCGTGGCAGGAGATCCACCGCGACGTCGTCGGCCAGTTCGACGGCGGCGCGGTGATCGAGAGCGCGGTGAAATACCAGCGGATCGCCGCCAAGGGGCTGCCGAGGGACAGCCATTGACCGTCCGGGTGGTGCCGGGGAGCGGGCGTTCGATCCTCGGCGAGGGGCCGTTGTGGTCGGCCCGCGCGCAGGCGGTCTACTGGGTCGACATCCTCGGGCGGCGGCTGCACCGGCTCGACCTCGCCGGCGGCGCGGTCGCCGCCTGGCCGATGCCGGAGGCGATCGGCTGGGTGATCGAGCGCGAGCGGCACGACGGCTTCGTCGCGGGGCTGGCGAGCGGCTTCGTCCAACTCGACCTCGATCCGGTGCGCATCCGCCCGATCGCCGATCCCGAACCCGGCGTCGCCGCCAACCGCATGAACGACGCCAGGGCCGACCCCGCGGGCCGCATCTGGGCGGGCACCATGCCCTTCTCGTGCCGAGGGGCGAGCGGCGCCTTCTACCGCCTCGATCCCGACGGCCGGTGCAGCCTGGTCGACGGGCCGTACACCATCCCCAACGGCCCCGCGATCGCCGCGGACGGCCGGTCGCTGTTCCACACCGACACCGCGCTTGCCACCGTGTTCCGACTGGCGATCCGCGACGACGGCAGCCTCGGCCCGCGCGAGCCGCACATCCGCTTCCCGCGCGATTGGGGATCGCCCGACGGCATGACGCTGGACGCCGACGGCTGCCTGTGGGTGGCGCATTGGGGAACGGGACGGGTCAGCCGCTTCGACCCGGACGGCGCGCGCGAACGGTGGATCGACCTGCCCGCGTCGCAGATCACCAGCATGACCTTCGCGGGTCCGGACCTTGACCGCATGTTCGTCACCTCGGCCGCGGACGGCGTCGACGAGGCCCATGCGGGCGCGCTGTTCGAGGTGGAGCCGGGATGCCGCGGCCTGCCTACCCTGCGCTACGGCGGCTGACCCTGCCCTCGGCCGTGCCGCCGGCGGCGATCAGGTCGAGCACGTCGCCGATGATCCGCGCCATTCCTGCGCGCGCGCCCTCCGCGTCGCGCGCGGCGATCGCCGCGGACACGGCCGCATGGTCGGCGATGCTGGCGCTGCGCCCCTTGATCGTGTTGGTGAAGCGGATGCTGGTCCTCAGCGCGGTGTCGATCACCGGCCGGAACTGCGCGTAGAACGGGTTCTTGGACGCGTCGAGGATCGCGACGTGGAAGGCGATGTCGGCCTCCAGCGGGTCGCCGTCACCCCCCTCCGCCGCCCGCATCGCCGCCAGTCCGCGTGCGATCGCCTCCGCATCCCGGCGGTCGTGGTGCACCGCCGCGAGCGCCGCGGCCGCGGGCTCGATGGCGATCCGCAGCTGGCTGAACTGTTGCAGCAGATCGACGGAGAACTTCCGCTCCAGCAACCATCGCAGCACGTCGGGATCGAACAGGTTCCACGCGGCGGCGGGCTGCACGCTGGTGCCCCGGCGCGGCCTGGCGCTCACCAGCCCCTTGGCGGTCAGCATCTTCACCGCCTCCCGCGTCACCGACCGGCTCACCCCGTGCCCGCCCGCGATCGCCGCCTCCGTGGGAAAGGCGTCCGCCTCGTAGGCACCGGTGACGATCGCGACGCCCAGCTCGTCCAGCAGGCGCTGCGTCAGATTGCGACCGCCTCCCGTCCGCCGCGCCCGCCCGTCGGATGATCGTCTGTAATCGGCCATGCCGCGGTGTTGCCGGACCGGCGCGGCCGTGTCACCTCCGGCAGGACGCGCCCGGCAGGCGGCTGGACCTGGGGCGAATGGTCATATAATTCGCTGGCGAGGGCGCGGAGACCCGGGGGAGGACCATGACCTTATCGACGATCGACCTCGTGGTCGTGATCGCATACGCGATCGGCATCTTCGCGCTGGCGCAATGGGTCAGCCGCGAAAAGGCGGGGCACGCCAAGGATTCATCCGATTACTTCCTCGCGTCCAAGTCGCTGCCCTGGTGGGCGATCGGCGCCTCGCTGATCGCCGCGAACATCTCGGCCGAACAGATCGTCGGCATGGCCGGCTCGGGCTACGCGATCGGCCTCGCCATCTCCTCCTACGAATGGATGGCGGCGCTGACCCTGCTGATCGTCGGCAAGTGGTTCCTGCCGATCTTCCTGCGCAACGGCATCTACACCATGCCGCAGTTCCTGGAGCAGCGGTACGGCCCCAGCCTGCGCACGCTGATGGCGGTGTTCTGGCTGGGGCTCTACATCTTCGTGAACCTCACCTCGATCATCTGGCTGGGATCGATCGCGGTCAACCAGGTGGCGGGGATCAACCAGGACGCGGCGCTGATCGGGCTGGGGCTGTTCGCGCTCCTTTACCAGATCCGGGGCGGGCTGAAGGCGGTGGCGCTGACCGACATCGTCCAGGTGACGCTGCTGGTGTTCGGCGGGCTGTGCGTGTCGGCGATCACCCTGTCGCGGATCGGCGGCGACGCCGGCATCCTGGGCGGCTTCGCGCGGCTCCAGGGCGAGATGCCCGGCCATTTCGACATGATCCTGTCGCCCGACAACCCCTTCTACAAGGACCTGCCCGGTATCTCGGTGCTGGTCGGCGGCATGTGGATCGCCAACCTCAGCTACTGGGGATTCAACCAGTACATCATCCAGCGCGCGCTGGCGGCCAAGAACATCGGCGAGGCGCAGAAGGGCATCGTGCTGGCCGCGTTCCTGAAGCTGCTGATGCCGTTCGTGATCGTGCTGCCGGGGATCGCGGCGGTGGTGCTCGCCCCCGACCTCGCCAAGCCCGACCAGGCCTACCCCACCATGTTGCGGCTGCTGCCGACCGGGCTGCTCGGCCTCGTCTTCGCGGCGCTGATCGCCGCGATCGTCGCGTCCACCGCCTCCAAGATTAACTCCATCGCCACCATCTTCACCCTCGACCTCTACGCCAAGTGGAAGCGGGTGCCCGCGGCGGCGGCAGCCGGGACTGGGGCGGTCGGGACGGGGGCGGCCGGGACGGGGGCGGCCGGGACGGGAGCGGGCGACCGCCCGGCCGGGGCCGCGGGCGAGACCCGGCTGGTCCTCGTCGGCCGCATCGCCGCCTCCGTGGCGATCCTGCTCGCGATGCTGACCGCGCGGCCGCTGCTGGGCAAGTCGGACCAGGCGTTCCAGTACATCCAGGAATATACCGGCTTCTTCACCCCCGGCATCACCGTGATCTTCCTGATGGGGCTGTTCTGGCGCCGCGCCACCGAGGCGGGGGCGCTGACCGCCGCGGTGGCGTCGTTCGCGCTCTCGCTGGCGCTCAAGTACGGCGCGCCGGGCCTTCCCTTCATGAACCGCATGGGGGTCGTGTTCATCCTCGCCGCCGTCCTCGCCGCGGCCGTGTCGCTGGCGCGGCCGCAGGCGCGGGAGGCGAACACGGTGGTGACCGACGACGTGTCCTTCGCCACCCCGGCCAGCTTCAACGCCGCCGCCGTCGGCGTGGTGCTGATCCTGGTCGCGCTGTACGCGACCTGGTGGTGACGGCCGGTCGATGACCGACGCCGCCTATCTCGCGATCGACTGGGGCACCACCAACCGGCGCGTCCACCTGATGGCGGCGGACGGAACGGTGCTCGCCAGCGAGCGCGACGACCGCGGGGTGAAGGCGATCGCCCCGGGCGGCTTTCCCGCCGCGCTCGATGCCGTCCGCGCCCGCTTCGGCCCCCTGCCCGCGATTGCGGCGGGCATGGTCGGCTCCACCATCGGCTGGCTGGAGGCGCCCTACGTGGACGCGCCCGCCGGGGTCGGCGACCTCGCCGCGGCGCTGGTCGCGGTGCCGGGCGCCGACCTCCGGATCGTGCCGGGGGTGGCGCGGCGCGCGGCGGACGGCTTCGACGTGATGCGCGGCGAGGAGGTCCAGGCGATCGGCGCCTGCGCCGCCGGGCTCGCCCCCGCCGACGCGCTGCTCTGCCAGCCGGGCACCCACAACAAGTGGATCCGCATCGCCGGCGGTGCGATCGTCGACTTCGCCACCGCCATGACCGGCGAGCTGTTCGCGCTGCTGCGCGACCACAGCGTGCTTGCCGGCATGCTCGACCATCCGGTCGCCGATGGCGACGCCTTCCGCCAGGGGGTGGACGACGCCCGGCGCGACCCGGCGCTGCTCACCCGCTTGTTCCGGGTGCGCGCGGGGGTGCTGCTCGGCGGGCGGTCGCGCGAGGATGCGGCCGCCTATGCCAGCGGCCTGCTGATCGGCGCCGACGTCGCCTCGCACGCGCCCCGCGGGGCGACCGTCCACCTCCTCGCCGATCCCGCGCTCGGCGCCCTCTACGCGTCGGCGATCGCCCGCTGCGGGGGCGATGCCGTGCGCGTCGACAGCCACGTCGCCTTTGCGGCGGGCATCCACCTCATCCGGAAGGCCGCCCGTGACTGACGCCCCCGCCCTGTTCCGCACCGCCTTCGCGCGCTGCCCCCTCGTCGCCGTCCTCCGCGGCATCCGCCCCGACGAGATCGACTCGGTCGGCGACGCGCTGGTGGAGGCGGGGATCGTCATCCTGGAGGTGCCGCTCAACTCGCCCGACCCGTTCGCCAGCATCGAACGCCTCGCGCGGCGCCACGGCGAGACCGCGTTGGTGGGGGCGGGCACCGTGCTGACCACCGATGCGGTGACCCGCATCGCGGATGCGGGCGGCCGGCTGGTGGTGTCGCCCAACACCGACCCCGCCGTCGTCGCGGCGAGCGTGGCGGCGGGCATGGTGTCGCTGCCCGGCTACTTCACCCCGAGCGAAGGGTTCGCGGCGCTCGCGGCGGGCGCGCACGGGCTCAAGCTCTTCCCGGCGGAAGGCACCACGCCGGGGATGCTCAAGGCGCAAAGAGCGGTGCTGCCGCGCGACGTCCCCGTGCTGGCGGTCGGCGGCATCACGCCAGAGACGATGGCCGACTGGCGGGCGGCGGGCGCCGACGGCTTTGGCCTGGGAAGCAATCTCTACCGCGCGGGCAAGGAGGCCGCGGCGGTGGCCGCGGACGCCGCGCGCTTCGTCGCCGCGATGGGCGGGCTGTGACCGCCCCCTTGCGGATCGCGATCGTCGGCTACGGCAAGATCGCGGCGGACCAGCACGTCCCCGCCATCGCCGCGCGCGACGACATGGCGCTGGTCGCCTGCGTCAGTCGCCGCCGCGCCGCGCCGGCGGGCGTGCCCGCTTTCGCCGACATCGCGGACCTCCGCGCGAGCGGGATCGCGGTCGACGCGGTGGCGCTGTGCAACACGCCCGAGGACCGGCCCGCCACCGCCCACGAGGCGATCGCCGCGGGCTGGCATGTGCTGATGGAGAAGCCGCCCGCCGCCACCCTGGGCGCGGTCGCGGGGATCGGGCGTGCGGCCCGGGCGGCGGGGGTGGTGCTGTTCGCCTCCTGGCACTCGCGCTTCGCACCGGCGGTGCGGCGGGCTGCGGTGCTGATCGGCCGCGACCCGATCCGGTCGCTCGCGATCGACTGGCGCGAGGACGTGCGCAAATGGCATCCCGGCCAAGCATGGATCTGGCAGCCCGGCGGCTTCGGCGTGTTCGATCCGGGCATCAACGCGCTGTCGATCATTACCGCGATCCTGCCGGTCGACCTGCAGGTCGCAGGCGCGACGCTCAGCATCCCCGCCGACAAGCAGATGCCGATCGCGGCCGAGATCGCGTTCGCGGGTGTCGGCGTTCCGGCCGACGCGGGCGCGGTGTTCGACTGGCGCGAGACGGCGGGCGAGCGCTGGACCATCGCGGTCGCGACCGACCGGCACGCGCTGGAACTGCTCGACGGCGGCGCCCGCCTTCTGGTCGATGGCGAGGAGGCCGGGACAGACGGACCGGGCGAGTATCCCGCCCTCTACGCCCGCTTCGCCGAACTGGTCGCGGCCGGCGAGAGCGAGGTCGATGTCGCGCCGCTCCGCATCGTGGCGGACGCGTTCACCGTGGGCGGGCGGGTCACGGTCGAGGCGTTCGGCGACTGAGGACCGGCGAGCACAGGCCGCGCCGGCCGCCTTCGCAACGTAGGCGGCTCCGGCGGTCGACGTCTGCGTCGCGGACGCGGGCCGACGTCGCCGCCGCGCTGGTCGACACGCCCACGATGTCGCGCCGACCGCCGGACTGCTCGCAGCCTGTTCGGCGGCCTCCTCGGTCAGGACGCGGCGGGGCCGATCGACCGCCGCCACGTGCTGTGCCGCCCCGGCAGATCGACGCCCATCATCGGGTGAACGGCAGGGTGTGCGCTCAACCGCAGTGATCCGCGACCGCGCGTGTCGGACACGCGTAGACTCCGGTGGCAGCGTCGGGGTCGACCGACGATCCTTGGCGGGATGACGCGGCGCCGCTTTCCGGCATCACTCTCGCGACAGGCGCGAGCGCAGCGATGGTGAAAGAGCGGCGTCGCCGAACGACGGCTTTTGCGAGGGACGCCGCACGGCATGGGCGAGGACGCCGTGCGGGGCTCCGATCCGATCACCCGCGCGGACCGCACGTCCAACGACGCGCGACATACCGCCATCGCGGCGCTGCAAGGGCGGTTTCTGTGGGGTCAAGCGATCCGGCGACTTCGCCACATCCGTTCTCTCGCCATGCCCGGTGCCCGGCACGGCAGCTTCCCGGAACGCCCGTCTGCCGGCAGGCGCTGCATGGTCGCTTACCGGGCAATGTTACGACATACCCTCTTGATATGTGATATCACGCGGTCTAGCGGCGCCTGCAACAGATCCAGGGAGTCGACGTACATGACCCGTTTGCTGCTCGGCGCGAGCCTCTTCGCGCTCGGCTTCGCCACGCCGGCGCTGGCACAGTCCACCGGTCCGGGACAGTCGGACACCAACACGCCGGCGACCCAGGGCGACATCGTCGTGACCGGACTGCTCGGACGCAGCGAGGCGGACCTGTTGCAGGGCGTGTCGATCGTCACCGGCGAGGAGCTCACCCGCGAGCTCCGCCCCACCATCGGCGACACGCTGGCACGCCAACCGGGCGTGTCGGCGACCTCCTTCGGCCCCTCGGCCTCGCGTCCGGTGCTGCGCGGCCTCCAGGGCGAGCGCGTCCGCGTGCTGACCGACGGCATCGGCTCGATCGACGTGTCCAATACCAGCGTGGACCACGCGGTGGCGATCAATCCGCTCACCGCCGAGCGCGTGGAGGTGCTGCGCGGCCCCTCCGCGCTGCTGTTCGGGTCGTCCGCGATCGGCGGCGTCGTCAACGTCATCGACACCCGCATCCCGCGGCGCCTGCCCGACAACGGCTACCGGGTGGACGCGATCGGCAGCTACGGCTCGGCCGCCGACGAGCGCTCGGGCTCGGCCGCCGCCGACGTCGCGCTCGGCCGCCACTTCGTCGTCCACGCCGACGGCTCCTACCTCAAGACCGACGATCTGGAGGTCGGCGGCTTCGTGCTCTCGCCCGCCGCCCGCGCCGCCGCGCTGTCGCAGGTCGGGCGTCCGCAGCAGGTCGCCCCCGGCGAGGAGCCGATCGACTTCGCGGGCACCGCGGCCTTGCGCGACCGCATCCCCAACACCGCGTCCGAGACCTGGACGGCGACGGGGGGCGTGTCGCTGATCACCGACACCGGCCATCTCGGCGTCTCCTATTCGCATTACGACAGCGTCTACGGCGTGCCCGTCCGCTACGCGACCGAAGTCGGCCAGGAGCAGGAGGCACCGCGGCTCGACATCGTCCAGAACCGCGTCGACCTGCGCGGCGAGGTGGAGACCGGCGGCGGCTTCCTGGACCGCATCCGCGTCCGCGCAGGTCATGCGACCTACCGCCATTTCGAGGTCGAGGAATCCGGCGAGATCGCCACCACCTTCCGCAACAACGGCCTGGAGGGACGGCTGGAGCTCATCCAGGCGGACCGCGGCGCCTGGCGCGGCGCCTCGGGCGTCCAGTACTTCAATCGCCAGTTCTCCGCGGTCGGCGAGGAGGCGTTCCTGCCGCGCAACGAGACCGACCAGACCGGCTTCTTCACTCTCCAGCAGTTCGACCTGGGCGGCTTCCGTGCGGAGGCGGGCGCGCGCTACGAGCACAGCCGGCTCGAGTCCCGCCCCACCACCGCGGACTCCGCCCGGTACTTCAGCGGCGCGCGCAGCTTCGACGCCGTTTCGGGATCGGTCGGTGCCAGCTACGGCATCGCCGACGGCATCCGCATCGGCGTCAACGGCTCGCACACCCAGCGCGCCCCCTCGGCCGAGGAGCTGTTCGCCAATGGCGGCCACGCCGGTACGCAGGCCTATGAGCTGGGCAATCCGTTCTTCCGCAAGGAGAAGAGCTGGGGGTTGGAAGCGACGCTGCACGCGCATCGGGACGGGTTCAGCTTCGACGCGTCGGCCTATCACAACTGGTTCGGCGACTTCATCTCGGAAAGCCAGGTCGACCAGGGCGTCTGCGAAGCGGCGGCGGCCGGCGACGATGTCGAACTGCCCTGCTTCCAGTACAGCCAGGCCGACGCGCGCCTCTACGGTTTCGAGGCGGACGCATCGCTGCGGCTGGCGCGGCTGGGCGCGACCACGATCAACCTCGACGGCGTCGCCGACTACACCCGCGCGACGATCAGGAACGGCGGTCCGGTGCCGCGCATCCCGCCGCTCCGGCTGCTCGGCGGCCTGGAGGCGCAAGGCAACGCCTTCACCGCACGCGCCGAAGTCGAGCACGTGTTCGAGCAGAACCGCGTCGCCGCTTTCGAGACGCCCACCGACGACTACACGCTGGTCAACGCCAGCGTGTCGTTCCGGCCGTTCGGCCGCGACAACAGGACCACGCTGCTGCTGTCCGCCAACAACCTGTTCGACGTCGTCGCGCGGCGCCACGCCAGCTTCCTCAAGGATTTCGCGCCGCTCGCCGGCCGCGATCTCCGCGCTACCCTGCGGTTCGGACTCTGACGGAGGGGCGGGGGTGTCGACGATGTTCATCGCCAGCCCGTCGCGCGCGCGTGCATGCGATGTGGTAACATTACCACTCGATCGACGGGGTCGCTGCGCGGCGGCGGGCCTCCGCGACGTCGCGATTCCGGCGAGGCGACCCCACGTGGCGACGGGATGGGAAGCGACGTTTCTCATCGGCGTCGCGGCGCTGGCTTCGGGCCAGGCGCGGGCGCAGGTGCAGACGCAAGTGCAGACGGTCGCCGCGGCACCGACCGGCGAGGCGGGGGCGCCGACGGCAGACGACGGCGGTACCGACGTCGTCGTGCATGGGCTTCGCCAGCAATATCGCGGCGACGTGCCGCTGCGCGCCCTGCCGCAGAGCGTCCAGCTGCTGTCGGCCGCCAAGCTCGCCGAGGCGGGCGTGGTCCGGCTCGACGACGCGCTCGACTTCGCCGGGGGGGTGGCGCGCCAGAACAATTTCGGCGGGCTGTTCGACAGCTTCGCCGTGCGCGGCTTCGCGGGCGACGAGAACACCGCCAGTTCCTACCTGCTGAACGGCTTCAACGCCTCGCGCGGCTATGGCGGCATCCGCGACACGTCCAACGTCGAGCGGGTCGAGATCCTGAAGGGGCCCGCCGCCGCGCTGTTCGGCCGCGGCGAACCCGGCGGCACCGTCAACATCATCACCAAGAAGCCGCTCGACACGTTCGCCGCCACCGCGAGCGCGGGGTACGGCAGCTTCGGCCGGTTCCGGGGCGAGGCGGACGTCAACCTGCCGCTTGGCCGCGGCGCGGCGCTGCGCGTCACCGGCGCCCATGACGAGGGCGACAGCTTCCGCGACCTCGTGCATTTCCGGAAATCTACCCTCACACCGTCGCTGCTTGTCCGACCCGCGGACGACACCAGCCTGTCCTACGAGCTGGAATATGTCCGCCAGCAACTGCCGTTCGACCGCGGCGTGGTCTCGGTGAACGGCCGGGCGCGCGGCCTGCCCCGCTCGCGTTTCCTGGGGGAGCCGGGCGATGGCGACGTGACGGTGGACGCGCTCGGCCACCAGCTTCAGGTCCAGCACGATTTCGACCGCGGCTGGTCGCTGCTGCTCGGCGCGTCCTACCGCGATACCGGCTTCCGCGGCTTCTCGACGGAGGGCGAGAATGCCGATGCGCGCCAGCCCTATTTCAGCAATTCGGCGACCGCGACGACGCCGATCCTGTCGCGCCAGCGCCGCTATCGCGATTACCGGACGGGGAACCTCGTCTTTCGCGCCGAACTCAGCGGGCGCCTCGCCACGGGCGGGCTGACCCACCACCTGCTGGTCGGCGCCGACCATGACGAGTACGACCTCGACCGCGTGGAAAACCGCGTCCGTCCCGGCACAGGCGCCAACGCGCTGACCGCCGCCGCCACGCCGACGCAGCTCGCCGCCGGCAACGCGCTCGACGTGTTCGCGCCTGCGTACGGCAACCTGCCCGTGCCGACCGCCTTCACCGACCAGCGCGAGCGGCAGTGGAGCCACGGCATCTACGTCCAGGATCAGGTCGATCTCACCGACGCGCTCAAGCTCCGGCTCGGCGGCCGCTTCGACCAGCTCGAACGGCAGGTGACCTTCCGCCTCGCCGACGCCGCCGGACGCGTGCCGCTGCCCGCGCGGCGGGAGGATCGCCGCTTCAGCCCGCAGGTCGGCGTGTCGTGGCAGGTCGCGCCGCCGCTCACGCTCTATGCCGGCTGGGGCCGCGGCTTCCGCGCCAACACCGGCACCGGTGCACCCGACCCCGCGGGCGCGGCGACCCCGTTCGCGCCCGAGTACACCGACAGCTACGAGGCGGGATTGAAGGTTTCCGCGTTCGGCGACGCGCTGACCGGTACGGTAGCGGCCTTCGCGACGAACAAGACCAACGTCCTCACCGCGGACCCGGCCAACCCCGGTTTCTCCCGCTCGCTCGGACGTGCCCGCAGCCGAGGGGTGGAGGCGGACGCCGACCTCGCGCTGCCCGCCGGCTTCCGCCTGTCGGCGACCTTCGCCTATATCGACGCGGAGGTCCGGCAGGCGGCGACGGATCCCAATTTCGGGTTCGCCCTGCGCGTCGGCGACCCGCTCATCAACATCCCCGGGACCAGCGGCTCGGCGCTGGTCTTCAGGGATTTTCGGCTCGGCTCGCGCAAGCTGACGGTCGGCGGCGGCGTCAACTACGTCGGTCGTCGCCTCGGCGAGACGGGCTACCGCTTCCCCGACGGCTCCTTCTTCGAGTTGCCGTCCTACCTCACCGCCCGCCTCCACGCCGCGGTCGACCTGACGGACGGGGTGAGCCTCTCTGGCGAGGTCACCAACCTGTTCGACGAGGAATACTACACCAACAGCTATTCGCGCGTGTGGGTCATGCCGGGGGCTCCGCGCCAGTTCTTCGTGCGCGCCGGTTTCCGCATCTGAGGAGTGCCTTCATGATCCCGTCACCGCCGATCCTCCTGCGCGACGTGACCCTCGCCTACCGCGATCACCGCGTCCTCGACGGCCTGTCGCTCTCGGTGGCGGGCGGCAGCATCACCGCGCTGCTCGGCGGCAACGGCGCGGGCAAGTCCACCACCCTGTCGGTCCTGCTCGGCTTCGCCCGGCCGTTGAGCGGCGAGGCGGCGGTGTGCGGGATCGATCCCGCGGCCGACCCCGACGCCGTCCGCCGCCGCATCGCCTACCTGCCCGAGAACGTCGCCCTGTACGAACACCTGTCCGCGACCGAGAACGCCGACTATCTGCTCGCCCTGTCCGGCCAGCGGCAGGATCGCGGCGCGATCACCGACGCCTTTGCCGCGGCGGGGTTGCAGGAACGCGCCTGGAACGGGCGGCTCGGCAGCTTTTCGAAGGGCATGCGCCAGAAGGTGGCGATCGCGGTTGCGCTGCTGCGCGAGGTGCCGGTGCTGCTCCTCGACGAGCCGACCTCGGGGCTGGATCCGCGCGCCACCGCGGACTTCAACGCGCTTCTCGCCCGGGTGCGCGACCGCGGCACCGCGGTGCTGATGGTCACCCACGACCTCCTGTCGGCGGCCGACGTCGCCGACCGTATCGGCTTCCTGGAGGCCGGGCGCCTCGCCGACGAGGTCGCCGCGAGCGGCCCGGACCGGTTCGACCTGCGCGGCCTGCACGCCCGTTTCCAGACCCGCGGCGACAGGCTGGCGGCATGAGCACCGCCATGCTGGTCGCCCGCGACGAATTGCGGCTTCTCCGCCGCAACCGGGTGGCGGTGATCGCGGTGACGCTGCTGCTGCTGCTGACCCTGGTCGCCGCGGCGACCAGCTGGGCGCACCAGCGCGGCATCGCCGACCTGCGCGCCCGCCAGCAGCACGGCGCCGATGCCTCATTCAAGGCGCAACCGGATCGCCATCCGCACCGCGTCGTCCATTACGGCACCTTCATCTTCCGCCCGCTGGGACCACTCGCCGCCTTCGATCCAGGCGTGGACGCCTTCACCGGCAACGCGATGTTCCTGGAGGGCCATCGCCAGAACAGCGCCAATTTCGGCGACGTGCGCCAGAGCTCGCTCCTGGTCCGCTTCGGCCAGCTCACCCCCGCCTTCGTGCTCCAGGTAGTGGCGCCGCTCCTCCTGATCTTCCTCGGCTACGGCGCGATCGCCCGCGAGCGCGAACGCGGCACGCTCCGCCTCCTCATGCTCCAGGGCGTGTCCCGCCGCGCGCTGGTCGGCGGCAAGCTTCTGGCCCTCGGCCTGGCGGCGGCGATCGCTGGCCTGCCGGCGATGATCGGCTTCGTCGCGGTCGCCGGCCGGCCGGGGGCGTCGACGCTGCCGATGGCGGTGACCGCGCTCGGCTACCTCGCCTATTTCGCCCTTTGGGTCGTCGTCATCCTGTTCGTCTCCGCATCGGTGCGCCGCGGCCGCGACGCGCTGCTCGCGCTGGTGGCAGTGTGGGCGGTATGGGCGGTGCTGCTGCCGCGCGTCGTGCCCGATGCGGCGGGCGCCGCCGTGCCGCTGCGCAACCGTCTCCAGACCGACGTGGCGATCGCCCGCGACCTCCGGCGGATGGGCGACAGCCACAATCCCGACGATCCGCACTACGCCGCCTTCAAGCGCACGGTGCTCGCCCGCTACGGCGTTACCCGGGTGGAGGACCTGCCGGTCAACTACAAGGGCATGCAGGGGCTGGAGAGCGAGCGTCTCTCCTCCGCGCTGTTCAACCGCTACACCGCGGAAAGCGACGCCGCGCAGGCGCGGCAGATCGCGCTGGTCGACGCAGCCGGCATCCTCAGCCCCACCATGGCGCTGCGCAGCCTCTCGATGGCCGCGGCGGGCACCGACCTGGCCGGCCACCGCCGCTTCCTCGACCAGGCGGAGGCGTACCGCTACGCCCTGGTGCAGCGCCTCAACCGGATGCAGGCGCACGACGTCAGCTACGCCGACGACACCGCAGAGGATGCGGGCGCCGACCGCCGCAAGCGGGTGTCGGCGGAGAACTGGCGGTCGATGCCCGACTTCGCCTTCGCCCCGCCGCCCGGCGCGGTGCTCGCACGCGGCGCGTTGTGGGGATCGGCCGTCGTGCTGGGCTGGCTCGGCGTCGCCGGCCTGCTGCTCGCCCTCGCCACCCGTCGGCTGGGAGACGCCCGGTGACCCTCCTCG
>Ga0325400_1001867_pt1 | contig 17838 bp, 9 predicted proteins | sample PopdelMetagenome_2_FD_205662 | JGI IMG/M metagenome (GOLD analysis project Ga0325400, IMG submission 205662) | Populus deltoides microbial communities from Bellville, Georgia, United States - Xylem-PdKOR-R1 | ecosystem: Host-associated > Plants > Phyllosphere > Stem > Wood/Secondary xylem... | reverse complement strand
GTTCCTTTTGATGAGAGGAGTTCATATTACGTGTTTTTTAACCTTTAAATTTCATTAAAAAAAACAGATATGAACTCGGGTTGAATTTTGAATTTAGGTTGATTTCGGTTTTTGGGATTTTTTAGGTCATTGATAGATTTATTATGGTTCTTAAAGTTTTATTTAGGTGTTTTGGGTAAAAAATGGATTGAAAAACAGGTTTTGGATAAAAAAAACTTAAGCCTTAATTTTTCTGCCATCACAGTGATCAGATTCTGGCAAAATCAGACGACATGTAGTTTGATTTTTTTTTTAAAAAAAAAATGGATATAAGTGCCTTGTCACGCGGGCTCTAATGAAATGGGTCAGGTAGGCTAGCCTGGCATGCTAAACCCAACAACACCTGATATTTTTTTTTCTTTTTTTTCCTATTTGTTTTTCAATGAATGCTTCTTTTTATATGTTTTTTTTATTAAAAAAAACTATTTATATTTACATTAATACTCATTCTTTCTTTTCTTTTGTTCAGAAAACCTCTTTTTTGTTACGCGTTTAGTTTTCGAAGAGATTTTTCTGATTCATCTATAATTTTTTTTATCTTTTGTATAGATGAACTATATCTTTTAAAATAAAAAATATTTATTTTCAGATAATATTTCTAAGATGTGTAGCCTTACATAATATTTTTTTTCTTTTTATTTTATTTAATCAATTTAATGTGTTTGTTTATTTCTATTATCGTTTGATTGAATAAAACAAATATTGTAATAAAAAAATTAACAAACATAACTAGGTATATGTCCCGTCTTGTGAGATTAAATATATTGATTTACACTTGTCTCTTGATTTTCAAGTTTTATTTTTAAGTATCGTTAATAATTATTTATTTATTTATTAACACACATAATTCTCGGTTTATTTGATTACGTGTATGCATAAAAATTTTTATTTGCATAAATTTTTTTTGAACTACAGAAATGCATTGAAAAAACATACATATACAATTTTTTTTATAAGAAATTAAAATATCTGCATGAGTTACATAACTAATTATTAACAACACTCTAAAACATATAAGGAAAGAACTGTAGCAATGAATAATACTTTGCTCACAAATTTTAGTGTGGTTTCTAAAAAACATTTGCTTTTTTTTCTTCTATGATTTTTTTTCAATCAATGTTTTTTTTTTTTTACTTTTATCCTTTAATATTAGATTTTATTATTGCCTTATCCGACTTTCATGACATGGATAACAGGTTTGACAGTTTAACCTGGTTGGCTAGGGCCTTTTTTTTCTTTCCTGATTTAACTTTTCCTTCATTTCTATCATTTAATATTGGGTTAATTGAGAATTAGATTTTTATTTTATTTGCTTTTTATCAGGTTATTCCAGATTCATGACTAGAAAATAATGCATAACGAGTTAACCAGAGTTGACTAAGATTGTTTTTTGTTTTTTTTAATTAAGATTTTTTTCAATTTTATCATTCAATATTAGATCGATTGGGAATTGAGCATCATAATCTATTTTGATTTGTTTTCTATGAGGATATTTTGGTCTCATGATCAAAGTCGTGGGTTTTGGTATTTTAACCCCCGGTTAAAATAGGTCGTTATTTTATTTTTTAAGAGGTTATCTTGGTCTCATGTCCTTTAATACTGGATTTGCTTTTTATTGGGTTGTCCTCGTCTCATGAACCGGGTTACAGGTTTGGAAGGTTAATTCAATTAACTCAGTTCTTTTTAATTGACTTTTTTTCTCAGTTTCATCATTTAATATTGTGTTTGATTGAGAATTAAGTTTTATTATTTATTTCGGTTTGACTTTCATGACATTATCCTGACCTCATGACTTAGAAATAATGCTTAATGGGTTAATCCATATTGACCTGGCTCTTTTTTTGTGTTATTTTTTAATTAATTTTTTTACAAATTTCATCATTTAAGAATTGAGCTTCATAATTTATTTTCATTTGCTCTTTATGGGGTTATCTAAGTCTCATAACTAGAGTCGCAAATTTGGAAAGCTAATCATGGTTAAATCAGGTTTTTTTTATGAGGTTATCTCGATCTCATGGCCTAGATCATGAATTCGGTGGATTGACTTGGGTCATTTTTTAAGTTTTTTTAATTGATTTTTTTATTATTTTGCTTCAACATTGAATTGATTGATAATTGAACTTTGTAATTTATTTTAATTTTTTTTTCTAAGGGGTTATCTCGGTTTTATTATCTAAGTCGCAAGTTTGACAAGTTAACTCGAGTCATTTTTTAGGTCCTTTTTTAATTGATTTTCTTTTTCAATTTTATCTTTTAACATTGGATAGATTGAAAATTAAGCTTTATAATTTGTTTTGATTTGTTTTTTATAGGGCTAATTATAGTCTCATAACTCAAATCATTGAAATTATGTTTTTACATGTCGTTCGGGTTACTCGTAGACCCTTAAATTCAATCAGATTGTATTGAGTTAACCCCCACATAATTTACATTTTTTTCCACTAAAAAAATAACAATATCTAAATATTTTTTTACAAAAAACATTTGACCCGACTCACAGCATAGTGCAAATCAATGATCAAGTTAACACTATTCATGAGTATAGAATAAAAAATTAAGTATAAAGATTGAGATTTTGTTTTTTTTGTTTTACCATGAAGGAGTGTGATTTAAATTCTCAAAAGAAATGGAGTGTGATTTAAATTCTCAAAAGAAAGAAAGAAAGAAAGAAAAGGAGTGATTTAAAATATAAGACATTTAAAAATTTGTGTAACTAAAAGAAAAAAGGAAATTCTCAAATCAGTCCTAAAGTATTTGCTAATTTTCAATCACAATCCTCAAACTAGAAGTATTCTCAATTAAGCTTCCTTCTATTTGTTTTGGGTCCTAACAACCATAACCGCTAATGATTTTCCATCTAAAATGCATATTCTACACATTCAAACGATGCTATTTGAAAATAATATGATTTTATTTTTATGTTAAAAAGTCTTGTGATGATTTTAGATAAGGGGGTCCAATTGAGGAGCTCTAGAGGTAAGGGATCTAAATGAAAAATATTGTTAGATTAAGAACTAAATTTAAAATAAATATACGGCCAAGGTTCAAGAAAAAAATCTTGCACTTGTGCTTGTGTATCTCTTGGAAGAGCCGAAGCAATTGTCCTAGGGCAGACAAAGTGGAAAAGTGTCTCATATGAACAAGAACAACGATTATCTCTTTTCTTCCTTTAACTCCTTCTATTTTATTAAACAACTACCACTAATCACCCTTTTCACAATTTTGAAGGCATTATAAAATTAAATTGACCAGAATACTATCAACTAAGTAGTAGAATACTCTTGAAAGTCTTGGCTTGTTTAATAAACAAATTAAAGAAAAACATTGACCGAGTTGTAGACTATGCAACTTCAAGTATCAAAGCATAAGAAATCGACAAGAACATAGACCGAACCAGCATTAAATTATGAGTATGTACATAACGTTTCTTGAATAGTAAAATGCTGATATTTTTATTTTTATTCTTACCCAGTTATCCTCATACTTTTTTAAAGATTAAGACTAGTCTCATTCGGGATTCGTAGCTGCCCTTTTTAATAAATGTATTTTCTGGGGATTGAACTTGTGTTATTATCCTTATATGGATATAGCAGTGCTTTTATCGCTATGATTTTGTTGTTTTTATTTATTAATAATTAATAATTAATAATTATTAAAGTTTGTTTTCATCTTGAAAATGACATATTATTTAGTCCTAGCCACACGGTTAAATGGACTTTCGATTGAAACAAAAATAAACAAATAAATTTATTCTCAAAATCATCATTTTAACTATGACTTTGAAGAAAGAAATTAGTCTCATATATAACAATCTAGAAATGAATACCGTGTCTAAAACCTAATTGAGAAATATTCCTCGCACATAAAATACGTGTTAAAAAGTATAGTCACGGTTGCTTTTTAAAATGTTTTTTATTTAGAAATATATTAAAATAATATTTTTTTAAAAAAAATTATTTTTAATATCAACACATCAAAACGATCTGAAAACATTAAAAAATTAAATTTAAACAAAAACAAAAGTTTCAAAATTTAGTGGAACACCGTTTGCACTGCATTCCCAAACGGGCACGAAAACTATCCAAGGATATCCCAACTCTTTTTTAAAAAAAAAATTAATAAAATCTCTTAAATATTAAAGATCAAATTAAAATTATTATAAGAAAAGACGAGATTAAAATTCAGTGTATAGTAGGTAGACCAAATTTGTACCATATTAATGTTACTGCCCTTAAAAAAATGGAAAGGAACAAGAAAGTTAACATTACACAATATAATAAATCAGATGAGTTTTTGCATGCTTTTGTATATTTAATGCCTCATGTAATATTGACGTAATATTGACGTTAGATTAAAGATAAATATTATGAAATAGAACTAGAAGTTTTAATTAAAAAATTAAAAGAGAAATTACGAAAATTAACACATAAAACAAAGTTTTTTTTTTCATTTTTGTTGACCAAATGACATAAAAATTCAATTTGATTCATGAAGTTTTAATTTATGCATTATTTAGTCCCTGTTATTTTATGTTTTTACCTTTCAATTCTAAACTTTATTTTTGTTACATTTTAGTCTCTAAATATTAAGAGAAGAGAGAGAAAATTACTAGAAAATAAAAAAAAGAGAGAAAGGATTTAGCCAACCATTTTTTAACCACATGAAGATTCAATTTTGATGTCAATGAATTCATCTTAAAAAAAAGAGTTCAAAGAGGTGGTTTTGTCATTCAAACATGTTAAAAAAAAAATAGATCGAACTCTTGAATTGTTTTATTTGGTTTGATTTTGGACTTTTAAAATTATTAGAGAGTTTTTTAGGTTGAAAATGAGTTTATTAAGTTTTCAAAATATTTTTTAGATATTCTTAAATAAAAACAAATTAAAATTTAATGTTTTAAGCTCTCAATAAGTTGGGTTCTAAATTTTTAATTGTCTTCGGGTTAAAGACATATTGTCTGTTATAGGTAAATGATAATTTATCGACTCTTTGTTTTTTTAAAAAAAAAATTTAGCTCAAGTGTGCTTGGCCTTTTCTTTTAGACTAAGTATGGAAGCTTGAGTATTTTTTTAATCTTAATTAATTTTATTTTTAATTAATATTCCTCTCATTTTAACTTTTTTAGGTTAATAATTAATCTTTTGGATAGTATAACTTCATGATATTTTAAATAAATTATTATAATTTATTTTTAAATTTATCTTCTATTAAATTTAAAAAAACTAAGTTTTATTTTCATGATGCATTTATAAAAAAAGAAAATCATATGTAGTTATCATTTAATATTAATCTTCAAGATAAATAAATAAAAAGCATATGAAATATAAAGATAATCATGATAAAATATTTCCATGTATATTTATTTTTATTTTTTTACAAAGATGATCAATTTCTTATTTTATTATTTAATTAATATTCATAATCCTTTTACGATTTGTAAATCCATTATATATATATATATATATATATTATTTCTCAAATATTTTTTATAATGTATTAGAATACTGTCAACTTCTTCTCTTATAGTTTACTCAACATGTCGGATACATTTATCCATCAAAAACTAAAATAGCAGCATGTGATGTGGGTTTCTGCTTTTCCTGAAGAAAGAAAGAACCAAAGCAGTAGCTGAGGCTGCACAAAACCTCTGACTTGATCTCCAGCCACTTTCACACCTAACCTTGAAGCTCCAAATAAAAGAATTATAAACAAAATTATCAAACACACAAAAAATCAAACCTTGACCATTATATTCTCTTCAGCATTCATTCAACCACGACAACTTTTGTTGAATAACAACAAATGCAATGTTAACGACAAGAAAGACCCAAAAAGACTTAATCTTTTATGGGACTTAAACCAAAAAAACAAAGAAAGTAATCTAAAGCCTTGAGGGAAAGATTGTAACTTGTAAGAATGAGTAGTGCAAAGAAAGCTGCAGAAGAAGCTATAGAAGCAATTGGGCTGGGATATGACCTGGGTTTTGATTTAAGGCTTAAGTATTGCAAGAAAAACTCACCAAGATTGATAGTGATTAATGATGATGATAAGCAAGTGCGTAATATGGTGATTCCTGGTGGGTTTTCTCTTCCTAATGTTCCTAAATCTATCAAATGTGATAAAGGCGAGCGTTTGAGGTTTAGCTCTGATGTTCTTTCTTTTCAACAGGTAAAAAGAACTCGCCTTTCCTTCGTTCTTTTTGCTTATGTTGCTGTCCACTTGTGCTCTATTTTGAAATCTTATGTCCAAGTTTCTGTCTTGTTGTGTTTATGTATATTGAGTTTGTATTCCAAGTACCTGTCTTTGTGTGTGCTTTGATGAAAAACAAAGTTTTAACAATTTGGCTAAAATTTTAGCTGTCTCTCTTGAGTAATGAGCCCAATTGAATTTTTTTTGTTGATTTTGTAACATCAGCTACTTTTCGTTAAGAAAAAAAAATGTTAGGATTGATTGTTATTTGCTTCATTAAGGCATCTTAAGAACTTTTTCTTTCTTTGTTTCTTCTTATAATTTAGTGATAGCTTCTGATTGACTTAATGGTCAAATTTGAGGGATTTGAATATCAGTGTCGAAACAAAAAGAGAAATTTCTGCAATGAGGTGTCTAAACTGGCCTGAGGGTGCAGTTGGTTGAAAATTGTATGGGATCAACTGGGAAGTAGATATGAAAATTGCTCTGCATTCAAGAGAAAGTTAAATTTATTTTAATTTAAAATGGTGTTTGGTTAAAGATACAAGTGACTGGATTCATCGGTTCACAGTGTTTTCCCTTTGCTTGTAGATGTCAGAGCAGTTTAACCAGGAACTATCTCTTTCTGGAAAAATTCCTTCGGGCCATTTCAATGCTGCGTTTGAATTTTCAGGAGTTTGGCAGAAAGATGCTGCCAATACTAAAGCCCTTGCTTTTGATGGTGTAAACATCACACTTTACAGCATTGCACTAGAGAAATCGCAGGTTGTGCTATGTGATCATGTTAAAGAAGCTGTACCGTCATCTTGGGAACCTGCTGCATTGGCAAGGTGAGATTCTGCAGCTTCTAGAACATGTGTTTAAAGAGCTGAGGATGAGGTTGTCCATTTATAACTTCAAATCGCAGGTTGTGCTACGTGATCAGAAGAGCATGCTTTTTTCTTTTTTCTTTTTTTTTTTTTGCATTTGCACACCATTTCTAAGCTAGTAATGATTCTGAAAATATAATTATACCAATATTGATTATAGCAATCGTGGCTTGGTAAGCCCAGGAAATTTTACAGCTACTGGTTGAAGTTAGCATAACAAGAACATATTGTGTGATCCTGGTCTGATGAAATTTTTTAGCTACAACACCGTGTGAAGTTTTTGTAAGTTTGGATGTAAAGTTCATGACCAAACAACCATCCTTGGAGGCGATAGCCTGATGTTAACTTAATTAGTGGGGTAATGCCTGAAATACATTTCTACCTGCAAACAATGAATAAAACTTTATATAAAAAGCATTGAACATATGAGATGGAAAATAATGGTGGATTTTAGAAATCCTATTGTTTATGTATTTCATTAGCACCACAGGATTTTATCATCAATTTCACTTTGCAAACAGGAGAAGTTTTTGAAAGATTTCTAGATTTTATATAGCTTGTTGTGTAGACTAGTTAGTTAGCCGAAGTGAATGTGGGCCAATTATTCAAGGTCTGTTATGTTCGTGACCTCTTAGTAGTAGGAGTACAGTTCCTGTTTTGTTGTGTGGAGTTATTTACATGGCTTTGCTGATATAAAGGGAGGGAATGGACACTAAGGTGTTTAGAAGACCCAGTAGTTTCCTATGTACAAGGCACTGGGAGTTTGTTATAAATAAGATGACTTCGTACTTCTGAAGAAAAACCTGGGCTACGTAGTTTCTGTAACTGTAACTCGAGAAAGATAAAATGTTGCATGGTTGTGACCACATATGGCTGAAGTGCTTAACATATATGTAGCTGGTATAGGCACTCAATGAACAAAAGTTAGTGTTCTTATCTCTCGCTTGCAGAATCAATCACCTTGCCTTTTCCTGTATCAATAATGGATCTGCAATGGGGTAAATTACCAAAAAGTTTGATTCTGCTATTCAACTACGATATTTTTTTGCCTTGTTGGAGTGTCTGTATTTTGTCATGTGCATTTACTTTGTAGACTAACTGAGTATATTGCATTAGTAGCAGTTTAGCTTGTTTATGACACGTATTATATTGATAATTGGTTATATGCCTTGTACAACTGAACTCAAAAGACATGCACTTTCTCTGACCGTTTAACGCCGTATATTACAGATAATTGGTGTATCCTTGACAACCTTGAGCATACTTCTCTGTTTCTTTACAGGTTTATTGAGAAGTATGGTACACACGCTATTGTCGGCATCAAAATGGGGGGAAAGGACATGATATATATGAAGCAGCAGCATTCATCACCTCTCCAACCTGTTGATGTGCAGAAAAAATTAAAGGACATGGCTGACAAAATGTTTATAGATGGTGGAAGGAGTACCATGAACTCTGATAAATTTTATGATAGAGAAAAGGTATGAAGAAAAGTCCATCCACGCCTTCCCTCTTAAATTGACATGAATGAAATCCAAGTGAACTCAAAAGACAACTTTTCGGCAATAAATTTTACAGGTAGCTTAATTTGGTTTTTTTTTACCAGCTTGTCAAGCATCAGGGGCTGGCATTCAGGGACCAATTTCCATCCAGCTCTTCTTCCCACACTGAGGTACACCTTTTGGAAATGTGTAATAGCTTCCTAGTTGCCTACCATTCCACAAATGACATAATTAAATTTGATTTTAACCCCCATAGATTATGCAGTGGTTCGTATTTAAGTTTGATCGACTCTGCTTTTTTCTTTTTCCTCTTTCCAGTTCTGACTTCTGTTCAAATTTGTATTTATTTTGCAGGATATTAAATTCATAAGTAAGCGTAAAGGTGGAATTGTTAAAAACCTACCACACAATGAGTGGTGTCAAACTGTTCAGTCTGAACCTGATGTCATCTCAATGTCATTTGTGCCAATCACATCATTACTGAGTGGAATCAACGGGAGTGGATTTTTGACCCATGCCATTAATCTCTATATCCGATGTAAGCATGGAATTTCTTCTCAGTTTGCATGTTGATGTAGTGCATGTTGTGGAGTTGAGATTGTGATAGTGCACATTCATTGCGTTTCTATGGGATGCTTGCCGAAGAAAATGCTTTCCAAAGCTGAACGGGAACTACTGTTTATTGAAGTGATCAACAAATAACAATGAGTTTCATGTGGTGTTTTATCAAAATATGATAGCTATTTTTAAAAAAAGTTAATGGATTTCCGCTCATTCACTGAATGATTTATCGATTTTTATTTTTTCCGGTTTGCTCAGCTCTTAACTTTTGTTTGGTTTAACCTGTTTCCGAGTGAAGATAAGCCGCCAATTGAAGAATTACACCAGTTTTTGGAGTTTCAGCTTCCAAGGCAATGGGCACCAGTATTTGGTGAGCTTGCCCTTGGTCCTGACAGGAAGCAACAAAGTAATGCATCTTTGCAGTTCAGCCTAATGGGTCCTAAGCTTTACGTTAATACATCACCAGTAATGCTCTTACCATGGTGTGAGATTTTCATGTTTTGCTTTGTGGGATTTTTGTTTCTTTCATTCGTTAGGGCCTTGAACTTTATTTTCAATATTGTCCTTCTTTTCCATTCAAGTAACGAAGCTCATTCCATTGTCAGTCATCATATATGAGATCATAATACCCCTTGGAAAGTAATTGCCTCTCAAAGCTATCATAAATCTTGTCTCAGTTCTCCATTGAAGATCAAGAATAGAAAAACCACACTTTACAAAGGAAAAGTAGTTATCCTAATTTTTTTTATCAGCATTGTTCTAGATTAGATACAAGTCAAACCAAGCTACATTTCCTATGTAGTCATATTAACCATCGTAAGTGATTGATTTGGTCTGAAAGTGGTGGTTCCATTGACTGCTGCATCTCGTCTGTTCTCCTAGTTGCAGTAAATATCTATAAAAAGTGAAAGTGGATGATACTCAGCACAATTCTATCGTACTAATCTTTTTGGTAAAATACATGACAGGTCAATGTGGGGAAGAAGCCGGTTACTGGTCTTCGACTGTACCTGGAAGGGAAAAGAAGCAACTGCTTAGCAATCCACTTGCAGCACCTTTCTTCACTGCCAAAGACCTTCCAACTTGCAGATGAACGAAATGGCAACATCTCAGATCCCTCCTCTGACCAAAGATATTATGAGAAGTTGAAATGGAAGAGTTTCTCGCATATCTGCACAGCCCCTGTTGAGTCAGATGATGATCTCTCGATTGTCACTGGAGCTGAGTTTGAAGTTGGAGAATCTGGTTTGAAAAAAGTCCTATTTTTGCGGCTCCAATTTTCTAAAGTTATGAGTGCCACATCTTTTACGACGTCTGAATGGGATGGTTCCCCTGCCTTGAACCAGAAATCCGGAATAATATCCACATTGATCAGCACTCGTTTCTCAAGTGCTCAAAAACAGCCTCCACCACAACCTGTCGTGAACATAAACTCAGCTGTGTACCCTGGAGGCCCACCAGTTGCTGCGCAGACCCCTAAACTTTTGAAGCTCGTGGACACAACAGAGATGACTAGAGGACCACAAGACTCACCTGGATACTGGGTTGTGTCTGGGGCAAAGCTTAATGTAGACAACGGAAAAATCTCTCTTCGAGTCAAGTACTCTCTACTGCCTTCGGTTTCACCGGATGATGATGTATCGATATAGATGTAGCTTATTATTTTGAAATGGGAGGGCGAAAGAAAGGAACGTTTGATACAGAAAAAACAAGATTTTGATTGGTTTACAGGGTTTCAGACCGGGCTTGTATTCATAGGTGTAAGAATCTGTATGAGAAATTCAACGGGGGTGGCAGTTCACTGATATCCTATTCTATTGTGTAATTTCTGTAGAGTTCTCTTGTTATTTGTGAATATATGAATACCTAATGTTGAAGATTCTTGGCAATTTTGGAACCGAATAGAATTTTCAAAAGTGAGGAGTTTGAACCCAAGACCACTAGGAAAGGGGAGGAATGAGTACTGGTTGAGCATCAAGTTCATTAGCAAGAAATGTGTGAGCTACACTGGCATGCATGTGAGATAAGTGACTGTTAGTGTTACTTTCCAATTCACATCCACTTCATCATTTCCTAGTTTATCTATATTCAAAATTGAACTCACGCTTTAACATCATTTTCTAGTTTCTTGTTTTTTTGGAAAGTAGTGTTCTATAACAATGAATATCAACAAGAACTAATCTTTCTTGTGTTCTGTTGCTGTAAAGGTTCCAGTCAAGTCTCTGATTATTATTCTAGTTCATGTCCATCTTGCCGTTTCCAGCTCCTCTCCCATTCTTGTAGATTCCTGCCAAGTTAAGAACTGATCCACCACCCAATAAGGTGCCAAGCCCTAACTGTCAGCATTTATGACTTCATAACTGGGGTAGCTCTCACTTAGAAGTAGAGGAGACTTGAGTCAAAGCAGGTGATCATATCACTGCAAGACCATACTCCATTCAAGTTCTCTTTTGTCAGATTATTAAGTTAAAGAACATGCAGAGCTGGACCTGTTGGTTGACTAGGATCACAGAAGAGCAAGAATTAGAGACCTTTACAGCAATGTTTATTGTTCAGTGGTTCTTCACGAAACGACCTTTCATTTTACAGGTAGAGTATGGAAGTATTGCAGATGGCAAACAAATCCTAGGTAGAGGTGACTTGGATCTCCTCAACATAAAAAAATTAATCAAATATCAAGCTTTATCTATGTAAGAAGCTATGGCACTAATCATGAGAGCAAGGAAAAACAATCAATTTCAGCACAACCGAAGAGATGAATTTACCAATACTTGTCATATAAAATCAAATAAATTAGACTACCAGCTCAGTCTGAAGCCTACACAATGAGACTGGACATGGTTTGAAGAATGAAATCAAATATTGCTACACGTTGAAAAAGAGAACAAAAAAGTGAAAATCAAAATAAGGTGAGAGACCACTACTAACAACTTTGGCACAAGACTGCAAGATAAAATTGTTATTACCATCTTTAAAGAGGGAAAAGAACAAAGTATTCCCTAACAAAAAAATACTTTACCACATGGTTTTCACCTGCAAAAGCAATAGACACTCGAGCTGTTCTGCTTAGGGCCTTTGCACCATGAACAAGTTGAAAAGTGTAGCACCTCAAGTATATTATCTCTCACTTGAAATGGTCTTGTCGGAGAATTGTGATGAAATCAGGAGGTGACCCATCTTCATCCTTCTGTTTCCAATGTTCTCCATTGCCTTGGATGTACCATGAAACTTTTGGTGACAATGGTGTATAAAGATCTGCATAGTCAGTTTTATCAGACAAATGCACTACTTTTTCTTTAATATAAGGCTCTGCTACCCTAGAAACTAAAATCTATGTAGTACTTGTTTTTAACATATTAGCATGATCAAAAGGTATCCACGCAGTAACTGATATTACAATGAGGTGAAAAAAACCTACCATCCTAAAGGAACTTGAATCTCATCCTTAGTATGAAAATTTAAAAACACATAAAGGTAGAGCCTGCGGTTCATAATCAGCTAGAGTTCACTTGTTCCAGCAAAATAAAATTAGATCACATCAGCACTATTAGAGGTGTGGAAACATGATTCTGTTAATGTGCAAAACATTACACCCTTATAGTTAGTAATCTACCCAAATCGCTATTTCTAACAATAAACTAGCCAAACCCTGCCTCATAAGGGCATTTCAGCAAAATACAATAGTAATTGTGATGATAAACATGACCAGTAGTGCCAGCGATCAACTCATATTTTTCAAAAACAAAGTAATCTACCTGAACGGTACCTTCTATTTTCTACAATCTTTACAAAGCACTTTGTTCTTATTTATTTCAATTTCCCTTTATTTTCAGATTCATTGCCAGTCAAATCCTGTGATTGATTCATGATTTTCGAAGCATTCCCATCCATAAAAGAGGCTTGTTCTCCCTAAAACACTTGATTGTCTCTTCCGCAATGAAGCTAACATCTCAGGCCAGTTGCAATAATCTAAAGAGTTTCTACAAAATCATTTCAAAATTGTTCAAGAACCTCAAACCAATATTCAAACCTTTTCTAGTTACCCTCTAATATACTGCATCCACCTACAAATGTTTTTGCATGTTCCTTTCTCCTTTCTTCAATGTCCTCATTACAAACTCTGGCATCTTACAAACAGAATGAGTGACTTTCTCCCCACACTCAGCCAACTAATTTTCTATCACCTCACTGGTTCTCTTTACCTAATTCATCATACTGAGAAACCTTACCAGTTACTCCTAATAACTGATTCCTTTCTATATGTTTGTCTCTATAAAATGAACATTGATCATTGAGATTTTCAGAATTATGATTCTTACTACATAAATATGATTGTTTTAATTAGAAAAGTAATGAGATGCATGTGCACTAAGGCTCGAACAATAACCAAACATGAGACACTCAGCAATCACGCATTTAAGTCACAATTTTAACATATAGCAAGAGTCGCCAACCTAAGTACAAAAGAAATCTACCTGGTAGGGTTGGTGGATCTGGCTCTCTCGTGCTATGCAATACAGCAGTACCAGATAACACGGTAAGAAACCCACAAAGTTCAGATGCAATGCTGCTTGCACTTTGACCAGAATAATCCTTCAGAGAAGATATGGGAAGAGTTAGAAAATGTTCTTTACTAAACCCACACACACAAAAACACAGCCACGGAGCATGCACACTCTCTCTCTCTTCCCATGTGCATGTGCACATAACAATACCTTAAACATTATTGCACTGGCAAGAATTGTAAAGGAAGTAAACCCAGCATAGTAAATGGGAGAAACAACTGCTGTGTTGAATGTATCTAATGCCTGCAACCACACCACATCATTAGGAAACAGCTTGTATTGAACCTGAATCACAATCAAGGCAATGCAACATCTTGACTCTAAATTTTGGAGGAGATTTGGAATCTTCCAAAATGCACAAGAAGAATAGGGAGAGAGAATCGTCTTCTAATGGACCCAGTGTCACAGATTTTCCAAGTTTATTCAGCACTTGTCATCAAACAACCATGAACTTTTAAGATGAGGGAATTAAGAGTAAAAAAGAAAAAAACACCTCCATTCACAGTGCTAATGTGCATCTGCTGTTCTATTGACCCTATCACCAACACATTCTCAACGAGACCACACATTTGTCTAGATTGAATTCTTGCAGGTGTATCATGGGAGATATATGATGGAGATCAATTGAGGTTCTAAAACCCTCATGGAAGGAAAATATCTGCCTACAAGTGTATTAGTTGTAGTGCATAATAAATATTGGCTGAAATGTTGCACAAAGTGGTTGAATTTGTTAAAATTAAATGTTATGTGTATATTAAAAAAACATTGTCCATGCCTAAGGGTCCAGTCAGCTTCATTCCATGCAAAAAAGCACTGCTACGTTAGTGCAAATTAAGAAATAAAAACACTTCTTTTATGTATAAGATTGTAAGAAGACAGAATCTGCTAAGCATTCCTAATTTTGACAGATTTTTAAGCATATTCATCCTCAATTAAATGATTTTTTTAGGTCCCTTAAATAATATACACTAATAGTTCTGGTTATAGCTATGTAGGTCCTAGGTAAGACTATAAAGTCGCAGGTACTAAATCATTTTAAATCTTTATGGATATCAGATCCCTCAAGATCAGCATGTCTGTGAACACCCCCACCTAGATCCTAAAAACATTGCACAACTAATGGCTTAGACGCAATGGTGATAGTCCTAGTCTCAGGAAGGCCATAGATGCATTCAATTATCAGTAAGAAGATAGGTGAGCAACTCCTTCTAGAGTAGTAAAGTAATTCAGTCTTCATTAGCGTAAGTATGTTTGTCACAGGGAAAATGGTTAAATATCACCACCTTACCAGCATGTAGCACTACATGTCAAAAATATATAACCATTCAGATAATACTACATTGTGCTAGAACTGCATATTAAGATACTAACCATGTTTAGATAATTTAATTGAGTGATGATGCAAGTAATTACAACCATTGCGAAAATCCATGTTTGAAAGTATTTGGCCTGGTTTATGCCCTCTATGGTTAATTTTATAGCAATGCCGATGGCTTTTATACTCATAACCTGCAAAACAAGACAACATGTAGTTATTATTATAGGAATACATGCAAATGTTCCATTAGGATTAAAGTTTCAAAGCTCCTAGACCACATATGCATAAACCAAAGGTGTTAAATTTGTTTAATCTTGGTAAACATTTAGCAAGAGGGCTACAAGAAACTTACAGTCAATGATCCAATTACAGAGCAAATTCCTATATACACCATAATGTTGGTTTGGCCATAGCGTGGAGAAAAATACAAAATCAGCACCAATGCTATAGCTACCACGGAGGCTGTATACAAGAGAAATGCTGGAAAAGAAAAAAAAAATCACATCGAATTGATTGGGAGGAAAGGTAGAAACAAGAAATTAGCACTTATAAGGAAGACGGACTACCTGGCTGAATAGCTAATTCCCAGATTTCTTCTACTGAATTGATGGACCGTTCTTCAGGTGCATGTAAAACAATCACAGTAGAACCAACAATACATAGAAGACAACCCAACACCCCCATTTTTTGCAGCTTCTCCTTCAACAAGAAATGGGCTAATACAGCACTGCCCATGTTTACACAAACATAATCAGACACACTAATCATGCACCTGTTGCTTTATAGTAAAAACAACAACAGATCCTAATTGAACTACAAATAAACCTTACCTAACAATGATACTCAATGCACCAAGTGGTGTCACAAGAACAGCAGGAGCATAAATGTATGCTACAAAATTGGAAATCTCTCCAACAATCACTGTCAATTTCCCCCAACAAAACATCAATCAGATCAAGATACATCAAACCTAAGCATACAAGAACATTCATCCCTCAAACAAATTCCACCTAAATTCAGATGGTCTAATTGGGTCAATTCCCACAAAAAATGCCCTAAAAATCAATCCTTTCTAAACAAAGACTGTGAAATGAATAGCCACAACCACAACAATAACAACAGCAAAAAGCAGTAAAAAAAAATGTAACTTACTAGTAATCATGCCTATCCACCATAGTGGCTCCAACAAATAACCATAGCCTCCAGAACCTTAAACAACCAAAATCAAATTCAATCACATTACAAACTCAGCAAAAAACCAAAATCCATTTCACAAAAAAAAAAAAAAACTTGATTTACTTGCTCGAGGACCGCTAACACCGGCTTTTCTAAGGCCCTTCTTCTTGATTATAAAACTAGAGCCTATAAAGGCACTGGAAACCATTGCCAGTATAAACCCCAATAAATTGCTTGAGTACATCTACACATATACATACACATACATACATATATACATAGATGAGAAAACAATATGAAAAGGGGATGATAATTCTATTAAAACAATGAGAAATCCAATCTGGGTTTTCTCTAAATACAATAATGTAACGGTCTTGATGATGTTCTTGTTTTGATGATGATGATGTTTGTAGTTGACCAATCCAGCATCTGCAAAGACAGACGAACGTAAAAGTTACAAGTGTTCGTTGAATGCTTTTCTACTTCTGCTGATGTGTAGTTTGCTTTTTTGAGGTTAAATTATCATAAGATAGTATTTTGTTTTTGTTTTGTTAGAAGGGAAAGATCAAAGATGTCAGCAAGAGTGAAAAGGGACCATAGAGAAGGGATCGTTAAGGGAACCTAGTTTTCCACCTGCCAGTCACTGGTTGTTCAACGATACAATTCTTTAGAAAAAGAACATATTTGTCCTCTAATTATAACATAATTTCCAACTTGGTATCTAAAACATTATATTTTCAATTGGATACATTATCTATAAAAAACAAATGCCCAGTTACTCAAATGTAGACAAATTGCGACGAGTTTGTAGTTCGTAAAGTTGATGAATTGATGAAATGTGATGGATATAGAGGTAGTGAAGTTTATAAAGGCTTTTTTTTATATATATATAAGAGTTTGTTTATTGAATTTACATAAATATAGGAGCTAAATTAGGAGATTGTTATTTATTTGATAAAACCCATGTTAAGAATACATAATTATTTTAACTAAACAATGGCATTATCGTTAAGGAGTTATGCTATTTTCATGGAGAAATTATATAATTATAAATTTAACTTTTATTGTGGCGAGCTAAAATTATAATTTTTGGATTTAAAAAAAAAATTAGAAAACAAGTATTTTTATTTTTTTTCTCTTTACACTTGATATTTTTATCATTTTATACTTTTCCTATTTATCACTATTTTTCATATCTTTATTTTTTGTAATATTTTTTTAGTTTTTACTCTTCTTTATACACTTTTTATATAAAAAAAATTATTTTTTATTTTTCATACTATGAATATTTGTCACTCTACACTTAATCTATTTATACCATTTTTTTTGTTCTTATCTTTATACTTTTGTATTTAAAAAAAAAACAATTTCCTTACACTTTTTTTTTTGAAAAGTTATTATACAAATACTAAAGAAATGATGTTTTATTATAGCAATTGTAACGTTGTTTCATTCTTCTGCTATATTAAAAATTAACTTGAGATCTTACATGTATGTATTATTGAATATGATCTTTACTGTATTTTATTATATATAAGCATATACTTTTTTATTCACTATTATATTTTTTAATCGATGTTAAAAAATTCATTAATAACACCTACACATTAATTATTTTG
>Ga0325400_1001866_pt1 | contig 17838 bp, 14 predicted proteins | sample PopdelMetagenome_2_FD_205662 | JGI IMG/M metagenome (GOLD analysis project Ga0325400, IMG submission 205662) | Populus deltoides microbial communities from Bellville, Georgia, United States - Xylem-PdKOR-R1 | ecosystem: Host-associated > Plants > Phyllosphere > Stem > Wood/Secondary xylem... | reverse complement strand
ATGTTACATCACCCGGGCCAGCCCGTCGGTAGTGTATGGTTATTAGATGGGTTTGCTTTTAGCAAAAATGGCATCACAGGCCTAGTCCATTTTCATGGATTCCAAATGCTACTCAACTTATTTCTGTTCAACATCTTTTACCTAGGACTTGGTCCAAATGTCTTTTTGGGGAACAGGGTTTTGGTAAGGGGCCATTATGAACTAAGGCCTACCAAACTTTCTGAGCACGAGCTCTCATCATGCCAGGAATTTGTTCAAATGCGATCTGCAAATCCGATGACTTCTTTTTTGGTGTTGCCCTTATTCTACTCTCCGAGCAAACTTGGAAGAGATGAACTTTCCAAGCTTTTGATTCATTCATTCATGGTGGGGTTGCCTGCTTTCCTAGCCCTCTTGACTGAGATCAAAGTATCAGAAAACTTGAGAAAGTGAGAACTAAGGAAGCATGAACAGAGTGGATCGAAGTACCACAGCTGGGACTTGCGACTGAGAGACATTGGAGAGCAGAGTAGATCTTATTTTTCCCAAAAAATTAAAAAGTTTGATTCTTTTCTCTCCAAATTAAAACTTTATTGCTTTAAGTTCATATCTCATCTTGAAAACACCAGCTTGTTACAAATTTCTTGCTGTGTAATCCCAGAGGCAGGCAGCCAGCCCTAATGCCACAAGTCTCATCACGTATTTTCATCAAATACCACCAACAATTTAGTGTTTTTTTTTTAATGGGTCTACCATTGCTTGTACATACAAGAAATATTCAAATTTATTTCTCAAATAATATCAGCCATTTATGACATTAACTCTGTGGAATGGATCTCTCTAAAAAATTAAATCATCACACCGTTAACTATTTTGATACTTAGTGGCACTTGTAAAGGGATTAGTTGTTGATATTTAGTATTAGTTTTAAAATCTTAATTCTTAATCTAATCAAATGAAAGTAATCTAAAAAAAAATGAATTGTATTTTTTAATATTTAAATTGAATTTATTTATTAATAATATTTAAATTAATCAGAAATAGAAAATTTGTTACAAACAGTCTTCAAGCCTTAATTAAAATACACATTATAAAGACAATATGATCCCAAGGGATAAACTTGTCATGTTAGACATAAACTGATAAGGTGATTCCTTCCAGAACACTCAAACGTACATTCCATCTCACTTGCAACCAAAAATGATTAGAAAAAACACACCCTGAACCCCATCCCATGCAAGTAACCAATAAAATCACCTCAAAGACCCAAAAAAACCCAAAGAAACCTCCTTTATATGCTCTCCTCCTCTCCTTCCTCCTCAATTCCCTCTCCCCTTCAGATCCCACTTAAAAACCATTTCAGGAACCCCAAAGAGGTGCAAACTTTGGTGCCAAAATGAGAGAAATCCTTCACATTCAAGGGGGTCAATGTGGGAATCAAATTGGGGCCAAGTTTTGGGAGGTGATCTGTGATGAACATGGGATTGATCAGTCAGGGAGGTACAGTGGAGACTCAGATCTTCAATTGGAGAGGATTAATGTGTATTACAATGAAGCAAGTGGTGGAAGATATGTGCCACGTGCTGTTCTTATGGATCTTGAACCTGGTACCATGGATTCAGTCAGATCTGGTCCTTTTGGACAGATTTTTAGGCCTGATAACTTTGTTTTTGGCCAATCCGGTGCTGGTAATAACTGGGCTAAAGGGCATTACACTGAAGGAGCTGAATTGATTGATTCTGTTCTTGATGTTGTCAGGAAAGAAGCTGAAAATTGTGATTGCTTGCAAGGTATTTTTTTTTAAAGATGTCTTTTTAAGTGCCTTTTGTGTTGTTTTGATTGAACCCTTATGAGTTTTGTTTATTTTGCTTGTTTGATATTGCATTGCGAGGGATTAATGCTTTGAGAAATGGCTTTTGGTTGTTTTGATTGGATATATCTATTTTTTTTTAAATGGTTTTGGTTAGTTTGAATACAAAGAATACAAGTGGGTTTGATTGGATCTGGTCTTATATTCAGGTTTTTTTTGAGATTTTTCTTGGTGCCGTTGATTTTTTGTATTATGAAAATGAGGGGCTTTTCATTTTTATTTTGTTTAGCTTGCTGGGAAGCTAAATGTGTGTTTATGATGGTGCCTCCATGACTTGTTCTTTCATGGTGTTCAATGACATCGTAATGCTGGACTAAATCCTGTTTTTCTGGTTTTGCTGACTGCTCCATTTGCTAGGCTAGTTCTGATTTTTTTTTTGGCTGGAAACTTGTGTCGTTGGTTTTCACAGCTGATAACAGATAATGAGAAAATGATCTTGCGGGACTTGAAGTATGTAACAAGGTCTATTTAGATTCAAGTGTGGTTTATACTCATGGTTGGAAGTTTGGTTTCTATCTTTTTCATGATTTGGTTTTTGTTTGCAATATTCCGTGTTTCTCTTTAATTTGTGGTCATTTGATTGGTGTACCATTATTGTTGTTTCTCTTAAATTTAAGTTCTATCTAGAACTGTCCTTTCTCATTGATTCTACATTTTTAGTTTTCCTGTCTGTTTTCAAGAATCATTTAATATATTTGGCGGAACAGGATTTCAAGTTTGCCATTCTTTGGGTGGAGGCACTGGTTCTGGCATGGGAACTCTTCTTATTTCTAAAATTCGTGAGGAGTATCCTGATCGTATGATGTTGACATTTTCCGTCTTCCCTTCACCTAAGGTATCTGATACTGTTGTTGAACCATACAATGCAACTCTTTCTGTCCACCAGCTTGTAGAAAACGCTGATGAATGCATGGTTTTGGACAATGAAGCTTTGTATGACATCTGCTTCCGCACTCTCAAGCTTGCTACCCCCACTTGTAAGTTAATTGAAAGCGCTTTCTGTGAACTGAAAGGCATAATTTAAAGATGTTAAATCTGGAATTAATTAAAAGAACCATCTGGTCTTTTCTACCTAAAGATTGAAAATGAATGTTGAGATGGACAACAATAATAAAATGCTTAGTTCTTAGTTGGCTGCTCACTTCTCGTTCTCATTGGTGGTTGATAGGGAATTGATTGCTTGTGACTTCTTATTTTTTATTGGTATTTAAATCCACATGGTTTGCTGTCTCTCCTAGTCTCCTTGCCTCTAACCTAGACAACCACCACCCCTATGCCCCACAAATAAAGATGACAACAACAACTTCTATTGTACAGCTTGCTGTTCACTTATTCTTCTTCCCTCTTCCAGAATATGCAATATCTTCAGCTCAATTTGATTGCAGATAATACACATGTAATTCGTACGAACAGATGCATGATATGTGTACATGAACATGCCCAAACACATGCATGTATGTTCCATGTAAGGTTTCGAAGCATCATGATCTGACTCTGGTACCTTATGTTTTGTTTTGCCATATCCCAGTTGGGGATCTTAACCATCTCATTTCTGCCACCATGAGCGGTGTCACATGCTGCCTTCGCTTCCCAGGACAGCTGAACTCTGACCTACGAAAGCTCGCAGTTAACCTTATCCCATTCCCTCGTCTTCATTTCTTCATGGTTGGATTTGCACCCTTGACATCAAGAGGATCACAGCAATACCGTGCTCTGACTGTGCCTGAACTAACCCAGCAAATGTGGGATGCCAAGAACATGATGTGTGCTGCTGACCCGCGTCATGGCCGTTATCTAACTGCTTCAGCCATGTTCCGTGGTAAGATGAGCACTAAAGAGGTTGATGAACAAATGATAAATGTCCAGAACAAGAACTCGTCATACTTTGTTGAGTGGATTCCCAACAATGTCAAGTCTAGTGTATGTGACATCCCACCAAAGGGTCTGAAGATGGCATCCACTTTCATAGGGAATTCAACCTCAATCCAGGAGATGTTCAGGCGTGTCAGTGAACAATTCACAGCTATGTTCAGGCGCAAGGCTTTCTTGCACTGGTACACTGGCGAGGGAATGGACGAGATGGAATTTACCGAGGCTGAGAGTAACATGAACGATCTGGTTGCTGAGTATCAGCAATACCAGGATGCAACTATCGATGAAGAGGAGTACGAGGAGGAAGAGGAAGAGGAACATGATACTTAAGATAGCTTGAAATTCTTTTCACTATGTCTGAAGTATGTATTTCCCTGGCTCTATTTAAGTGAGTGAAATGTTTCTCATTGGGGGGTCAAACTAGATTGACTTGCTGATGTATGGGTTGTGGTTCCTTGTATTGAAGATGGGATTTCGTGACTCCTTTTGCTTTTAAATCTGAATGATGGATGTCTTTGTATTTAGTAGACGAGTGTTTGGTCATCTATCACTTCAAACTTGTAGCATTTTTCCTTGGATTAATTTGTGTGGTAGGCATGGTTTTATTAGCGAGGCAGGTTCTCGTGGGCATTATGAATGCCATTAGTGTTGCAAGGTGGGAATTGTAATTTTTTTTCCAATTTGAGTGTGTATCTTTAGTTTTTCTATTTGAATGTTTGAATCTTTAAAAACTTGCAATGAGTGCTTTTAATTTTGAAATCTAACAAATATCAACTTCGATCATATTTGATCAAATTAATTAAAATTAAAAATTAGAACAACAAAGCAACTTAACAATATATTTACATTAAAAGAACACCAAAAATTCGTTCTTTTTTTAAAAATCGTGGAGAAACCGACTAGATAAGATAATGAAATGGAAACAAAATAAATAAAAAAATATAGGGTTTATGGACAACCAGATGCCAACCAGAGCCAGTAGGATCTGCAACACAAAAATCTTGCAATGGGCTAGGATCAAAGGCAGTGGCCAGGGCACAAATGATGGCTAGAAAACTTGCAGTAGCCAACAATTTTGTGGCTAGCCATATCAATTCTTTGGGGTACTACAAAGAGACTGGTAAACTACGTACAGCATTGATCATTGATGTAGTATGTACGCAGGAACTCTTCTTATATATGGCGATGGATCGACAGTCCAAGAATTTAGTCTTCGAAGGAAACTTGCTGCCGTCCAATGCCCATGTCTTTGGGGTACCCAAGACAAGGCTGGTAGATTACACATGCACCAAGAGTCGTAAGAACAAGGAAATGCCAATGAGTTGTTCCTTGCTTGTTAATATATGGAATAATTTTATTTTCTTGCTATATTTTTTATTACAAACTCGTGAAAGTAACACCAACCATGCATGAACAAGGAAAATTCAGAATTTAACTGTGGAACTGTGCTCTAAGTTTCTCAACAATGGACTTGTCGACATTATAAGCCTTGGCTAGAACATCATCACCAATGGGTGGATTGGTTCCAAATATATTGCTAGGAATAGCAATAAAACCAGGGTTCTGGCTGTTCAAAGAAGCAATAGCAGCAGCAGTTCCGTTGCCCACATTACTCAAGAAATGAGCTAGTCCTATGGGAAAAACAAAGACATCTCCCTGCTCAAGGACCTTGGAAAAGAGCCTGTTTTCCGGTGAAGAGGACACAAACCCAACAAGGAGGCTGCCTTCCAAGACGGTAAGAATCTCACTTGCACGAGGGTGAATGTGAGGAGTGACGAGACCACCTTGTGCGAAGTCAAAGCGAATGAGTGTGAGTCCAAGGGTGTTTAGGCCTGGTATTTGGGCGACAGAAGCTGATGTAACAGTGGAGCCAGAGGGGTTTGATGTGTTGCCAGGAACATGGAAGCCTCCAGAGAAAAAATTATCAGGCTTTACCAGCTTCGGATCCAGGCAAGCTAGGCCATAATCACAAAAGAATATGTTAGTGGGAGTACTCACTAGACTTAGCTAAAAATAAAATGAAAGAATAATTAATTTCTTGAATATGATTAAAGCTAATTAATTGCAGTGTAGTTTTGAGTAAATCAATTAGACCCCCACCTGAGCTAGTAGGATCTGCAACACAGAAATCTTGCAATGGACCAGGCTCAATGCCGGCAGCGGCCAAGGAACAGGAGATGGCCAGGAAGCTAAGAATCACCAGAATCTGGGAAGCCATTTGGATTGCTTGAGGTTGGAGATTGAGGCAGAAACAGAAGTGACTGGAGATTTGAGTGTAATTCTTTCAAGGACTAATATGTATAGTGAATTTTATAGGGTAGATATGGATTTATTTTTATTTCTTTACCATTTGAGAATCGCTGCATTAAGTTCTTATTTAATTTTGGATATTATGTGGGAATAAATTTGTTAGCTAAAAAAATAAAATATCAGATTCGAAGAATTTGGAAAGGTAAAAAGGGAATTGAAATTCAGTAGTCAGATTTTCTAATGGATATTATATATTAAAACAGAGAAAGAAATCAATTATATTTATAATAAGATAAATCAATTAATTCCTCGAACTTTTCTAACAAATCCCAAGATTTATCTCCATTATTTTTTTGGTTGATTCTTGTGTTTCAAGTCAAAGGTACTTTCCATTAATTAAAACTCCTTTATTATTTTTTATTCGATTCGATTTTTATATATATAAAAAAATTAAACCAAATTTTTTTAAAAAACCAAAACCAAACCGAAACCGATTCAAACCAACCGGTTTTGGTTCGGTTTTTTAGAACAAAAACCGGTTCAAACCTGTTTGACTCGGTTATTTTAGTTTTGACTTGGTTTTTTTCCAGTTTGGCTCGGTTTTTCAGTTCTAGGCTTGTAAAACCGAAACCGAACCGGTCAGTTTTTTAAAATTCTAATCGGTTTAATTGGTTTTTTTTCACGATTTAATTTTTTCGGTTATTTTTTTTTCCAGTTTTCTCGGTTTAATTGGTTTTTCAGTGTTTTTGCTCACCCCTACCCTCAAAGCTGTCCTTGTGTTTGTAAAACATGCCATAAAATAATTATATAAATAGCTATTTCAATAAATTTTGTCTATTTTATAAAAAAAGACATTTAAATTATAGAACACCATTGAAAATGATACTGGGAGAAATTAATCCAACAATTCTAATGTTTTCAATATTTTTGGTTTAACAAAAGGCATTCTACTTAAAATACCTCATGTAAGAGCTCTTAAAGAGTTGAGAATTCTCCATAGCGAACACTATAATTTTGAGTAATTATCATAGGGAAACTCGTAACCTTAGTTGATATATTTCCACCAACAAAATTAAAATCAAGCCATGTTCTTAGACTAACAAATATCTTTTATAATTTTTTTTTATAAAAAATCCAAAGATACTAAAAAAAGGAAAGTTTGTATGATACAAAAAATTATTATATGAGCTAAGTTTCCATTTATAAAATAGGATAACTGATCTCATAGCAAATTAATGTTATAATTTTTATTAGAGTTGCGTTTCATTATTGTTTTAAAACATATATATAAATAAATAAAAATTTATATAGTTTTAATTTTTTTTTGTATTTTTAAAACATGAAATATAAAAAAAAATATCTATTATGGTCAAAATAGGATGAAAGATAGGATGAAAGAATTTTTTAGTACAAAATACTATTATGGCCAACCCTAATCAAAGGACCATTTAATCATTTTTGATATTATAGAAATTAATTGATTTATTTTATTAAACTACAAGGACTTAATTGTAATTAACATTTGACTGTGGTCAAGCTCCTTAAAAACTTTCTAGAACGTGCCAAATAAAAAAATAAAATATTTGGACTCTCTTGGCGGCAAGATCAAGCAAGGAGATTCACTGAATTATTATTATATTAAATATTATTTCTATTTTCTTAAAAACAACATTCCAATGCTTGAGCTTTGACTAATCAAAGATTTGTGTGAGGCCATGCGCAATAACCGAGGAAAGCAGTTTTTCAATGCTTTTGGGTTTAACACAAGGCATCGTAATTAAAATACCTTATGCAATGACCTGTAACACATTGACTCTGCATATGCTCATGATGACTACAATAAGCATTGCTCTAAACTTCCATGTCTGAATACTTTTCAACTTAGATCAGGTAAGTTCTTGGTAGTGTTGATAGAAGCAGAGCAATATTTAAAAGCCAAAAACATGAATAATGGTCAAACTTGAATTATATGGTTCCTCAATTACTGATCAAAATAGTTCATAACTCCCACTTGCTGTTGACAAGAAGCTGATCAGTTCGCCTAAATAAAGTCCATCTCTTGCAGGTTCCCCATGCTCAAAGAACAATGGAGATGGCTTCTCTAAACTCTTCCTTGTTGCCATTATTGTTTCTTCTTCTCTTATCTTTCTCATGGTTAACCCTAGCCCATCCTCATGAGGATTTTCTTCAGTGTCTTTCCTTTCATTTTCAAGACTCCACAGCCATTTCTAAGCTCATTTACACCCCAAGAAGCCCCTCATATTCTTCTGTCTTGCAGTTCTCGGTTCAAAACAATAGGTTCAATACAACTTCTGATCCAAAACCTGTGGTTATCTTTACGCCAACGAATGTGTCCCACGTTCAGGCTGCGATTTATTGCTCCCGAAAGCAAAACTTGCATTTTAGAATCCGGAGTGGTGGCCATGATTATGAGGGCCTTTCTTATGTATCATATTCACTCCCATTTGTGATCGTTGATCTAATCAATCTTCGAAAAGTCGCAGTTGATGCAAGGCATAAAACTGCATGGGTCCAGGCTGGTGCATCTCTCGGCGAAGTTTACTATAGAATTGCTAAGAAGAATAGAACTCTTGCCTTTCCAGCAGGAATTTGGCCTACTATTGGTGTTGGTGGTCACATTAGTGGAGGAGGATATGGCATGATGATGCGGAAATATGGCCTTGCTGCTGACAATGTCATTGATGCTCAACTGATTGATGTTAAAGGTAGAATCCTTGACAGAGCATGGATGGGAGAAGATCTATTTTGGGCCATTCGAGGCGGTGGAGGAAATACTTTCGGAGTTGTTGTCGCATGGAAATTGAAGTTGGTTCCAGTTCCACCTACAGTGACTGTCTTCACTGTCCCAAGAACCTTGGAACAAAATGCAACAAAGCTTGTCCATCGGTGGCAATCGGTTGCGAGTAAGCTTCACGAAGATCTCACTATTGCCTTAGTCCTAAGGAGAATCAATTCTAGTGAAGAAGAAAAGACAACAATATTAGCTGCATTCACTTCCTTGTTTCTTGGTGGAGTTGATAGACTCCTTCCATTGATGCAAGAGAGCTTTCCCGAGCTCGGTTTGGTTGAAGAAGATTGCATCGAAATGAGCTGGATCAAGTCTGTCCTTTATGTTGTCGGATTCCCAAGTAATGCATCCTCGGATGTTTTGCTCGATAGGACTCCTCTAACTAACAGAAACTTCAAAGGAAAATCTGACTACGTGAAAGAACCTATGCCGGAAACTGCATTAGAAGGGATTTGGGAACGATTCCTTGAAGCAGATATCGACACGCCTCAAATGGTCTGGGCTCCTTATGGAGGAAAAATGGATGAGATCTCAGAAACTAGCATTCCATTTCCACATCGATCCGGGAATCTGTACAAGATTCAACACTTGGTGTTTTGGGATGAAGAAGGCAACGAGGCATCGAAGAGGCATATAAGCTGGATCAGAAGGCTTTACGATTACTTAACTCCTCATGTTTCAAAAAACCCTCGAGCTGCATATGTCAATTATAGGGATCTTGACATTGGCATAAACAATATTCAAGGAAACACAAGTTATCGACAAGCAAGTATTTGGGGTATCAAATACTTTGACAATAACTTTGATAGGTTAGTGTCTGTGAAGACTAGAGTTGATCCTACTAATTTCTTTAGAAATGAACAAAGCATCCCACCTCTCTCTTCCTAGCTAAAGGAGGGAGATAGGGAGAGATGAAATTAAATGATAATAAAGATGTTGTCAAAAATAGTTTTCTCTTCTTCTTTTTTATCACAATTTGTGGCCTGAGATTTCACTCATACACAGTTTAATGAGGTTGGTGAAAAATTGTGTTCCCGTATCTTTCACTTTGTCCCTTGGCTAGTTAGCTCAATGAAAAATTAACATCGGTTATCCAGATTTTGTAATGCATAAGGCTTTTCCTCTACAGCCAACACATTCTACAGGTTCTTGCTGCTGAGTATTGCAATTCTACGTAATGTTTCTGACTGGTTTACTCATACTTGAAGACAGAAACAGAGAGCTGAAACAGAGGAAAACAGGGTTGCTTCGAAAGGAAAACAGAGAAAACAGAGTAATTTCCAAATCAGAACGAAAATACAAGGGGTAAATTTTAAAAACTTTGTCCAAAATATGAATTAATGGTGAGACTTTAAAACTCCAAACCTTTGAAAATGACTCATAAAGTCATAATAACATAGCAATTCCAATGAATTGCAATATTATAAGCGTTCTTTAATTTAATATGTTGATTAAATGTGCTTACATTATTGACTAATTGAAATAATTAAGTAAAAGAAGTTTGGTGAATCAAAATTCAGAAGTTTGGGAATTAACTAATCAAAATTGGAAGGAAAAGGTCAGAATCTTGGAAAGAAATTTCAGAAAGGCTCGTTGCATGTGTGGATGATGAGATACCGTTTCGTATACTACGTTATAAAATAGGATCATTTCCATTTGAACACAATTTAATAGCTTTCATCTTGATTTGTTGTCAATGCAGATAACCGATAGTCCTGGAGGAAATACTTTGTTATTTGCAGTCATTCTTCAACTTCAAGTTTCTTGCGACGCAAGTTCAAACACCGATTAATTTACTTTTTCTACTTTTAATCTGTTATTACAAATTTCTCTTTCTTTCTATGGAAGCACTTCTCCTCAGTTCTATAAATAAGATGGTTCCCAGTAGGGCTCTATGCTAAAAATCAAATGATCGAAATGATTTCTATTAGTTCTTCAATGCTGCCACTTCTGTTTGTTCTTCTCTTTTCATTCTCATGGGTGACTTCAGCTCACACTCATGAAGATTTTATTGAATGTTTTTCCCTTTACGTTGAAGACTCCACAGACATTTCCAAAGTCATTTACACCCAGAATGACTCTTCATACCCTTCTGTGTTGCATTTCGCAATACGAAATCTTAGGTTCAATTCTACTACCCTAAAGCCTCTTGTCATTGTTACACCGACGAATGTATCACACATTCAGGCTGCAATTCGTTGTTCCCAGAAAAATAATTTACAAATTAGAATTCGAAGTGGTGGCCATGATTTTGAGGGTCTCTCTTACATGTCTGTTCTGCCGTTTGTCATCCTTGATCTAATCAATTTTCGATCAGTCACCATTGATGTAACTAATAAAACTGCATGGGTTCAGGCTGGTGCAACTGTAGGGGAACTTTACTACCACATTGCTAAAAAAGGTAGAACACTTGCCTTCCCAGCAGGTCTTTGCCCTACTATGGGTGTTGGGGGACACTTGAGTGGTGGAGGGTATGGAGCGCTGCTTCGTAAATATGGTCTTGCTGCGGATAACGTAATTGATGCAGAATTAATGGATGCTAATGGTAGAGTTCTTGATAGAAAATCGATGGGGGAAGATTTGTTTTGGGCCCTTCGAGGAGGTGGAGGAAACAGCTTTGGAGTGGTTATTGGGTGGAAAATAAAATTGGTTGAAGTTCCACCTACGTTGACAGTCTTCAATGTCTTAAGAACCTTGGAGCAAAATGCAACCCAACTTATCCATCGGTGGCAATACATTGCAAATAAGCTCCATGAAGATCTCATGATCACGACATATATAAGAAGAGTTAATTCCAGTCAAGGAAATCCAACAATACAGGCTACATTTGCAGGTTTCTTTCTTGGAGGGGTGGACAAGCTTCTTCAATTGATGAATGAGAGCTTCCCCGAGCTTGGTTTAGCAAAAGATGATTGCCTTGAAACAAGCTGGATTGAGGCTATCATCCTTAACAGATTTCCAGGTAATACATCTTTGGAACTGTTGCTTGATAGGACTCCTCGATTTGTAACTAATTACAAAGCGAAATCTGATTACGTCAAGGAACCTATGCCTGAAATTGCGTTGGAAGGTATATTTGAAAGGTTCTTGGAAGAGGACATTGAAACACCTAGACTGCTATTAGTTCCTTATGGAGGAAAGATGGACCAGATTTCTGAGTCTAGCTCTCCATTTCCACATAGAGCTGGAAATATATACAAGATTGAGCATCAGGTGTCTTGGAGTGAAGAAGGCAAGGAGGCTTCTAAAAGGCACCTTGATTGGATTAGAAGGCTTTACAGTTACATGACTCCTTACGTTTCGAAAAATCCTCGAGAAGCATATATCAATTACAGGGATCTTGACATTGGAATGAATAACCTGGCAGGCAACACAAGTTTTAAACAAGCAAGCATTTGGGGCAGGAAGTATTTCAAGAACAACTTTGACAAGCTGGTACGCGTGAAGACTGCTGTTGATCCTGCTAATTTCTTCAGAAATGAGCAGAGTATTCCACCTCTCTCGTCCTGGTGATCGGAGGGGGATAACACATGACAGGGTTGGAAGAAGATTCATCACACTAATAACATAATTTTCTGTTTTAGATGTCTATAAAGTTTACTTCATCAACATTTATTGCATGGCATTTCATGCAAGGTCCAATATTTTGATCATTGTAATAAAAATAAGTATGGTCAATGGAGATATGTGATTTGAATGAATAAAATTTCCTTCTATGATTATCTAAATTGTGAGATTTCATTCAAATTAAATATGATATGTTGCTCTTGTATTTTTATAGTTCGATCTTCTCCCTTGGCATAACGAAAAATTGTTCTTCGTCAATGCATATGCTCTTGAAGTGGGATATGTATCAAAGGCTCAAATTCAAGAGAAAACTCGGAAGTGTCTAATGGGTCTTCTGATAAAAAAAAAACATAAATTTTAATCCTATTATTGGACAGGGCTAAAATTTTATGTGTGTTTTACATGTTTCTTATGAGTTTAGCTGGCTAGCACCAACTGAGGTCAAGAACATGTTTAAATTAAACCTAGAAAATGCTGTTTCGGAATTTTCTCTGGTTATTTTAGGATTCCTTTCTTAATTAGGTTTCAAAGTGTTATTTGATTTAGGTTTTTTCGGCTGCTATTTAAATAGTTTTATATGTTAATTTTCATGAGATTAAACAAATTGGAATAGTGAAGAATTATTGATATTTTGAATTCATCAAATCAGTTGCAATTTATTTGTTAAAAGTATTTCAGCAGAAGGATTAATCAAGAAAAAACCTCAAAAACCAAAAGATAAACCTTGCAGTGAAGTAATTGACTTGTAAATGAGGCATGAAACTAGCAACAGTGGATGGTCAAGGTGACTAATCGAAAATTTACTTACTTGGATTCATAACCAGATTATGTATCAGTTGAACATGATCATAGGGTAAGCATCAGCAGACACTTTTATCTATATTTTTGAGGAAGAGAAACAGAGAGGCAAAACCAAGAAAACAGAGTAGTTTATGAGAAGAAAACAGAGAAAAACAGTGTATTTTTAATATAAAAACAGAGAAAACAGAGAAATTTCAATACTTCCAAGGACAAAGATCACCGAGGGTAGGTGTTGAAAGATCATTCTCTCTATTAAATATTTTTGAAAATGACATAAAGTTTATTAATTTAAATGTCTAGAAATATTATAAGCATCCTTCAATGGTTGAATAAGCGTGTTCATCTGAACTTCGTTGCATGCTCGAAGATTACGACACACAAGGCCATCATTGAACTGTGCTAAGACGTTTTAGTATTATTTACTAGAAACATGGCCCGCGCTATTCTTGCGGGTCAATTTTTTTACATAAGAAATATCAAAAAAGTTAAGATTTAAGAGTATTAGGTATTTCTTCAAATCTATACCTAAAAACATTGGGTCTGTATGCTATGGTTGACCTAAAAGTTATATTTACAATATTAATAATAATATTAAACTTGCATGATCCAAGTTTAAGTGAGTTTGGTTGCAACATCAAACCCAGAGCCTTGGATATGGATCTGGTTGCAAGGTTATATTATAAAAGTGTGATAATTAAAAAGAAAAAAAATTTAATATTAAAAAATGAAATTAAAAAAATTAATTAAAAAGAAAAAAATAATAAAGCAAAGCATTATTCCGATTAATAGTGCTTTGTAAGGAGGGATACATTAAAATCCCTCATGAGATCACAATAATCCAATGAACAATAAACAAAACAAATCATAAATTTTAATTCTTAATCAAATCGATATTAAAAAGATGAAATTGAAAGGAAAAAACTACTTAAGAAAAAGAAAAAAAATTTGAATCAACTGGTTACACCGGTCAAATCAGGTTAACTCGTCAAACTTAAAATTCATGTCATGAAATTGAAAGAAAAAAGGTTGATGCCCTTTAGTTATAGTTAATTACAATATTTAAAGATGAAATTGGAAGAAAAAAATCAATGAAGAAAAAGAAAAAAAATCTAAATCAACTGGGTTAACCCACCAAATTGGGTCTTGGGATTCGTGTCATGAGAGTGTGATAATTAAATAGAAAAAAATTAATATTAATGAACTAAATTAAACAAAAAAAATCAATAAAAAAGAAAAAAGAACAAAGAAAAAAAACTTACACGAAGAAAAAAAACTAATGAAAAAAAAAATCTGAATTAACTGGATTCACTGGTCAAACCGGGTCAACCCGTCAAACCTGTAATCTGAATATCGATTTTTGTTTTTACTTTTTCTATTTGTTTAGGGATTTTGATTTTCTTTTCTTGTAAGGGTCGATTTCGGACTTATTTAAAGGGTTGTATTTTGTTTTGAAGAGGTACATAATTAGAGAATAATTTATTTAGTAATTAAAGGAATGGATAGGGTTCCTGTTGTAGACTCTTTTCGTGAATCCTAATCTGAATAGTTTCAGCCGTCTCAAAAACCAAGCAGAAAATAGAGTAATTTGAAGATAAAAACAGAGTAGATGAGAACAGAGAAAGCACACTAATTTCATAAGTGACAGGGGCAAAGGTTACTAAGGGCACGTCTTGAGGTGGATGATCATCGAAACCACCTATTAATCGCAAGTATCCAAGAAATCGCAGATAATATTTTTTATGCAGGTAAGTCATGAAGGAAAAGCTTAATTATATTAACAGTCAATTTTTGACTTCAAGTTTCTTGCGGAGGAAGTTCATTTTTTTTTTAAATTCTTAATCTATTTGAAACTCCAGCTCTTCTCATTTTAATGTACTTGTTTCTCAAGCAAGAATTCTCCTTTACACTATAAATTTGGGACTGCCTTGCAGGTTTCTGCACTCAAAAAAGCATAAGCGTATAGTAGAAAGAAAAATGAATTCTATGAGCTCTTCAATGCTGCCATTTCTAATTTGTCGTCTTCTCTTTTCATTGTCATGTGTAACATCAGCTCGTCCTCATGAAGATTTTCTTCAATGCCTTTCCCTTCATTTTGAGGACTCCACAGCCATTTCTAAAGTTATTTACACCCCAAAAAATTCATCATATTCTTCTATCTTGCATTTCGCTATACGAAACCCCAGGTTCAGTTCTTCTGAACTGAAACCTTTTGTCATTGTTACACCAACGGATGCATCGCACATCCAGGCTGCCATCCATTGTTCCCAAAAACACAAGTTAGAAATTAGAATTCGGAGTGGCGGTCATGATTTTGAGGGTCTATCTTACATGTCTACTGTCCCATTTGTCATTGTTGATCTGATCAATCTTAGATCAATCACTGTTGATGCAACCAATAAAACTGCATGGGTTCAGGCTGGCGCAACACTAGGGGAACTTTATTATAGAATTGCTGAGAAAAGTAGAACTCTTGCTTTCCCTGCAGGTTCTTGCTCTACTATTGGTGTTGGAGGACACTTTAGTGGGGGAGGATATGGCACGATCTCTCGCAAATACGGCCTTGCTTCAGATAATGTGATTGATGCTCAGTTAATCGATGCTAAAGGAAGGATCCTTGATAGAGAATCAATGGGAGAAGACTTATTTTGGGCCATTCGAGGCGGTGGAGGGCAAAGCTTTGGAGTGGTTATCGCATGGAGAATCAAGTTGGTTGAAGTTCCACCAAAAGTGACCGTCTTTACTGCAGCAAGAACCTTGGAACAAAATGCAACCAAGCTCATCAATCGGTGGCAATACGTTGCGAATCAGCTTCCTGAAGACATCATCATCGATGTGCTTGTAAACAGAGTTAATTCTAGTGAGGAAGGAAAGTCAACGATACAAGCTGCATTCTTTTCCTTGTTTCTTGGTGAGGTTGACCAGCTTCTTCTTTTGATGCAAGAGAGCTTTCCTGAGCTTGGTTTGGTAAAAGATGAGTGCACGGAAATGAGCTGGATTGAGTCTGTCCTGTACATTGGTGGATTTCCAAGCAACGCATCCTTGAATGTGTTACTTGATAGGACTCCTCAAGGACCTCAACCCTCATTACAATTCAAAGCAAAATCTGACTACGTCCAGGAACCTATACCTAAAATTGCATTTGAAGGGATATGGAAAAGGTTCTTGGAGAAAGACATCGAGGTGCCTGTATTTTTCATGATCGCTTATGGGGGGAAAATGGATGAGATTTCTGAGTCCAGCACTCCATTTCCTCATAGAGCTGGCAATCGATACATATTTGTCCCCGTAGTGTCTTGGAGTGAAGAAACCAAGGAGGCATCCCAGAGGCATCTAGCTTGGATCAGAAGGCTGTACAGGTACATGACTCCTTATGTTTCAAAAAATCCTCGAGAAGCATATGTCAATTATAGAGATCTTGACCTAGGAGTGAACAACCTGGGATACACGAGTTATAAACAAGCAAGCATTTGGGGTCGGAAGTATTTCAAGAACAACTTCGACAGGTTGGTTCGCGTTAAGACTGAAGTTGATCCTACCAATTTCTTCAGAAATGAACAAAGTATCCCACCTCTCTCATCTTTGTGATCAAAGGGAGCTAGTTCTCTTATGTATGAGATTAATGCTAATAATAATACTTCTCTTATGTATGAGAGTTCAGCATGGCCCAATAATAATTTAGATCATGTGAATTAGTTCATAAAATTTCCTTTTGTAATGATCTAAAGTGTGAGATTTCACACAAATTCAACACGATGTTGTCTTTTGTATGTTAAAAATTCTGATTTTCTTCCTTGTCAAAAAAATTGACCCTAATCAAAGATTGTATCCTCGAAAATTTATTTTAATTTTCTTCCACCTTGTCATAAAAAACTTCCTCCAATTCCATCATGGCTGTGAAGGCAAGGTTCAGCCTGATGTCTATTCTTTGCTCACTTCCTTTTTGAGTGTTGCAGAACTGTATATTTTCTGCTTGGTCATTTATAATTGAAGATGAAGGAATGGAGAACAAAACATCATCAAAAGTAATCATCTACTTGGAAATTTCTAGTTATTTAGCTTTAAAATAGTTTATAGTCTCAAGACAGACCTAAACCAAGAACAACAGAGTAGTTTGTAAATAGAAACAGAGAAGACGGAGCAGTGTCAGATCACATGGACAAAGGTTACAGAGATCAAGCCCTGATAATTATGATCAAACCACATATTAAATTTGAACATGAGAAATCATTCTTTTAATAAAAATCTTCGAAAATGACAAGAAAAATTCAGAACTTCAAATGACTAATAGCAATTTAAACTTCTTTAATTTAATGGCTTGAATAGTTGTGCTTATCAGAAATTGGTGGCAAGTTCGAATAACGACATGCAAGGATATCTGAATTTTTTATCGAATTATAATAAAAAGATATATAATTTCTAAAACCAAGTTTCAATAGCTTCTACATTGACGAAATCAAAATAGAGATAGAAAATGTCGAATACTAGGAAAATAATGCTCTAGGGAAACAAAGTAAGAAAGAGTTATTTTAATAGTTACATTGGTAGACAACATGATTAAAAAAATTTTCCCAAGAAATTATGGAAATCTTTTTTATATTAACAATCAATTTCTTACTTCAAGTTTCTTGCGTGGCAAGTTTTTTTTTGGTTAAGTTATTAATTGATTTGAAATCTTTTGTCACGACCCGAA